>Ga0233432_10001655_pt1 | contig 21415 bp, 15 predicted proteins | sample SI_122_August201_6_FD_179870 | JGI IMG/M metagenome (GOLD analysis project Ga0233432, IMG submission 179870) | Seawater microbial communities from Saanich Inlet, British Columbia, Canada - SI_122_August2016_10_MG | ecosystem: Environmental > Aquatic > Marine > Inlet | place: Canada: British... | reverse complement strand
TATCTATGTACTTCGGTACGATGAAATCGGACTAAAGGGAGGCAATCGCCGTTTTTTTGAAAGGACTCTCGCCAACCACGTTGCCGCTGCCCTCAAGGAGTGCTCAGATGCAAAGGTCCGCATCATCCAAGCCCGCCTCCTCATCGAAGGCCCCGTTCACGACCCCGAAGGTCTCGCAACTCGACTGACGTGCATCCCTGGCCTCCACAGCTTTTCAAGAGGTCTGCCCTGCCCCATGGAATTGGAAGCGATGAAAGCCTCAGCTGCAGAAACTTTTCGACGACGCTGGGATGGCACCTCCCCCGTAAACTTTCGCATCACGACCAAACGCTCCTACAAAGTCTTTCCCATTCGCGCTGTAGAAGTCAACGCCCAAATTGGAGCTCACTTGCTGAAAACCTTCGGCCGTGATCTCGTGAGCGTGAATCTCAACGAACCTGATATTGAAATTGTTCTGGAGATTCAGAAAAACAGGGTCATCGTCTACGATAGTGTCGTGCCCTGCCTCAAGGGCCTTCCCGTCGGCACAGCCGGTCGCCTGCTCTGCCTTCTCAGTGGCGGAATCGATTCACCGGTCGCGGCCTTCCAGATGATGCGACGTGGCTGTGAAGTAGATCACATCTTTTTCGAAAACCGAGTCTTTCTCGGCAGAGCGGCCTACGACAAGGTCCGTCGCCTAGCTCGTACCCTCAATCGCTTTCAACCCCAGAGTCACCTTTTTGTGGTTCCCTTCAGTGACATTCAGGTGGCCATTCGTGACAACTGCCTCGACCGCAACCGCGTTGTTCTCTATCGTCGTTTTATGTATCGGATTGCAGAAAAAGTCGCCAAGATGCGAAAGCACCTTGGACTGATTAACGGAGAGTGCTTGGGGCAGGTCGCTTCCCAGACTCTCGAAAACATCAATGCCGTGAACCACCTCGTCGATGTCACGGTTCACCGGCCCCTTATCGCTCTGGATAAGGTCGACATCATGGCGACAGCCCGCCAGATCGAAACTTATAATATCAGCATTGAAGACGCCCCCGACTGCTGCTCCGTTTTCATGCCCGATAGACCAGCTACCCGAGCGAAACTAGAACTGCTCGAAAAAGACGAAGCGAAATTAGACGTCGAAGGCCTCGTCAACTCCGCCATAGAACAGATGGAAGATCATATTCTTAAGGGGTCAAAAGAGTCCTGAGTAAGCGAGAACATACGACGGAGCCTTTTTCTTGATCAAAGTCCGTGGACTTCGCAAGACCTTCAAGGTCCCCGAAAAAGTTGAAGCCACCACATGGCCTCAAAAGCTTGGCCAACTCTTCCATCGCCGTTGGATTGAAGTTGAAGTCCTGAAGGGCTTAGACTTCTCTATTGGCAAGGGGGAATTTGTCGGCTACATCGGTGCCAATGGCGCCGGGAAGTCAACCACCATCAAAGTTCTCACGGGTATCCTCAAGCAAGATGGGGGCAGTGTTGAATGCTCTGGGTTCGACCCTTATGAACAGCGCTACCACTACAGTTACAACATTGGAGTTGTTTTTGGGCAAAAGAGTATACTCGAATACGAAGTTCCTGTCAGGGCCTCGTTTGAACTCTACCGGCGCATCTACGAAATGGACGAAAAGCTCTTTCAAGATCGCCTAGGGTTTTTCAACGAAATTCTAGAACTCGACCAACTCCTCCACATCCCTGTGCGCAAACTTTCATTTGGACAACGCATGCGCTGTGAGGTGGCCGCATCTCTCCTCCATCAACCGTCCATCGTCTTCTTAGACGAACCCACTATTGGGCTAGATGCCACAGCAAAAAAGGAGATTCGACACTTTCTAAAAACAGTCAATGAAGAAGACCAAACCACCGTCATTCTCACCACCCACGACATGAAAGATATCGAATCTCTCTGTAAAAGAGTCCTCATGATCGACAAAGGGCAGATGATCTACGACGGCACCCTCGAGCGCCTTCGGCACGACCACCTGCGTGAAAAGATCATCTCTTTCACCCTCAAGACGGTGAAGGATCGACAGCTTTTCGGTGAACTCAAAGCACAATCAAAAAGATCATCCAGCCATGATGGTGAAGAACACTGGGTCCTCGATGCTGAGAACATTGAGATCCCTTCTTTCATTCAAAAATTACTCTCCTGCACCGAGTGCGACGACCTCAACATGCATGAACCAGAACTCGAGGAAGTGGTCTCTCACATCTATGGGCAGGGATACACCACCGAGAGAAGGTGAGATCGTGACAGACGCACCTCGTCGGACTCACCCCTGGCTGAAAACCCTCAAACTTCTGCCCACCTATGGGTGGTTGAGCTTGCTCCGCACAAGTGAATTCAAGTTCAATTTTTACTCTTATATCTTCCTATACGGATCTCAAATCGCCTTCTATGTGTTCTTCTGGCAGCAGGTCAGTCCAGACCCACGTGGGGGATGGAGCGCCGAAGCCTGCATGCTCCTCATCGGCTTCGGGCTCATTAGCACATCCCTACAAGAACTCATCTGGTCCACAGGCATGGTCGATCAGATGATTCTCAACGGAGACCTCATGGTTGTGCTCGTTCGCCCAGAAAACAGTTTTTTCGGATTGGTCTTAAGGCGCTTTGCTCTGATGGCCCTCTTTCCAGCCTCCATGGGTCTGGCTCTCGTCATATGGGTGATCTCGACTCAGGATAGCATGTCATGGTCTGGCCTACTTCCTGCACTCCTAACGTGTACATTGGGCAGTGTCTGTCTCCGCTGCCTCCTCCTCACGATCAACAGTCTAGGTTTCACCTTTGGCAGAGTGACCTCCCTCAAAAGTGTTGTCTTCAGCTCCAAGGAATTCGCACGATACCCCATGGACATTCTCGGCTCCTGGGCCACCACCTTCCTCTGCAGCCTCTTCCCTGTGCTTTTGGCCTCAAATTGGTCAGCCCAGATGGTCTTTCGCATGGAAGGGCTTGAGATCCTGACCACACTGGCGTTGGCTTTTGCAATTGCTGTCGCCTGGTTCTTGTTTACTGCTTGGTTTTGGACCCGAGGACTGCGAAAATACGAGGCCCAAAGTCTTTGAGCCAACTCTCTTCTCACGCTCTCAAAGGGCTCGCCGTCGCCAAAATTGAGATCCAGCAGATGGTCGAGTTTAAGCTCGATTTCTTCGTCTTCTGGCTCCAGTCTTTCCTGAGGGGATTCCTCATGGTGGCATTCTGGTGGGTTTTCATCGGCATCCAAGGTGGTGAACCCCTTGGACAGCTGGACAGAGAAGCCTTCATCCTCCTTCTTGTCGCCACACAGATCTTCCTTCTTCCCTTCCACGGCTCCGAAGCGATTGCCTCCATGGTTGAAGCTCCCGTCATTGAAGGACGAATGGCGCTGGTCCTCTGCCGGCCCATCCACCCACTCCTCATCACGCTGGCCCGAGTCACCTGTCGGCAGTGCCGAGCCATGCTCGTCGTCCTCTCCATGTGGGTTCTCACCGATTGGTTTCTACTTCCACACCTGATGGGCACAGAACCTGTGTTTGTCTTTGATCGCCTACCCCTACTCCTCCTCTCCATGTTCCTCGGAGGCCTTGTAAATAACCTCCTCCACATGCTTCTTGGCCTGATGTCCTTCTGGGTCGGTTACGTCTGGTCTGTGGTCTACGTCTCTGGTATTTTTTCAGGGTTTCTATCAGGCCAATTTTTCCCTTTGCATCTGATTTCAGAACTCGAATTCTGGAGCCGTTTCCTACCTTATCGATCCATCGCCTATTCCCCAGCCCTGGTGGCCACCGGACAGGCCGGCGTCGGTGAAATTGGGCTTCAGGTCGCCATGGCGGTCGGATTGGCCTCCTTGGTCACTTGGACCTTCAATCGAGGAGTCAGGAGTTTCGAAGCAGCCGGGGGCTGAAGGTCACCAACCAAGTTGCTCTTCATTCCGATGATCCCGTTTCTGATTGGGGGTCGATGCCCTCCCAAGACAAGATCAAAGGCATAAAAAAAGCCCCGCAACCTTGAGGATGCGGAGCTTTTTGGGTATTCTTTCTAGTAAAACTTCAGTAGATCTCGCGACGAGCTGTGTCAGTGATCACATCCATTAGATCTTCCTCCATGATTTGCATTTCACGGGCATTGAGACCTTTTTTGCCTGATTCACCAGGAATGTGCTCACGATAGGCCTGAATAAAGCAGCCAGCAAAGTTGTCGTAATTAACTTTGTCCTGATTCATGTTACACTTCATTTTGAAAAACTGATCCGTGAGATTGTAAATGTCACGAGTCAGAACCGAAGGGTCGTCGAGGAGAATTCCCTGACTGTTCTGAAATGGGAGGTAGGGTCTAAAGTACTTTGAGATCTCGAAGGATACCATGTCCAGAAAATCGTAAAAGCAGTCGTAATTTGCTTCGACTTCCTGACGAATGTCAACACGTTCTAGGACATCCATAGTGGTAGACCACTCCAAAAATATAAAATGAAGATGAATATTTAAGGTTCCTTTCCAACTATCAATGGACGAGGTAATTCCCGTTCCGACGTGAAGGTCAATGTGAAATGCCCAAAGCCCTGAATCTCAGCTAGATAGTAAGATATTTCACATTGATAAGGCTTGTCTCAGTAAGAGATTCGAGACCTTTCTAAAAAAAGACATAAATGTACACTTTAAGGATCGGCTTCTCATTTAAAATTTTTGGACCCTTTTAGCTGATTTGATTCAGAACGAGAAATAAGATGGACTTTCAAAGAAATTTGGGCTTTTTCAAAGCAGACCACGACCGCGATGCACATCGCCGAAAACTGATCCGCTACATCCAAACAAAACTAGCATTTCTGGGCGTCATGCCCAACGACAACGATGGAGAAAAAGGTTTTCTCTCCATGGCCAACGATCTGATCGAGAATTTTAAGGAAAAACGACGCCTTCTCTCACAGCACCTTTGCCCCGTTGACCAGAGAGTTCAAAACTTTCTAGAGGCTTATTTATCCGATCTCAAACTGGAAGAAACACCCCGACTTCCCAGCGATACTTTTGCATTGGACTATCACGGTCTCGCCCGAGAGATGTCCCTTCCCATCAATGGGAATGAATTCAAATCTTCCCTCGTAGAAAGTCATCGCGTTAAGCAGGGGGTTCTCCACAACCCACGCCACGATCGACGAACCACCAAGGGCGTGTTCCATGTGGCCGAGGGAGGACTGCCCATCCCTGCGGACAAAAAGGCGGTCCCAAAGAACACTTTTGCCGCTCTACTCTCCAAGGCTCTTCAGCCCCCCAAAAGCATCATGGAGCTTCCTTTCACTTCAGAAAACGACCAGAAAGCAGAGATTTGGGTTTCTCTCCTCCTGCGACCGATTGTCGTTCCCGAAGTGCCCGGCGTCAGCCCTGAAAAGAAGATGGAAGTGCGATTCATGGTTCCAGGAAATATGGTCAGCAACCTCGATTTTGTCGAGTCCATATTCGGTAACGCAGGAGACCCCGAGCTCCCCAGCAACGATGCTGCCCTCGACCCCGAACACTGGACGGGCACCACCGGCTGTGTCATCCTAGCCCCTCACCTCAACTATGTGACCAAAAAGGAAGTCGGACTCCCTCATCTCAGTGAAGCCACTGATCGTCAGAAACGAGATGGTATGTGCTGGGAGAGTGATGACGAACTCTACAACGAAGGGGGCGCATTCAAAATCACCTGCCGGGACAAAAGAGGCGTGGTGGTCACGGTCATCGCTGACAATTATTTTGGTTACTGCAAAAAAGAAGTCAAAACTCAGATTGGCTACAGCGCCAACCTTTTTGGTCTCGCCGAAGAAGAACACGCAGGCGGTGCCTACGTCACACCTAGCTATCACCTAGGTTACGAATTTCAGCACAAGCCTTCCGGAAGCGAGCACTCCATCGAGAAAGTTCGAGAAAATTTCCCCAGTTCCGTCGAATGGCAACCTGAAGGTCATGGTGTCGACAAGAAAAACGACAACCTCATTTTTGTCCCAGAACGTTCTCTCTTCCACACCAAGAGCCAATCGGTTTCCTGGAAAAATGGCATGGACACCCAGAGCATCAAGCTCTTGCCAGGCAAGACTTACCTCCTCCCAACGGGTTATCGAGTCAGTATGGAGCGACATCCGGGAGCCCCCTCTTGGAGAATCATTGGGTCGGAACCCGAAGGCACCTTCTGCCATAAGCCCTGCACCGTCTCTGGTGGAGGAAAATCTGAAATCTCCAAAGCCTTTTCTGACTCGTATATTTTCGGATCCTTCTTCGTGAATGACCTCGAAAAGGACCTCGTTGCAGCGTCGGACATCTTGAACAGGGATTACAGCGATCGCTTCGATGAAAAGATCAAAGATAAACCCCCCAGTCGTAGCATTCTCTCCCATAAACGATCCATGGGTTCGGTCATCAAACTCCTGACACCTTCCTCCGAATACACCGAGGACTTCAACTCTTGGCTGAAAACCATTCCCCCACACATCCTATCCTTCGTCTACCTCATCAAGCGTTTTTACGTACCCGAATGGAAAGAGGATTGGCGCAGTCACTTCAGCGTCGATATCGTTAACGGTGTCCCGGGGCACGAACTCAAACTGGACGGACGAAAACTCGTGGCCATCTATGTGAGAATGGGTTTTGATGAAAAAGGCGCCTGGCGTACCTTCAAACTTCGCCAAGATTTTATCGCTGCCGATAAGCTCCAAACCGAAGACGATATCACCGCCTCCGTTGTGCTCCCAACCTCAGTGCTGCCGAACTACAACTCAGAGTATTCCATGCACCCCAGCGTGAAAATCGCTAAAAACTGCGAGTACCGTCTTTTTCAACGCCCCGATGAAGCCATCCACCGCGGCTATGACAAACAAGCCGAAAAAGACATCGCAACCATGGGAGCCTTCATCTCAAACTTCCAACCTCTGAATCAAGACGATGCGAAGGCTATGCAAGAAGATGTCGTTAATTACGAGGCTTACACCGCACCCATGAGAGCCGTCATCGATGGCAGTGCAGACACCGAAGGCTTTTTCGTTTCTTCCGCCCACCCTCGTATCGTCGATGGAAAACCAACCAAGAACCCTCGCTACCTACAGAATCGACCCGATGTCGAAGACCCCTTCAAGCGCTACGCCATGGAGATGTCTCTTCGCCTTCAGCGCCACCAGAAAGAAAACGCTCCTGTCTTCATGCCAGTGAATGCCGTTCTACCTGGACACCGCTGCAACCCATCGGAACCTGGGGTCAGAGCCTTGGCCATGTACAACCCCCTCCACTACATGGACCTGCCAGAGCTTTTCATGGATTACATCTGCTCAATTACCGGAAAGAGCCCCTCAACAACGGGTGCCGGTTCCGAAGGAGCTCTCACCAAAGGCCCATTTAATTGCCTCACAGCGACCACGGACCTCAACAACGCTCTGGTCTCCATGATCCTCACCAACTACAAAGGGTTCTTCAGTGCAGCCGGACACATCGGACCCAAAGTAAAAATGGACCACGATGTGAGCCTTTTTATTCCAGAAATCTGGTCCAGAATGCCCATCGAGCAGAGAGACCCAGACTATCTGCTAGAGAATGGCTATCTAGAAAAAATTGAAGACGTGAAGGACGGTAAAAATGTCGTTAAGGCGAGTTACCTCGGACACCGCATCACAGATAAATTCGTCTCAACCTTCCTCGGCAAAATCTTCGACAACCCCACTTCGGTTTTTCCAGAAACAATCCTCAGACCCGAAACCCAGGATCAGGAAGTCTTTGTCGATGGAGTCAAGAATCTCACCGAGGCATACAAGATGGCCGCTGATTACTACTTTGAAGATGGCGCCGTCGACTTTGCCTGCCCACCCATCAAAGCTCTCCTCCACATCATGGCCAAAGGAAAATTCAAGGGCAAGGGTGTCGATGACCCTGAAATCCGAAGCCTGTTTTCCCGTCAGTCCCTGCTCAGCAGTGACTGGTACGCCGAACGACTCAAAGTCAAACAGGTGCGAGACATCGAGCGTTGGCAGAAAAACATTGAGTATCTTGAAACATTTATTCGGGGCAATCAGCGTGAGGTTTCCGTTCAAGAACTGGACCTCCAGGCGCGTCTCGAAAACGCCAAGGCAAGACTCAAAGTGGTCTCTAGCCCTGATTACCTGGATGATCTATCCGGAACCATCGGTGCCGACCCCATTGATTGAAAGGGCGATGGCTCTCAAAAGCCCTGTCTAAGCCCATCAGTCGGTGCAAACCTCTCTTGCACCGATACTGATGAACTCTAGATTAACTGTTGGTTTTCACTGAGGACATCTCCTCGGATTCTTATCCATGACGAAACAGGATTCTAGGCTCATCTCAGACAGCCTTCGGCCCATTGGGGTCATGCACACAGACTTCGATGAGAAATTTGGAGTGCCTCGCCAACCTGGACTCGTCATGGGAGCCCAGGGACACCTCAGCTTAGAAAGAAACGAAGCTAACCGAGAGGCCATCCACGGCTTGGAAGGTTTTTCTCATCTCTGGGTGATCTTCCTCTTTGATCAAGTCTTCGGCAAAGCGTGGTCTCCCAGAGTCCGGCCTCCTCGCTTGGGAGGGGAACGCTCAACCGGGGTCTTCGCGACTCGCTCTCCCTTCCGACCCAACCCCATCGGCCTCTCCGTTCTTAAACTCGATGGGGTTCAGGAAACTGACGATGAACTGATTATCAATTTCTCGGGGGTCGACTTGGTCAATGGAACTCCCGTTCTCGACCTAAAACCCTATCTCCCCTATTCCGACAGTTTAGAAGGAGCCACCGTTCCCGATGCCTTTAAAAAGGCGTGGTCTGAACTCGACGTCAATTTTAAAGAAGAAGCCCTCCGACAATGCCACGACATTGATCAGAATGAACATGGGTTTTCGGCTTTGATAAGAGGCGTCCTCTCCCAAGACCCTCGCCCTGCGGTTCAGAGAGACGCCAAAAAGGAATTTGGCATCTCACTTCGTGGTTACAACATCCGCTTCAGAGTTGAAGACTCGACCTGTCAGGTCCTTTCAGTCTCTTCTGGAAAAGACACTCAGGACTGAAACCCTTCTCATGCTCGCATAAAAGAGCGTGGAATATTTCTACGATTTACTTCTCTTCTTCCCTTTGGGTAACACGATGTCGCGTCCTCATGTCATCACAGTTTTGCCAGTCCTCAACCCACTCGGTATGAGTTGCCACCTTAGGTCCTGTGAGAGGGGCTTCTGGCTGCCAAGCTCTGCCTGATGGGGCTCCCTGCACGTGGTAACGAATGTCCATCGACCACCGGCACTTATCTGACAGATTAGGAAGACCTTTGTGTGGCGTGTACTGTCGCATGATCACAACTTCACCAATTTTACAGGGAGCTGGCACGGGGGTGGTCTTGGGAAGAATTTCATCCCAAATGGCTGTGCCATATTCAGAACTCCCATGAGGTAAAGGCTCTGGCCCTTCAACTCCTGGAATCAACTCCATGCATCCCATTTCCACCGTTGCGTCACCAATGGGCCGCCAACAAGTTAGGATCGTCGTTCCATCGGTATCTTCGGTGTAGACACCAGCATCCTGGTGCCAAGGGACGTTATCAAAACCAGACCTTGTCGTTCCGGATTCCAATGGAGGCTTAACTCGAATGTGCATCACGGGGTTTAGGGAGACTTCATCTTCCAAAATCTGAGATACTGCCGCCACCATTCGCGGATGGGACATGTGAGCGAAGACCTCCGGCCCCAGTAGGCCAGTATTGAGGTCAAATCCATTAAAAAAACCTGGGAACTGTTCCAGCATTTTTCCAGCTCGCTTTTCAAAGGGCGACTCAGAATGAGCGTCCAACTCCTTCCCCTCCTGACCCAATGCCTCCAAGCGTTGGTCGATCCATCGAGTGATGAGAGCTTGGATGGGCTCAAAATCTTCTTTCTCAAAAATCTTCGCAACGACAAACCCGTCACGATGAAAAGCTTCCAGTTGCTCCGGTCTGAGAACCGGTTCAGTCAGTGTGTTGGTTTCACTCATAATTTAATCCTTATTCGTCTTCACGAATCACCGTCATCGTCTCCCAAAATCCTAAGCACATCAAGCCTATGGCTCAAGTGAAAAAAATATTCTCGATACTAGAAAAATCGCCAACATCGACTCTCACTTCTGGCAATGTGAACACTGAAAAAATGACCGAGACAAGTTCCACTTCTTCTTGAGATGAAAAAAAAGACACTCAACAGCCTAAAAACTGACAGCCTTAAAGATGGCTTCGATTCCTGAACTCAGTCGGAGTCAGACCGCTCCATCTCTTAAAACTTCGTTGAAAATGATGCTCGTCAGAGTAGCCCACAGTTCGAGCCACCTGAACCACGGTCTTTCGAGTCTCCATAAGGTGCTCAGCTCCCTTCTCCATTCTTTTTTTCATCAACCAGGCTTTCGGGCCAATTCCCAGGCTTTTACAAAAAAGAGCCCGAAATCTCGCCGAACCCAATCCAACCGCCCGAGAGATTTCAGGCATACTCCAATCGTGCGCGAGACTCTTTCTGAGTAAGCCCATCGCTCTTTCCACTCTATCATCAAGGCTGGACTCTGTTCGCGTCAACGTCAGGCCACTTTCCAGCAATTCCTGAAGGAATAGCCAGAGCAGATGACCCAGCCTCTCTCTCCCTAAACGTTGATCATGTTCCATCCACTGAGTGCAACCCTGCAACTGACGCACCCAATCATCTGGATGTCTCAGCTGATGAACGGGAGCAGAGAAGCGGTGCAGCAGAGGTTCTCCAACGTCGTTGTTGATATGAGCGTGAAAGGCCAACTGGCGTAAGGGCCCCCCGGTGGATCGGATTTCATGACGCTCCCCATCGGGGAGACAGAGAACTTCCCCTGGTCCAACGTCCACTTCCCGCTTCCCCAATCTGACTCTCAATCTCCCCTGAACGACCAGAAGGAAAAAACTGTCCCATACTCTCCTCGGAGGTAGAAACCAATTCCGATCGTTCGTCCAGTCGACACAACTGATCCCTTCGACCAAGTAATTTTTTCGGATCCAGAGATAGTCCTTTAGACCTTCCTCTCCTAGATGATTCTCAACCACCTGTGCCTGCCCAGAAGACTCACCTCCACCCACAATTTCTTTTTTACCAGTAGGAATAGACACCACAGAATATAAAGCTATTTAGTTCAGTTATTTATAATAATAAATGATATTAGAATTAGCGATTTCTCCATCCAAAGAGTCATTCTTTCCACTTGAGAGCTCAGCCAGTCCAACCTACACTTTTCTTTACCTCGGCAGGAGACTCAAAAATGGACAGACTGACGGAAGACGCCTGGCAGGCCTATAGAGAACAGGGATTTCTTCGACTGGGAAAAGTTGTTCCACCTAAAAACATCAATGCCCTGCGTCAGCGTATCGATGAAATCATGCTGGGTAAAGCTCACTGCGAATACGACAAAATGCTCATGCAATTGGACTCAACGAGTGGAGACTATTCCGACCTGAGCAGTCAGGGAAGCGGTCACAAGGGGGCCACCCTCAACTACCGAAAAATTCAAGACCTTGAACTCGACCCTCTCTTTCTCGAGTACCTCCAACATCCCCTTTTTGAAGATATCTGCAAAAGAGCCTACGGGCCTGAATCCAATATTGATATTTTCAGGGCCATGTTCATGAATAAACCCTCTGGCAAAGGAACTTATCTGCCATGGCATCAAGACCGCTGGAGAAGCCTAGATCGCGACCCCGAGATCACCATCTGGACGGCACTCGACCCTGCGACGATCGAAAACGGCTGCGTTCAAGTGATCCCTGGTTCCCACGGAAACCTCCTCAACCCGGACCATCCCTCAGGCTTTCTTAACGAAGACCTCACGGCAGAGCACTGTGACCTCAACAAGCGCGTCTTCCTTGAACTCGAAGTGGGAGAGTCGGTCCTTTTGCACAACTGGCTTCTCCACTCCTCAGATAAAAACAAGAGTTCGATATCTCGCAGAGCTTTCAGCGTCTGCTACATGGACGCCAGCACAGCCATGATCAATCAGGAGTCCCATTATCCCTACCGAAGAGCCTTTGGAGAAAACGCCCTCTCGCCCCATGGCTCGGGACGACAGCCAACGGGCTAAAGATTCAGCTGGATCAGCGAAGATCCAGACTTCCCTCAGTGAGATTCCCCGCTTCGTCACGAACCATCCACTCTGCTTTCACAGATTCCTTAGCCTGCTGAGTCGTCATCACATGAAGACCTTTGGCGGGCAAGGCTCCTTCCATCGAAACCACACCTCCCTCCGCATTGAGCAACCTGAAGGTCACGGGGTGACTCGCCATGTTGATATCTTGGAAACGCCAGTTCAGCTGAGTTAACCCATACTCCCCCACCTTTCTGGAGAGTTTTAAGGTTTGGGGACGCTGAGTATCTAAAATAAAATAGTACATCCCGGGGTCACGGTGGTCAGGCTGATGGCTTCGCTTGGTGAAGGTGTAACGCAAGGAAAGGTCTTCTTGGAATGTAAAGCTGAAATTCCGGTCGCCTTTTCCCTCAGTTTGATAGACCCAATTTCCTTGTCCACGTTTTTCCCATAGGTGCCAAGAAGTTTTTCGAAAAGCCTTTGGTACACCAAAAAGAATCTGACGGGTACTCAGAACCTGCCGAGGGTGCAGACTGAGCAAATCGAGCATTGCCTTCTTTTTCTGCCTCACCGAAGGTCGCTCCAAGGGCTCCTCAAACGATTCCTCTTCAATTTCTTCGCTCTCAAGAATAGGCTTCTCCCTTCGCTCAGGGCGATCCTCCGTCTTGGATGGGGAGGGAAGTCGAATTTTCCAACTGTCGGGCCACCAAGCCATCGGCTCTGGCCTTTTGGCGCTCCAAGTCATCGCCGTCGTCTCCCGGTCTTTGGGCAGCCAACCTGAAGGGCTTTCTCCCCTCTCGACTCCGACGTTAGAAGAATGAGCCTGATTAGGTTTTTTCTTCCCGAGCAGCGCTTCTTGAAGACGAACCCTCGACTGAAGCGCATCGAGTTTCTTTCGAATTTTCATCCGCTCACCTAGACCTGCACGATAGAAACTCCCGAGCAGAGCCTGCTCTTTTCTGTAAAGATCCTCCAAGGCTCCTTGGGCCAGTGACTCCTTTTTCTCCGACTCTGCAGCAAAGCCAACAAGAGGCAACAGAAGAATCAGAATGGATAAATGCACTTTCATTTTCCCCGAATCCATAACCATCCTTTGGTCCCTATAGGAGTTTTCGGCAGAAGAGACGGCACCAAATAAACATCCTCTTCATTGTAGGGGTTGCCGACAGCAACTCCCGGCCCAACAACCATCGTTGGAGAAGGCATGGCAGCAACGAGGTTGAGAGCCTCATCGGCGGCATAATGGTTGTTTTTCCCCACCTTCACCATCTGAGAACCTCGAAAATACCACTTGAGGCTCTTCACGGGCTTCGAGTCGCTCCAGAAAACCCAGTTCTCCGCCGGTCGACGATCCTCTCCCAATTCAATCTCGAGAACCAAATTGGCAGAAGCCGGAATGGAGGACTCAGATTTAGAGGGTTCACGACCAATCATGAGCAATGCCATGTGCAGATGCTGTCCACGAGACTCAGACGAAAACATCGACTCGTAGTCCTTATCTTTTCCAATGGTCACCAAAAATTCCAACCCAAGAGTGCGACTGGGGTCCTTCTCGTTTCCCTTGCCAACCAACTCAATGGGAACCCTCAAAATACTCTGCTTCAAGTCCACCTCGATCCCACCTCCTACGGGCGTAAAAGACGACTCATTCTTGGCGGGTTCTCCTACTTTTTCATCACGAGCAATCGACACCGCAGAAACGTCTTCACAGAAAACCAGTGCCCCTTGAGCGATAAACAGAGATAAACCCAGAAGTGGACGGATGAAACGCAACATAAATGCATAATAGGTGATGACCGATGAATAAAAGATGGCAATGCCACCCGGAATCAGTCCTTGGCCCCCATCGCATCTCTTCATAATGCCGGCTCCGCTTATCTTCTCGGTACCCATGACCCACTCCCTGCGATTCGTTCTTGGATTTATGTCCCTGGCTCTCTTCATGACCGGATGTGGAAAACCTGATCCCGCTCAGAAAAAGCAGAACAAAGCTATTCAAGATGCGCCCGTTGAAATTGAAAGTGGCGAAGTTGACCCCTCGGCTTCACTTGAAGCCATGAGAGGAGGTCGCCTCAACACTTGGGCCGGCCCCTTCCCCAAGTCCCTCAATTACTGGCTCGACCCCAATACTTTTTCCGCAAAAGTCTCCGGCCTGATGTTCGAATCTCTCGTCGAACTCCACTCCACACGCAACGAACCCGTCGGTAGCCTAGCCAAATCCTGGAGCCAGAGTGAAGATGGCCTCACCTTCACCTTCAAACTCCACCCCAAAGCCAAGTGGAGCGACGGAAAGGCCATAACGGCTAGCGACGTGATTTTTTACTACGAAACCATCATGGACCCCAAAAACCTCACCAGCGTTTTCCGCGTCGACCTCAGCAAAATCAACCCCCCGGTCGCCCTCGACGAAAAGACCGTGCAGGTCGTCGCCAAGAACCAGCACTGGAAAAACTTCTGGATTGCCGCGCGTCTCTCGGCTCTTCCTCAACACGTCATGAAAGGAAAGAATTTCAATAAAATTAACTTCGATTTTCCTGTCGTAAGCGGTCCATATACCCTCAAAGATGTCGACAAAGGACGTAGCATCACATTAGAACGCCGGAGCGACTGGTGGGGAAGAGCCCTCTCCTACAACCAACACAAGTACAACTTTGATCTCCTCTCTTTTCATGCCTCAGCAGATCGAGTCAAAGTTCTTGAACGCCTCAAGAGAGGGGATCTAGATATCTACCCCATCTATACAGCCAAGATCTGGGAAAAACAGACAGACTTCGAGGCCGTTAAGATGAACTGGGTTCGGCGCCAACGCGTCTTCAACGATGAGCCCAAGGGCTTTCAGGGCATTGCGTTCAACATGCGACGCCCTCCCTTCGATGACCTCAAAGTGAGAACAGCTTTCGCTCTCCTCCTCAACCGCCAACTCATGAATGAGAAATACATGTACAATCAGTATTTCATGCTGGACTCTTTCTATCCAGACCTCTACCCCTCAGCGGACAACCCCGACATTCCAGAAAGAGTCTTTAATGAAGAGCAAGCACGAAACCTGCTCAAAGAAGCGGGCTACTCCGTGAGCGATCAGGGTCAGCAAGAGAAAGACGGAAAACCCCTTGAGGTCACCATGATGGTCTTCAGCCCCGACACGCGCCACCAGAGTCTCTTTAAGGAGGACCTCTCGAAAGTTGGCATCACTCTCAAACTTGAACAGGTGGACTATTCAACGGTCAGAAAACGTCTCGATCAACTTGATTTTGACCTCCACTGGCAGGCCTGGGGAGCCTCTCGCCTTCGAGACCCCGAAACCATGTGGCATTCCATTTCGGCCAACGAGAAAGGAACTTTCAATATCTGCGGCGTCGTCGACCCAACTATCGACCAGTTGATCGAGAGCCAGAGAACTGAAATGAATCTCGATCGTCGCAACGATATCCTCAAAAAGATTGACCGCCGCTTGGCGGACATCAACCCTTATGCCCTCCTTTGGGGAAGCCCAGCCGCCCGCATTCTATACTGGGACCGCTTCGGAATGCCCGAGAAGATCTTTCCACGCTTCGGTGATCCCGATGACATCGTCACCTACTGGTGGCATGACGAAGAGAAGGCCAAGCGACTGAAAAAGTCCCAAAATAATGAAAAGTCCATCTCACCCTTGCCCAGTGAGGTCCACTGGGACTGAATTTCCATTGGAAAGAGGCGAAGTCACCTCTCATTTTTTGAATTCTGGCACACCAGAGTTAAAGTGGGCCTGATATGACCCCCTCTTCTTTAAACCTCCGAGGTCTCAACTTCTCGCACCTGCTCTTTCTCGTCGTTTTGGGAAACACGAGCCTTCTTTTTGCTGACGTAACCAGCAACAGGGGCAGTGTCACATTTGACGTCAACGCAGACAGTCAGACAGAAGCCAACCTTACCACCAATGGCCTAAAGCTAGGAACAGGAACTCCTTCCGCCAGTCTCGATGTTTCAGGAAACACCCTTGTCACCGGAACCATCGCAGTTGGAACCACCACGTCTTCAAGCTCAAACCTTTACGTCTCCGGCTCCATCAGCATGAGCGTCTTTTCTGCAACGCCGGGGACAAACATCATCCAGAATTCGTCAGTGGTCCTAGCGGACTCATCCTCGGGCAACGTCTATCTCTCCCTGCCCGACCCAAGAGTTTCGGCAGGACGAATGGTCACCATCAAACGAGTTAGCACAAGCAACAATGTTACAATTGGTGGTGGAGGAGGTAATATCGAAAACTTTGAGTCCTTTGTTGAAATACCAGCTGGAAATGACCTGCCCTCTTATGTCTTTGTTAGCGATGGCATCCAGTGGTACATCCTCTCCTCTATTTTTGCCACCCCAACCGAAGCGACTGCTAGCCTCGCAGCCAATCTCATCCTTCGTTGGCCTCTCGATGAAAGTAGTGGGAATATCGTCACCGATACATCCGGCTCCTACACGGGCAACCTGACCAATGAACATCAGTTTTCTGGAAATTCCGTCTCCGGAGCCATCTACAGCGCCCTTCGGTTTGACGACCTGTCAGACTCAGCCACCCACACTCAGGCAGGAAACCTTCTCACGACCGAATACAGCTGGAGCCTTTGGGTCAACATGAACGACGACCCCTCCGTCGCCCCCAGCGTAGCTCCCGACGACCCTCCTGTCGGTGCACTGGGATACTCTTTCCTCAGCGATAACACCCAATGGCGCAACGTCGTCTTTCACCGTAAAGCCGACGACTCCCTTGTTGGAGCCAACGTCAATACCTTCAATACCGGCTCGTGGAACCATATCGCCGCCACGTGGGACGGCAGCACCCTATCAGCCTACCACAATGGCACTCTGACTGAAAGCATTGCCGTTGCCGACCTGAGCACTCAAGCAGGCAACATCATTCTCCAACACCCAGGTGATGACAGTAGCGTCACCTCCTCCGTCGATGACCTCCGCATCTTCAATAGAGCCCTCAATTTGGGCGAAGTCCAAACCCTCTACCTTGGCGGCTCAACCGAATAAGTTCAAGTTCCTGCCGGCCCGTAGCGAATAGCCCGTTGAGCATGAAGTGACTGCTTCCCAGATTTTCCTCAAGACAATTTTGATGAGTGACAACAAGCCGAACATCCTGTTCATTATGGCTGACCAGCTTCGAGCTGACTACGTAGGCTGCTATGGTGCGACTTGGGTGAACACGCCAAACCTTGATGCCCTCGCCAAAAATGGAACCCTCTTCAATCACTGCTACACCAACAGCCCCGTCTGCGCGCCAGCCCGCATCTCGCTAGCCACGGGCATGCGCCCACATCGAACTGGAGCTCTCGATAACAACGCCTATCTTCCAGCGCGCACCCCCACCTACTATCAACGCGTTCGAGATCAGGAGTATTATGTCGGATGTTCCGGCAAACTCGACCTAGCCAAACCCGACCAATATAATGGACTAAACGGAGACCGACCCTCCAACTTCACTTTTGGTTTCACACACCCTATTGAAACCGAGGGAAAGATTCACGCCGGAAAGAGTGACAAACCTTTCGGCCCCTATTCTACTTATCTCGAGAGCAAAGGGCTGCTCAAAAAATTTCATCAGGACTTCAGCCCCAGAAACTTCTTCTCTGGACACGATTCCGTTCTTGAAACAGAAGACTGGCACGACGCCTATATCGGACGCTCGGCTGTTGAATGGCTGAAAGAACGCCCCAAAGACTACCCCTACCACATGTTCGTCTCTTTTGCCGGGCCCCACGACCCCTTCGATCCTCCCACTGAGTATGCTAATCAATACCGTGACCGGGAGATGCCCGCCCGAGTCATCGATTCCGGCGAAGGGAAACCCGAACGAATCAAAAAAAGAATGGAGCGGGTTAACAAACATAGCGAGGAAGAACTCTTAACCCTACGTCGACAGTATTGCGCAGCCATCCAAGCGATCGACGATCAAATCGGAGATATCCTCGCTGCCGCCGAAGCTAGAGGCGACGACCGGGAGACTTACATCTTCTTCAGCGCCGACCACGGAGAGATGATGGGCGACCACAGCCTCCCCATTAAGCACGTTGCTTATCAGCCCTCTTGGCGAATCCCTTTGATCGTTTCCGGCCCGGGGCTTCCCGAAGGCAAAGTCAGCGAGGCTCTGGTTGAACTGATGGATGTCGGCGAAACCATCTGTGATCTAGCTGGCTCTCCGCGACCCATTCATGTCGACGCCCATTCCCTCCTACCACACTTAAGAGGCGAATGCGATGATCACCGTGATCACGTCGTGACTATCGAACGCCCCTTCGAAGCCATCCGAGATAAAAAGTGGAAGTTCATCCAAACCCACAACGACCTCTCCGAGCTCTATGATATGGAAGAAGACCCTCTTGAGCTCAACAACCTCATCGACGATCAGCCCGAGAAAGCCCAGGAACTCGCAAAGCTAATGAAAGAGAGCTTTTCCGAAGGCAAATACAGAAAGGGCTAACGGCCCTATAGATTGAGTCCTCAATGACAGAGGACTTGAATCAGCGAAAGGGCCTCACTCGGCCTTAGCGACGCTCTTCATAGACATCATGTCTTTGAGAATTTTCATCGCCTCTCTCACGTAAGGATCGAAGCCAACGTTTCTAGACCATTTTGCGTGCACTTCAGCTTTGATCTGCTCAGGAGTTTTTTCTCTGTTGTCGACCTTAATCTCATCTTCCTCAGCAACTTTCTTATTCTCTCTTTCCTCTTTCTCCTCAGCAGCGGCAATGGGGTCCAACTTTTCCTTCAGTTCGTCGAGTAACTTCTGGTATCGTTCACCTTCCGCCTTGTTATCTTTCCGCTCCTGAACCATGGCATTAGCAGATAGGGTGATCACGGTCTCTTCTGAGGTCTCCTCAAGTCGAGCCAATCTCTCTGAGATCGCTTTGAAGATTTCACTTTTCTTAACTCTTTCCTCGCTGAGAGCACTAAGGCGGTCCAAGGGTAAGGTTTCGGGCCAGAGTCGGTATTTCTGTTTTGAGATTTTGTCCCAAGCCAGAGCATGGTCCAGATAGCGCTCTCCTGTTTCCATATAGGTCTTCGCATCGGGAAGAATAATATCTGGCTGAACACCTCGGTGTTGAGTCGAACCACCGTCGATGCGGTAAAACTTTTGAATTGTGAGTTTGAGGTCCCCTAGGTTTTTGTTTTTCCAGGGGCCAGGAACCATTCGATTCAGTTGAAGAAGGTGCTGCACCGTTCCCTTTCCATGGGTCTGTCCCGAACCAAGGATAACAGCCCGCCCATAGTCCTGAAGGGCCGCTGCTACAATCTCTGAAGCTGAAGCGCTAAACTGATCGACCATGATCAAGAGAGGCCCTTCGTATTCAACGCGACGATCGTGGTCATAGTGAACTTCGACCTGACCAAAACTGTCCTTCACCTGAACAATGGGCCCTCGTTCAATAAAAAGACCTGAAATTGTTCTCGCATCTTCGAGAAAACCTCCTCCATTTCCGCGTAGGTCAAAAACAAGTGCTTCCATGCCATCACGCTTGAGTTTTCGAATTTCCTGACGCACATCCTCGGTGCAGTTCTTCTCTCTCGGATTGCGATGATCCCTATAAAAATCTGGAAGATAGATGTAGCCGATGGAAGTGCCCTCGGAATCTTTTAAGAGCGTGGATTTCGCCACCTGGTCTTCAAGTTTCACGATATCGCGAACGATCTTGATCAGCATGATGTCGCCGTTTGATTTCTTAACCGTCAAACGAACGGTGGTTCCTTTTTCTCCACGGATGTGTTTCACAACTTCCCGCAGACGCATGCCTGTGATGTCGATCTCATCACCTTCCTCACCTTCTCCAACCCTGAGGATGATGTCTCCTGCTTTGAGGTCTCCCTGCCGATACGAGGCCGATCCAGGAACAACTCTGACAATTTTGGTAAAATCATCTTCCTGTTGCAACACAGCCCCAATACCTTCAAGGGACTTGCTCATTTTAATGCTAAAGTCTTCCTTGGTTTCTGGGTCCATGTAAGACGTGTGAGGGTCGAACCCTGCTGTGATCGAATTGAAATACCGAGAGAAGTGATCCTGGTGATTCAGCTCCTCAAGTCGACGAAAATAAGTCGTCACTTGCTTCAGAGATTTCTGGCGAGCCTTCTCACGTAACTCAAGGTCCCGTTCAGTCGTGATCGTATTCCCAGTACCTTTGAGAAGGGTTTCCTCGCTGTCGAGAAGGTTTAGATAAGAGCCTAATGCCTGATACTTAAGATGTCGACGCCAACGGTTCTGAAGGGCTTCAACACTATCACAATAGTCGATTTTCTCAGGATCGGTTTCGAAATGCTCTTCAAGATCGTAGTCAAAACCGTGGGAGAGAAGGTCTTCGGCAAAATCAATCAGGCCCAGTAGATTGCGATGCACAGCCTCATGGGCCATAGCAGGAAGATGGAACTCTCCCTTTTTTAGATGGTCATCTATGGAGTGGATAAGGGGTTTCATTCCCTCCACGTCCACCTTCAGTAGGAGCCTCTTCTGCGGATCAACACGATCCAGAAAAACCTGAAAAACATTGGCTGAAAAAGCATCGTCGACTGGCCGATTCTCCCGGTCAAAATGATAGCGGGTGAGTTGCTGACGGATCAGGTGGTTGAGAAGCGTGTCTTGCTGGTTGGGCATGAGATCGAGAGGCTCTTTCTCAATTGCAACAACATTGCCTGCCGCCAGAAGATTGGCCGAGGGCGCCTCTCTTTCAACCTCCTTGGAAAAAAGGAGACCCGTTGAGAGCAGTGAGGCCAATAGGCCCAAAAAGGGTACTTTGATCAAACTAGACCTTCGAAGTGACGTCGCGTATTCTAACTGAAGGAGATCTCAGACAACGCGTCAGGGCTTGCTTTTTGGCTCCCAAATGGATTCAAAGGCCTCAGCCAACTCACGCTGATGTTCCTTCGAACGCAAATAAACACTGGCCTCAAGGTTCTTCACCAGCGCAGAGTAGGTCCAATTGTGAGATCCAAGGATGGACCGGTCTTCATCAATCAGGACCCATTTCCCATGTAGAATTCGGTCAAAACCATCATAGCGCACTGGAATCCCCTCTTTCTTGAGGGCCTTCATCATGTCTTCGTTCTTGTCTGAAGGCCGCTTTGAGTATCCCCTTTTTCGAGAATCCCACTCATAGCTCGCGTCCAAGAGAACGCGAACATCGACCCCCTGCTTGTACTTCTTTGAGAGCATGCTGACGATCTTCTGTTGAACCCCAAACTCATATTTGGCGTTGTAAGAAGCCACGTACATCACCACCCAGATCTTTGATTTAGCAGTGTCCATTTCCTTTAACAGGCGATCCAAGTACTCTTCGGCCAAGAGGATTTCAACCGGAGGCTCATTTGCCCTGCCTTTCTCATCAGAACTCCAACCGAGGAATCCACCAGCTCCAACGAAGACGAGTG
>Ga0233432_10001649_pt1 | contig 21430 bp, 19 predicted proteins | sample SI_122_August201_6_FD_179870 | JGI IMG/M metagenome (GOLD analysis project Ga0233432, IMG submission 179870) | Seawater microbial communities from Saanich Inlet, British Columbia, Canada - SI_122_August2016_10_MG | ecosystem: Environmental > Aquatic > Marine > Inlet | place: Canada: British... | reverse complement strand
GTGGGGGACGATGGCGAAGTGATGGTGAGTCGTGGAGATAAATTCGAAACCAAATCGCCTTCACTGAAAAACGTGGTTTTGAAAACGAGCGATATTCGCCTGTACGAATCGAGCGACCATCGCGCAGATTGGCTCAATGCGATCCGCACCCGCAAGCAACCGATTTGCAATGTTAATATCGGTCATCGGTCGGCGACGATCTGCCAGTTGTCGGGAATTTCGGAACGCTTGGGTCGGCCTATATATTGGGATCCTGTCAGCGAGCAAATCGTTGGTGATGCCAGCGCTGCCAAATGGATGAGTCGCCCAAGAAGGGCGCCGTATGGGTTGCTCGGTTGAGGCCGTGTCTACGATTTTCAATATACCTAATATTTTTCGAATGAAGATTTCTTTTAAAAAGCAATTTCTCGTCATAGCCATTTCAACGTTTTCATCGGTTGCGCTGGCTAGCGAATATCGAAGCGAACTGATAGTTTTAGCTGAGCAATTCAAGAGCCCCGATCTGGAAACTCAATACGCTGCCCGCCGAGGCTTGGAGATGCTGGTCGCAAAAGCGTCCGCTCCGAACGTTTCTCGTGGCGTCGCCAAAATTAACGGCGATTTACTCTACGGCTTGCGTAACAGCAGTGTTTCTCGAGAAGCGAAAAAATATATGCTCCGTCAATTGGCTCTGGTCGGTTCGAATCAGGCTGTCTCTTCGCTCAATCGAATTATGCTAGGGAGTGACGTTCTTTTGGCTGAGAATGCCCGAAAGGCATTGGAGTCGATCGAGGGATCGCGAGCTACCAGTGTTTTGATAAAGGCTTTTACGAAAGCAGGCGTTGCGGGACAGAAGGATTTGATCCGCTCGTTGGGAAAGCGGGGCGATGCTGCATCGATCAGCTTGATTGGGAAGAGTCTTGAAGGTGCGGATACTGGAATCGCTATTGAAGCTGCCCAGGCCTTGGGTAGGGCTGGCGGTGAGCGGGCGCAATCGTTGTTGATCTTTCAATACGGACAGATTGCGGACGACGGACTGGTTCAGGCGCTTGAACGGAGTATTCTGGCAATTGGTTCCGAGGATTCTGTGATACTGAAAACGCTCTTCGAGAACGGGTCGGATGTTGCGATACGCCGAGCTGCTCTTCGTCGTTTGCTTAAGCAAGGCGGATCTGGAGTCTTGGAAGCTTTGCGTTCGGGTTTGGCTGATGAGGATCGCGACATGCGATCAATCGCGATCCGAGCGGGACTTGCTAGCGACGAAGCGGCATTTCGAGATGCTGTGGTCGAGGGCTCGAAGGATATGGATAGTGCCGAATTGGGGGTTTTAGTATCCGGTTTGGCTTCGATTGATAGGGAGTCGGCTGAGCGAATAGCAATCCGAGCTTTCGATAGCGGCGATGAGGGGTTGATGGTGCTGGCCTTGGAAGCTCTTGGTCATTGGGGTTCCTCGTTATCGGTTGATCTGTTAATCACCGCGTATGGGAAGGGCGATAAGGTTTTGAGGATACAGGCGGCTTCGTCGATCGGAAGACTGCAGTCGGAAAAGATGGATCAGCGCCTGGCGGATATGCTGCGTTCCGAGTCGAAAGATGAAGTGGAATCCGCATTGGAGTTATTGGCTTATCGGAATATTCCTCAAGCGAAATCCCTGTTGCTTGGATTGGTCGCGGGCGACGATGAGGCGCTGGTAAAGAGCGCGCTCAGGGCGCTTCCTCCTATTGCTACGCAAAATGATTTGGAGCATTTGCTGAAAATTGCCGAAGGAGCGGAAGGCGATTCTCGTCGTCTGATGGTTTCGTTGCTCAAAAAACTGGCCCCTACGGTGGGATCCGATTCGCTCCAAACTAAGGTTAAGCAGCTTTGAACCATAGGTGAAATAGCGAGAATGGATTAGGTCTATGAAGCGACTGGAGCCGAAGGAGGAACTTGAGCATCTGAAAGATATTCACGGATCGGAGAGCGTGCCTGAACTTTACTCTCATCTTAGTGATGGGTTTTCGACCTTGCAATCGAGGTCTCATGTATTGTTGAGCTTGGTAACGATTTGTCTGACGATAACCGGCTTTTCCGGCCCGAGCATCGCGGCCTCCGGGGTTGTTTCGAAAATAGGGATGGTGGCTGGGCTTTGTTTTGTATTGTCAGCGGCTGGGTGTCTGCTTCTTGGGGCTTTCGATCTGCAGTGGATTACGCGTTACCAAGGCAAGGGGATTGATGATACGTTGATCCAATTGCTAGAGAGGCGTAATCGGAGAACGCGTACTTATCGGTTCGCTACGCTTCTGCTTGTTTCCGGATTAACGAGTTATGTTGGCAGTATAGTCGTCTATATGCTGGGAACCGTGTAGGGTTTACTTGGGTACGAGGTCTCGTGAATAATATAATCTTTTTAGCTAAGGACGAGGTAGAAACGTTTTTGCCGGAAGGGCGAATGTCGAAAATCCGCTTTTTACTGGAACCGTGCGTTGTGATCAACCCTGAGGAGATAATCGATCAAGAAGCTTGGATCCGACTCCTGGGAGAGAATAATCCGGAGATAATCCTGTCGGCCTGGCGGATGCGGGCCTTGCCGAAACAGGTGCTTGATGAAGCGCCTAATTTGAAATATGTGTGTTATCTGACCGGAACAATCAGGTTGGTAATTTCTCGTTCTCTGATCGAGAATGGTTTGTTGGTAACGAATTGGGGCGATTCTATTAGTAGGACGATTTCGGAGTGCGCTCTCTTGTTGATTCTCGGTTGCGTGCGAAAAGTGGGTTATTGGACGCAAAAGATGCATGTCGAAGGAGACTGGAGCGATGCGTCAACGGTGACGCAATCGCTTTTCGAAAAACGGATCGGTATTCATGGTTTCGGGATGATTGCTCGGAAACTAGTCCCTTTGATTCGACCGTTTTCGGATCGAATAAGTGCTTTTTCGCCGGGCGTTCCTCAATCTCTATTCGATGAATTCGACGTATCGCGGGCGGATTCTCTCGAGGTCTTGTTTTCCGAAAACGATGTCGTTGTGGAATTAGAGGCATTGACGGAAGAGACCTTTCGAATTGTTAGCGAGAAATTGCTTCGGTCGATCCCGCCGAGCGGGGTTTTCGTTAATGTCGGTCGCGGGTCTGTTGTTGATGAGCAAGCCCTGGCTCGCGTGGCGAAGGAAGGACGGATTCAGATTGGCTTGGATGTTTACGAAGAGGAGCCATTGTCGAAAGATTCGCCGCTTCGCGGATTGGATAACGTTCTTTTGCTGCCTCATATTGGCGGTCCGACGACTGATCGAAGAGTGGACGCGGGGGATCGGGCTTTGGCGAATCTCCGCGCTTATCGAAGCGGGGGCGAACTGAAAGGGATCATCGACTTAGATGTCTATGATCGTTCGACCTAAATTAATTTGAGCTTGAGAGGCTTTGCGGAATTGCGAACCGAGAATAGATCTCTGAAATCCGCGAAAATTTCGCTTGCCAAGGATACTTTTTGATGACGTTTTGATCGCCTGTTTTGGGGCCATAGCTCAGTTGGAAGAGCGCCTGCATGGCATGCAGGAGGTCGTCGGTTCGATCCCGTCTGGCTCCACCAATCTTTGCGTTTTCAAATGTGAAGCGAAGGTTCTAGTCTTAGTGTCTACTACTTATTGTAGCCCTAAAGAGGTTGTGGTGGATTCCCCCTTGGCTTCGGGAATGAGCGGATCGCATTGACTGGCAGGGCTTGTTTGTTGACGTTATTTTAACGATCAGGGATGTTTTCTGCATCCTCTTCTATTGGATTCCCACTTTACGCCACCATATGAGCATCTACCTGTACGGCTTTACGCTTTCTAGCGCCCCTCATGATTTTGAAGATCTAAGTGGGGTAGATGATCGAGGGCTTTTTCTGGTCACTTGTGGAGATGTTTCAGCGATCGTGAGTAGTTACGATTACGATACGCTACATATCCGAGGTAAGGATATTTTCGCTCATCAGCAGGTGATTCGCGGTTTGATGGATCAGGCGAGTATTATTCCGTTGGAATTCGGTCTTACGCTCAAGAATTTGCCAGCGGTCGAGGATGTTCTGTTGAAAAACCAAGAGCATTTGCGGATTGAGCTGCATCGTGTCTTCAACAAGGTTGAGATGGAGGTTGCGTTGCGATTCGCATCTAACGATTTGTTTGAATATATGGTCGGGAAGTATCCCTTTTTAGGGGAGGAGAAGGCGAAGGTCGTCAATGGGCGTTTGCTTTACTCCTTAGGCGATCGGGCTCGCAAGTGCGAGAAATTCGAGCATGAGCTGAAGAAGGAAAAGGACGCTTATGCGAGCAAGGTCGATGAGCTTATCGGTCCCTGGTGCGCGGAAATCGCCCGCAGTCGATTGATTCATCGCGATCATGCGGTGGCGACTTTCAATTGCCTGGTCAATCGCGAGCGTTTGAAGGTTTTCGAGAAATCGATTTACGATGCGGCAGAGCTTTGGGGCGGGGACTTGCTGTTTTCGTTAAATGGACCGTGGGCCCCGCAGCATTTTTGCAATGTGAGCAAGATCGCTTACGCTTAAAAGGTAGCTTAAACTTTGTTGCCTCGAGCGAGGATGACTCGCATGTGTTTCTTTTGGACTTTGCCGCGATGGAATTTGTTTTCGGCGAGTTTGGTGACGATATCCCAGTCTTCTTCGTCGGGAATGAATTCTTCCCATTCTTCGAAGCGTCCAGCTTGCCGAAGAAAGGTGAGTTTATCGCCGAAGAATCGCGCTTCGATCTTTAGCTTACCCAATTCTGGGTCTCGTTTGTTCCATCCGATGGGTCGTGCCATCCCGAATCATATGAAAGGGATTATTGGAGGATGCAACTTTTGCTTTGCCTAGGTGTTTGTGTAAACGAAGAAAAGGACAGACGAGTGGCGATCGATTGGATATGGGAGTGTGGATGGGTTAGTTCAAGGAGATGGGGCCTCCTGTTTGGGTGGCGATAGCTTGGGGAATCTTGTTGGGGCGACTTTTTCGTGACTGCGTTAGGGCTAAAATATTTCGGGGGAATGAAATGGGGAAGGATCGGGGTTTTCCAGATTGATTATGGTGCCAATTTTGTCGTTGTTCGGAAAAATAGAACTCACGCATGCAACGAGGCGAAAAATAAGTATACTTTTAAAAGAAGAAGGCGGTTATCGGTTCGATATGAGGGTAGCTTTTAGACTATGGTTTGGAAGGCGTTTCGAGGAACTGGAAATTGAGGGCGTTTTGCGGCGTTTTCCCGATTGGAGGCAATGTTTAGGCACAAAAAAACCGCCCCTGGGAATGGACGGTTATCGTTGGAATGGCTGCCCCGGTAGGATTCGAACCTACGACCAAGTGATTAACAGTCACCTGCTCTACCACTGAGCTACAGGGCAACGATGGGGGAGGAAGAAGTCGCTTTGTTAGAGCCTTGTCAACCCTTTGGTGAAGCTTTTTTTAGAAATGTGTGATTAAGCGAAACTTTTGATTGATTTCCGAGGACTGCCCCTTACGTTACTCGGCTTCTCACATTGGCGCGATGCCTTTGAGATGTCGGATTTCACTAAAATGAAACAGCTTACAATTAACGCTTCCTCCCGTAAAAACGGCGGATCTGCCCATTCCGGACGTCTGCGCCTGGAAGGCAAGGTCCCAGCTGTAGCCTATGGTAAAACAAGAGAGCCTTCGAAGCTTTCCGTCGACGCAAGAGAATTGCGTGTGCTATTGAAGGCGATTGGAAACAACGCTCCTGTAGTCCAGCTCGTAGAAGATAACAGCAAACCGCGCACTTCTATTATTCAAGAAGTACAGCGTCACGCGATCAAGGACACCTATATCCATGTCGATTTTCGTCAAGTCGCCGATGACGAAGTGGTAGTCCTCGATATTCCGGTTCATCCTAGTGGAAAAGCGACCGGCGTGAAGAACGATGGCGGCACTTTGGAAACAGTGGCTCACAAAGTCTCGGTTCGTTGTTTGCCGAAGGATATCCCTGATTTTATCGAAGTCGACGTGACGGAATTGGCGGTCGGCGACCTCATCCACATCAAAGAGCTGCCTGCTCTCGAAGGCGTAGGATATCTGGATCATGCTGAGCAGCCAGTATTCACAGTCATCATGTAGGGTACACCTCTCTCCGCGAGCCCTGGCAATCGCTAGCGGCTCGTTTTTTTGTTCTTTTCAATCTTCCCAACCGTTTCTTCCATGAGCTATCGGCTAATCGTCGGTCTCGGAAATCCTGGTAGCGAGTACGACAGTACCCGTCACAATATCGGATTTCGCATTATCGATGCCTTCGCCGCAAAATGCGGTGCCAGCGAATGGACGAAGCAACGCAATCTCAAAGGCGATCTTTCCCAACTTCTGTTGGAAGATGGCTGCAAGCTGCATTTGCTGAAACCCAGGACGTTTATGAACGAAAGCGGGGTCAGCATTCAGAAAGTTTGCAGCTATTATAGAGTACCGCCTGAAGAAACGCTGATTATCCATGACGATATCAACCTTGATGTTGGCGTAGCGAAGGTCAGTGAACGCGGTGGATCCGGCGGTCATAACGGCCTGGCGGATATTATCGCTCGGATTAAGCCCACCTTTACGCGTCTTCGAGTCGGCATCGGCCAGAAAACGCATAAAGAGATGGATCTTGCTGATTACGTGCTTGGGAAATTCAGTCAAGAAGACCAGATTTCGATAAACGCCTCGATGGACTATCACTTGGACTGCCTAGAACGGCTGATCCGAGACGGAACGGAAAAGGCAATGAATCACATAAACTGTAAAACGAAAAACATAGAAGATGGCCAACTATAAGGCAACATTCATTCTCGATACGCGTGGACGCGAAGAGAGTGTCGACGAACTCGTCGGCAGCCTCAAGGGCGAGCTCGAGAAAGTGGGCGCAGAAGTGTCCAAAACTGCTGACATCGGCAAGCAAGACTTTGCTCGCGCAGCGGACCGTCGCTACGTGTCTGGAGTTTACGCTCAATATATGATCAGCGGCGACGCTACTCTTCCAGGCAAGATCGACGAAACTCTTCGCTTGAATAAGTTGGTATCGCATAAGATCATTCAGCGCGTTTAATCGCGCTAGAATCCTCGACCCAGCAAAGATCCAATGCCGAATTTCAACAAAGTTTTCCTAATGGGCAATCTGACGCGCGATCCTGAATTGCGCGCCACCCCTTCGGGCACGGCTGTGTGCCAATTCGGTCTTGCGGTCAATCGCGTGTACAACAACTCCAATGGCGAGCGTCAGGAAGAAACGACTTTTGTGGACGTGGAAGCCTGGGGACGCCAAGCTGAGACGGTTTCCAAATACGTTTCCAAAGGGCATCCACTATTCGTGGAAGGCCGTTTGAAGCTGGACTCCTGGGAGAACAAGGAAGGCGAGAAGCGCAGCAAGATGAAAGTTGTCTTGGAAAACATGCAGCTTATCAGCCAGAAGGGCGAAGGCGGCGGTGGTAGTTTCAACCCGTCGCAATCCGTCCCTCAGCAGCGTTCCGAAAGCGGTTCTGCTGCCCCGACGCCTGCGTCTTCTCAGAAAAGCGAAGATATCGAGGAAGACGTTCCTTTCTAATAAACCTCTCATCAATTACATTTTTTAAAACATACCAAGGCCATGGCTACTAGCGAAGTTCTACTCATCCAACCCGTCGAATCATTGGGCGCGGAAGGCGATCAGGTTCAGGTAAAAGCGGGTTTTGCTCGCAATTTCCTTTACCCGCAAAAAATGGCGGTTCCCGTTACTCGGGGAAATCGCAAGCAAATCGAAGCGCTGAAGGCGCGTCGCGCGGAGCGCGAAGCTAAGAATCTCGAAGATGCGAGAGCTCAAGCGACTAAGATTGCCTCGACGCATTTCGCGATTGCCGTAAAGACTGGCGATTCCGGAAAGATGTTCGGCGCGGTTACCGCGATCAATATTCACGAGAAGCTTGTGGAAGCCGGATTCGATGCAATGGTGCGCAAGCAAGTCCAGCTCGAGGCTCCTATTAAGGAATTGGGCCAACACACGGTATCCATCAAGGTTTACCAAGATGTCGAAGCTGAATTGAAATTCGACGTCGTGTCCGAGAATCCAATCGTAGAAGAAGAAGCTGCCTCCAAAAAAGAGGAAGCGCCTGCTTCTGAAGTCTGATTGAGAACCGAGAGGCTTATAAACGGTCATGCCGGCTAAGCCTGCGAGTTCCAATCTCAACGCTCCCGTAGATCTAGCGACTGCGGGGCGTACTTTACCGCATAGTTTGGATGCGGAAAAAGGGTTGCTTGCGGCTTGTCTGATCGATCCCGCGGAAGTGATTTCCCGGTGTATGGCTCAGAAGCTGCCGAATGATGCCTTCTATAGTCCTGCCCATCAAACGATTTACGCGACCTGCGTTGAGGTTTTCGAAGAGAAATCGATTCTCGATGCCAAGGTTCTTGCGGAAGAGCTGAACAATCGTGGCCAGCTCGCTGATGTGGGCGGACCGGTTTATTTAGTCGAACTGGCGACGCAGATCGAAACGACAGCTCACGCAAATTACTTTCTCGACGTTGTGCGAGAGAAATACCTGTTGCGCCGTCTTATCCATACGGCGACCAAAACGGTTAAAAACTGTTTCGAGCCCCAGCTCGATGGTGGTTTGGAGAATTTCATCGACGATATCGAGAAAGAGATCTTCGCAATCAGCGATGATCGAGTAGCCGATACGTCGCAGCCGATTAAGAAATCAGTCGACGATGCGGTGAAGCTCGTTCAAAAGCTGATCGCCGGTCGCGGTGAGCTGGCTGGCTTGTCGTCGGGTTTCGTGGATCTTGATAAGATGACCTTCGGGCTGCATGGGCAGGAAATGATAATCTTAGCGGCTCGGCCCTCTATGGGAAAGACGAGTTTGGCGATGAATATAGCCGAAGCGGTTGCCTTGCCAGAAAAGCCGGGGGCGGACGGTGCAGGGGTTTTGATTTTCAGTTTGGAAATGAGTGCCGAGCAATTGGCGATGCGTTTACTGACAAGCCGCGCCAAAGTGAGCTCTCAGCGCTTACGAGAAGGATTTGTTAACAAAGAAGAGCAGCAGGCTCTCGCCCAGGCGGCAAAGGAGCTGAAGAATGCCCGCATGTGGATCGACGATTCGGGTCAGGTAACGATCAATCAACTCCGCGCTAAGGCTCGACGAATTTGGGCGCGTAACGATAAAATGGGGTTGATCGTGATCGATTATTTGCAGCTCCTTGCTGGGACGGACCCCAAAATTCAACGCGAACAACAGATTTCTGAAATATCGCGTGGATTAAAAACACTCGCTAAGGAACTCAACGTTCCCGTTATTGTTCTAAGTCAGCTTAACCGTGACTCAGAAAAAGAAAAACGACAACCGAAACTCTCAGACCTCCGTGAATCAGGCTCTATAGAGCAGGATGCAGACGTGGTTTTGCTGCTTGCTCGACCAAAAGATGTAGGAGATGAGTTTTCAGTTGCAGCTGACACCGCGGACCTAATTATCGCCAAGCAACGTAATGGTCCGGTTGGAGATTTGAAACTTAACTTCCGAAAAGAATATACTCGCTTTGAAAATTACACGGAATAGCTCCGCCAGATTCCTTCTTCTTCCACTTTTGGCTATCGGTCTGTTTTCGGTAGGCTTAGCTCAGGACGTAGGGTCATCGCCTGAAGAACCGCAGCCGCCGAAGATTCGGAGGCTCATCGTTAACTTCACGGGTCTTTCGAATGTGAACGAAGAGGTCGCCCGGGCGAATATGTCGCTTCGCGAAGGAGAGGATTACGATCAGATAGCGATCGACCGCGATATTCGGACGCTTTATCGCACCCAACTGTTCGAGCACATCGAGGTTCGTCTTCAGCCGGTAGGCGAAAAGGAAGTCGATCTTCTATTCGATATTCGCCCGAAGTTTCGCGTCGCGTCGATCAGTTTCGATGGCAATCAGAAAATTCGGGATAATCGTCTAGAGAAGGAGTTAGAAGTATCGGTGAATCACGTTCTCAATGAGCGGAGGGTCAAAGACGGGGCGAAGGCTCTGAAGGATTATTATTTAAAGCGCGGTTTTTCTCAGGCTCGCGTTGAATATGAGATAGACCGTAATCCTGCGACGGGTTTCGGAAATGTGGTCTACAAGATCCGCGAGGGCGGTAAATACAAGATTACCAAGGTCAAATTCGAAGGGAACGAGAACATTTCGAGCCGCAAGCTTCGTCGTAAGATCAAGACGAAGAAAAGAGGGATTTTCTCTTTGTTTACGGGTTCGGGTAAATTCGATGCGGACAAATTCGAAGATGATTTGGAAACGCTGAAAGACGTTTATATGGAAGAGGGGCACCTCGACATTGGAATCGATCAATCGCAGGTGAAATTCTCTTACCCATCGAAACGCCGCATGGTGATCGAAGTGGCCGTTGACGAGGGCAAAGAGTACAGAGTGGGAAGTATTGATTTCGAAGGTAGTGAATTGTATAAGGGAGATATCCTACGCATGATGCTAGCAGTGAAGTCTGGGGATATCTATCGTCCTGAGAGAATCGACGAAGATGTCGATCGTCTGGAAGATTTCTACGGCCAATTCGGCTATATGGAAACGCGGGTTCGCCTCAGCCGTATTCCGAATGTGACGACTGGTAACATGGACATCGTCTACCAGATTTACGAGAGCGAGAAATACCAAGTTGAGTCGATTGAGATAGAAGGAAACACGAAGACGAAAAGCACGGTTGTCATTCGCGAGCTAGCTATGGGCCCGGGCAGTACGTTCGATAGCGTTCGGATGGATGCATCTAAGATGCGACTAGAGAATACCCGTTATTTCGAAGACGTGAATCTTACGCCTCAGACGACGCAGATTCCTGGGCGTCGGGATTTACGTATCACATTTCAAGAAGGGCGTACCGGTAATTTTTCCTTTGGAGCGGGATTCAGTTCTCTTGAAAAAGGTACTTTCTTTATCGAGCTGACCCAGTCGAATTTCGATTTATTGAATTGGCGAGGAGCGTTTCAGGGAGACGGGCAGAAGTTCCGTTTGCGGGCGCAGATCGGTTCGCTTTCGAGTCAAATAATGCTGGCGTTCGAAGAACCGTGGTTGTTCGAAAAGCGTTTGGCTCTGGGCTTCAATATATTCAAGACGGAGAGTAGTCTTTCGGATTTATATTCGGTGGGGCAAGATGGTTTCGACGTCTCGCTTCGCAAGCGCTTGTTCGAGCTGATAGAAGGTCGAGTTTCCTACTCTCTCGTTCAGTACGGTTACTCGGATTTTGGCCCTCAAATCGACGAAACTCAGCGTGCATTATTCGAGGAGAGCAATGGAGACATCTCGAGTGTAAATCTTCTGCTTTTGCGAGACACGCGCGATCGCATTATCAACACGTGGAGTGGTTCGCGTTTCGAATTGGACCTGACTACAGCTGGTGGACCATTGGGTGGTAACTTTCAATATAACAAGATTGAATCGCGTAATGCTATCTATCTTCCGCTGACGCGGTGGCATACGCAGACTATCGAAGTTTTGCTGAGGGCTGGCGTCGTCAAAGAAGCGGGTGACAGTACCTTCGTCCCGTATGAAGAACGATTTTACCTAGGTGGCCCTAACACTTTGCGAGGTTTCGAATTTCGCGATGTTTCGCCAAAAGAAGGTTTTTACGCTCCAGCAGTGGGGCAAGGGCGAGTTCCTTACGAGATTGGAGGCAAGACTTACGGTCTCTTTAGTGCAGAGTACTCGATCGGATTCACTGAGGGATTTCGCGGGGCGATATTCTACGATGGTGGCTTCGTGAACAAGGCTGCTGGAGATTTTAGTTTGAAGCGTGAGATCCAGAGAGACGCTTTTGATGGCCAGCAGGTCGTGCTTGGCTGGAACCAGAGTGGTTGGAACGACAATTTCGGCTTTGGAATCAGAATTTCAGTCATGGGCACGCCTTTACGCCTCGATTATGCCATTCCAATGAGTACATCTGGGTCCACTGATTCGGGAGGAAATGACAATGGTGCTCAATTCAACTTTACATTTGGTGGAAGATTATAGTTTGTAGTGTTCCCAAAATCTTTAATTCTCTATGAAATCTATCAAGTTCTACACTTCCCTCCTAACAATTCTTGCAGTAGCTAGCTTCGGTTCAGCCTCCGCGAAGGCTGAGCTCGTGATTCTCACGATCAGCGTGAACAAGGCTGCAGAGCAATTCTACAAAGTTCAGGATTTCCTCAAAGAACTCCAGTCGAGTCAGGAACAAGCTCAAGAGCGCGTTCAAGCGATCAACGATGAGGGTAAATCTCTGGAGCAAGAGTATACGGAATTGGCAGAACAGGCCAATAGCGATATCTTGACCGAGGAAGCTCGCAACGAAGCGAAGCAAGACGCCGGTATTAAGTACCAGGAGATCGCTCAGAAGCAGAATGAGCTGCGTCAGTTCGCCGAGAACGTGCAACGCCAAATGGCGCAACGCCAGGGCACTCAAATGAGCCTGTTTACCAAGGAAATAATGGAAGTGGTCACCGAGGTATCCAAGGAGCGTGAGGCTTCGCTGGTTCTCGACACGTCGGGCGCATCGCAAAACGGCATGCCAGCGGTTATTTCTTTCGATGCGTCGATTGATATCACCGAGGAAGTTGTAAAGCGTATCAACGCGGATAAGCCAGCCGACGAAGTACCAGCTGCCGAATAGGCTTCAAAAACGATTTTATTGAAGCCCTGCCTTGATTGGCAGGGCTTTTTCGTATCCAAATCAACTGGAGTTCCGGTGGAATTGCCCTTTTGTGGGATGCGAATGGCTAAAAAGAGTAATCAGTTAATCGCTCCCTGCATTCTACCGGGCAAATCTCGTAAATAAGATAAGTGATATGCGAATCGAGTTAAGCATAGATGAAATTAGAGACAGATCGTCGGTCGTTGAAGAAGTCGGAACATTTCTAGGCAGTTCGGTTTCTGGCATAGCGACTCTAAAGGAATCGCAAGCGGGTGATCTATCGTTTTTGAGTCTCGCCAAATACTCTGGCGATTTGGCGGATTGCGCTGCGTCGGTTGTTTTCGTTCCGGAGGATTGCGAGGTCGCTCCGAGCGAAAATCAGTTATTCTTGAAAGTTAAACACCCGAGCCTATCGCTTGCACACGCTTGCGAATCGATTGCTCAATTACTTTGGCCAAAGAAGGCGGGAGGCATTCATGCTTCTGCGATAGTATCCGATTCGGCGGAAATCCACGAAACCGCTTTTATCGGTCCGTTCTGTGTAATCGGGGAAAATTCGAGCGTGGGCGCTGGAACGCAAATTCACTCTGGAACGGTGATCGAACAAGCGTCGAGAATTGGGGCGGATTGTTGGTTAGCTTCCAATATAAGCGTGGGGCGGGATTCTCGAATCGGCGATAGGGTTCGAATTCATTCAGGTGTGGTGATCGGAGCTGATGGGTTTGGCTACGAATTCAATGGATCCTTTCATGAGAAAGTACCCCAATTGGGTTGGGTGGAGATCGATTCGGATGTAGAAATCGGAGCGAATACGGCTATCGATCGTGGACGTCTAGGACCGACGACTATCGGAGAGGGATCGAAAATCGATAATCATGTGCAAATCGGACATAATGTAAAAATCGGTAAGCATTGTATCCTTTGCGCACAGGTCGGTATTGCCGGCAGTACTAACATCGAAGATTTCGTGGTATTTGGAGGACGTGCGGGAGCTTCCGGGCATTTGACGATTGGGAAAGGGGCGAAGCTGGCGGGTTGTTCGGCGGCATTTAACGATATAGAGCCTGGCAGCGTGAGTGGTGGGACGCCTGCGATTTCGTTGAACGCTTTTCAGCGAATAACGGTCGTGCAGAGAAAATTGCCTGATCTCTTCAAACGCGTTCAACGGTTGGAGTCGCAAATAGCAAAAGATGTCTGATACAGGCTGTTTAAATCAATAGCTTGTCTAAGAATTTTTACTACTTTGGAAACCATTTTGATTGAACTGTGTCAAAACTGCCAAATATGCAAATTAGTTTGAAACCTATGAAAATTATTCGCAACGCGTTCATCTCGCTTTTATCTCTTGGATTCGGCTCGCTAATGTATGGTGAAGAGTCGATAGCGGATCTTGTTAAAATAGATTTGGAACCTTTGGACCGTAGTTTGAATGGAGGCGTAGTCAGTTATTCCGAATCGCTTGCGGCAACGCGTCCAGCGGTGGTTAATATCGCATCGACAATGACCGTGAAATCGGGAGGAGCCCCGTCTAATGATCCTTTTTGGCGCTTCTTTGGAGAAGGGCAGCCGCAGCAGAGGGAGCGTGAGGTTCAAGGTCAGGGATCGGGAGTGATAATTTCTGAAAATGGTTACATTCTCACGAATCACCACGTGGTGGAAAACTCCAATGAAGTAACCGTTAGCTTGCAAGATGGGCGTACCCTCGACGCGGTTGTCGTGGGGACGGATCCTCAAACTGACGTTGCGGTGCTTAAAGTCGAAAGCGAAGAATCGCTTCCGTTCGCCCGGCTCGCTGATAGCGAGCAAATCGAAGTAGGCGATGTCGTGTTTGCGATCGGGAATCCGCTCGGAGTTGGACAAACGGTGACGATGGGAATCGTTTCGGCGAAGGGCCGTGACGGCTTGAATATGATTCGAGGCGGTTTCGAGAATTTTATTCAAACTGACGCATCCATCAATCAGGGCAATTCGGGCGGCGCTTTGGTTGACGCCACCGGGCGCCTTATTGGAATCAATACTATGATCCTAACGGATGGTCGCAGCTCTGGCAATATCGGTATTGGGTTTGCCATTCCAACTTCATTGGCCCATAGCGTGATGGTTGACTTGGTCGAGAAGGGAGCCGTTTCTCGAGGGTTTCTAGGGGTTGGTATTCAAGACCTGGATTCGGAACTAGCCGAATTGATGGGGTTTGGCGATGTGAAAGGCGTTTTGATTACGAGTGTCTCTCCTGATTCTCCCGCAGATGAAGCGGGACTGAAACTGGATGATGTTGTCATTAAAGTAGGCGAACGGGAAGTGGACTCAAGCAATGGCTTAAAGCTTCTGGTTGCGGCCGAAGATCCAGGTAGCACTGTTGAATTGACGGTTTACCGAGAAGATCGCTATTTCAAAACGGATGTCATTCTTGGCGAGCGTCCGAGCAATCGAGAGTTATTCCTTGGTCAGACGAGCGACCCCAACTTATTGGAAGGCGTGGAGGCGGAACCGCTGAATGATGATTTACGGAAAAAATATCGTTTCGGAGATGAAGTGGAAAGCGGACTTGTGATCACGAGCGTTTCGCAGGATAGTCCCTACGCCCGCCAGCTCGTTGAGGGAATGGTGATCGAGAAGATTAAGGGCGAAGTCGTGTACACTGTGAGAGAGGCCAAGAAGCTACTTGAGTCTGGAACGAAAGTTGCCCTCTTCGTATACGTGCAAGGGTTTTATCGATACATGGCGCTCGAAGTCGAATAGGTTCGATCGTTGCCAAATTAGATCTCCTCAACTTGTAGCAACCTGGCTTCGGTTTTTGACGAATTCAAGAATGCCGACATCGTTGTCCAGGTTCGCCCAAACAACTCGTAGGAATTCAGCCGGGTGGATGTCGTGCGTCTGGAGGAAAAGCCTGTCGCCACCGCAGCAATACATGGTTTCTTGAGGGAGTTGGCCGAGAAGTTTGCCTCGGGCCTTCGGGAGAATGCGAGGAAGCCAAACGATTCCGTCGAGAGTCTCGCTCTTCCCAGGGAGGTCGGCCGATGAGATTAGCTCGGTTGAGGCGACGCTTTTTTGTATGTGAATGAAGTACTCTCGGCGAACTTGCTCGATGGATTGAGCGATTTCGTAGGAGGGGTCGTCGTGGTGAGTCAGGTCTTCGGCGTAGTCGAAGAAATCCTGTGCCCGCCAGCCATTCGCTGCGATGAAAGCGCTTTCGTCTGGGCTGAAGTAGCTATCTTTGTCGCGGTTTCCTTGGTTGTAGAGCGATACGGCTTTATCGTACAACTTCTTGAACGTCTCTTGGTAATCGTATTGGTGCATGTTCTGAATGTGACTAATGACAGCTTTTTAAGATTGCGAAAAGGATTTCAGGCTTTCGAAGCTTAACTGTCTAGAACTATTTCGATAAGCGGAAATCGACTTGGCGCTTGAAGCGATCGACTCGATGGACAAACACGTTGATCTTCTGGCCTACAGCATATTTTTTGCGTGTGCGGCGGCCTTCGAGGGCCGTGCCGGAATTGTTTACGTTATAAAGGTCGTCTTTCAATGTGGAAATATGGACCATGCCAAACGCATTCGACTCGACAAGCTCGATAAACATTCCGTGATTTCGCACCTCGGTAATGACTGCTTGAAAACGTGTTTTCTTGGGTTTCTCCAGTTCTCTTTCGAAGAATTCCAGGAGCTTGACCTTTACTGATTCGCGTTCGGCTTCGGTGCTATTGACTTCCGTGTGGCTAAGGTGCTCGGCGAGAGTTTTGGCACGAGAAATGTTGTAGCGGGGAGTGCCTCCATGAAGCTCTTTTCGGCCTTTGAACTTTACGAGGAAGAAGTCGAAAACTCGATGTACAGCGAGATCGGCGTATCGACGAATCGGCGACGTGAAGTGACAATAGTCACGTTTGTGAAGTCCGTAGTGGCCGTCTGGAGTCGATCGGTAGCAGGCTTTTTTGAGTGAACGGAGCAGTTGCGATTTGAGGATATGTCCTTGTGGATGCTCCTCCAAAATCTTGATCAGCTTATTGACCTCCGAACGTACGTTTAGGTTGGCGACAGTGATGCCGAATGTTGCGAGGAATTCGCGCAAGTCATTGAGGCGTTCTTCGTCCGGCTCTTCGTGAACACGATAGATACAGGGCAGCTTGGCTTCGCGTATGGCCTTGGCCACGGCTTCGTTGGCAGCGAGCATATACTCTTCGATCAACTGGTGACTCTCGTCGTTGATTACTTTTTCCAGTCGATCGGCGTAGCCTTTTTCGTCGACGAAGATTTTGGTCTCTTGCATGTCCAGGTTTAGGCTGCCTGATTGCATGCGATCGGCACGCATCTTGGAGGCGAATGACCAAAGCGTCCGAATGGAGGATTGAAGTTTGGAGAGCTCTTTATCGTTCAGTTCGGCCATTGGACGACCCGTTGAGCCCGTTTGATGGGAGGGGGGGAGTTTGAGTGATCGAGAGACTTCCAAGTCGTCATTGAAGAGCAGCGTATAGGCTTGCTTGTAGGTGAGGCGCTTGTTGCTACGGATGACTGTATTGGCGAAATCGATATCCTTGATTTTGCCTTCTTTCGTGAATGTTAGAAAGACTGCTTTGGTTATTCGGTCGACATCTTCTTTCAGGCTGCAGATGCCGTTCGATAGGGTGCGCGGAAGCATTGGGATGACCGTGCCGACAAGGTAGGACGAGTTTCCGCGTTTGTGCGCTTCTTGGTCCAAGGCTCCGTTGGGTTGTACGTATGCTCCGACATCCGCTATGTGGATACCGATTCTAGTGAGTCCGCCTTTGAGCGTTTCCATTGAAAGGGCATCGTCGAAGTCCTTGGCATCATCGGGATCGATGGTAAAGGTGAATACGTCTCGTAGATCTTCTCGTCCCTCTAGTTGTTTTTTTTGGACTTCGGCTGGAATGGCCTTGGCCGCTTTGATTACCTTGCTAGGAAATTCCGGGTTGAGCTCGTATTTGTGGAGAATTGACATGAGCTCGGCTTGCGGCTCGTGCGTGGCTCCGAGGTTGAGAATGATCTCGCCCTCTGGGTTTACGTGCTTTTGCTCCCATTCGTGGAGTTTGACGACTACTTTGCTACCCACGGTGGGGAGCGGCTTAGTCTTGGAATCAGCGGGATCAGGAACATAGATGTCGTGGATGATTCTGGGGTCGTCGGGAACGACGTAGTAGAAGAAACGCGTTTTCTGGAGGTTTCCAACAATGGTATCTCTCGCTCTTTTTTGAATACGAATGACGCGGCCCCGTTTGCGGTCCGGGTAGAGCAGGGGTTTGGGCTTCCCCTTGGCTCTTACATCGCGTTTCGGTCGATTGATTTCGTCGTAGAGACGTATGACGACTTGGTCGCCATGCATGGAAACGCCAGTGTCGGCGGCATCGATCTCGATTGGTTCGACGCGCACTGTTCCAGGATTATTGTCGGGAATCACAAAACCGGATCCTTTTTGACGGAATCGTATGGAGCCTGTAAGGAGATCGGCGTCTTTGGGGATGCAGTAGCGGTCGCCCTTGATGATGACTAGTTCGCCTTTACTGAGCAAATTGCGGAGTTCGAAATCTAGTTTGCGGCGATCTTTTTTAAAGAGGCCGAGCGATTTCGAAAGGGCGTTCTTGCTGAGAGGGATATAGTCCCCATTTTGCATTAGCCCGATGATTTGTTCTCTGAGTTTCATTTATTTGCTGTAGAGTGGATTTTCATTGGATTCATCGTCGGAAATAGTAAAGGTCGGAGAGGATGAAAATAGTTCATGCGGCAAGCGAAATGTTTCCCTGTTTGAAGACCGGGGGACTTGCGGACGTTACCGGAGCGCTTTGCAAGTCTCTGTCTAGTTTTGGTCACGACGTCTCGATCTTTATTCCCGGATACCGCAAGCTATTGGAGTCTGCGGAATTCAAAAAAGCGAAGCTCAAAGTAGTACTTCAGATAGAGCTCGGAGACGATTTCCTGCGGGGAGAGGTTTATGCTCTGCCAATAGGCAAACGGCAAACGATGTACGTGATACGACGTGACGAGTTTTTCGATCGCTCGAACGCTTATGGGGCATCGAATCGCGATTACGATGACAATGATCGCCGATTTATTTGGTTTTGCAAGGCAATTGTCGAAGCCATGCATGTTCTTGAGATAAAAGCGGATATTCTGCACTGTCATGATTGGCAGACTGGCTTGGTGCCGCTTTTCTTGAGAATGGTCGAGCAGGAGCGGGGAGCGTCGTTGGCGCTAAAGACCTTTTTCTCGATTCACAATCTTGCATTTCAGGGGCTGTTTCCGAACCGTTCGTTCAAATACACGAATTTGCCTGAGGAATTTAACGAGCTGGATGGTATCGAGTTTTACGAACAGATCAGCATGATCAAAGGGGGCATTTTCTTTGCCGATAAGATCATGACGGTGAGTCCCAATTATGCTCGAGAAATATTGACTCCAGATTTTGGATTCGGGATGGAGGGCGCGTTGACGAAACGTGAAGAGGATTTGGTGGGGATCGCCAATGGAATTGATACGGACGTATGGGATCCGAGAACCGATTCGCATTTGCCGGCGAATTACTCTGCTAAAAATCTCAGTGGGAAAGCTCTATGCCGAAAGGCGCTTCTGAAAGAAACCGGACTTACGGATACGGATAAGCCGGTCTATGGCATGGTTTGTCGTTTAACCGAACAGAAGGGCGTAGATTCGTTGTTAAAGCGAATGAACTTCTTCATCAAAAATGACTGCCGTCTCGTTATCCTGGGTACAGGTGATCCTGGTTATGAGCGCAGTTTGAAGCGCTGGGCGAAATCGCATCCCGATAGAGTGGGAGTATGCATGCGATTAGATGAGCGGATGTCTCACCTGGTTGAGGCAGGTTCTGATTATTTCTTGATGCCGTCTGTATTCGAGCCGTGCGGATTGAATCAAATGTACAGTCAGCGTTATGGCACTTTGCCTTTGGTCTCCAACGTGGGAGGGTTGTATGATACGGTGATCGATTTTCGCGATGACGAAGAAGCGGGTACCGGAATGCGATTCGAGCCGACTGAAGCGGGTTTTAAGGAGGCTCTAAAAGTGTCTTTGGCATTGTTTTCGGATAAGGCGTCATATGAAAAGGCGCAGGCGAATGGCATGAATCGAGATTTTTCGTGGTCGAATGTTGCGAAGGGGTACGAGGATTTGTACGCTGAGTCGATTTGATCGGATCTTGCAGTTTGTTGAACATTCTGGCTTGGCGAAATCTTTGGAAAATCCTAGCTTGAACTAATGGCTGAATTCGAAAAAGCGTCGACGCTAGCATGTTCTGCTGAAGATCTGTTCGATTGGCATGCGAGGGATGGTGCTTTCGAGCGATTGATTCCGCCTTGGAGATCGATTCAAATCGTTTCGAGAAAAGGAGGTATCGAAACGGGTGCAGAGATCGAGACGCGTTTAAGGCAATTCGGGATGTATCGTGATTGGATTGCTCGAATAGAGGATTGCGAACTAGGTCGTGGGTTTAGAGATACGCAGGTCGATGGCCCTTTCGCTTCTTGGAGTCACCAGCATACGTTTGAGGAGCAGGGGAGCGATACTTGCCGCTTGATCGATTCGATCGACTATGAATTGCCTGCTGGCACTTTGGGCAGATTGGTCGCCGGCGGTTATGTTAAGCGGGAGTTGAATCGGCTTTTTAGATATCGACACGCTATTACGAAAAGCGATTTGTCGGTCTGGAGTCGTTACCGGAGTCAGCCTCGATTGAGGATTCTGATTTCGGGAGGGTATGGGTTCATCGGTAGTCGTTTGACGGCGTTATTGCGGGCTCAGGGAAATGAAGTTCGGGTATTGTCTAGAAATCCTCAAGAGGGAGATATTAGTTGGGATCCAGCAATGGGCTCGATCGATTCCGCGGAACTAGAGGGATTTGATGTGGTGATGCATTTGGCGGGCAAGAATCTCGCGGATGGTCGATGGAGCGAACAGGGAAAGTGCGAGCTTTGGAAGAGTCGGGTCGATGCGGGATATTTGTTGGTCGAGGCCTTGAAGCGCGTTCGGAATCCGCCGCGCGTATTTGTCTGCGCATCCGGGGTCGGATTCTATGGAGAAAGCGGAGAATCTGTGGCAAGCGAGTCGACTGGGAGAGGCGAAGGGTTTTTAGCGGAACTATGCGAAGCGTGGGAAGGGGTTGCTCGAGCTGCTGAGGCGTTTGCGGAACGAACGCTCATTTTGAGAACGGGGGTGGTCGTTGACGGCGTTGATGGAGCAATGTCTCGGATGTTGCTGCCGTTTAGTTTGGGCTTAGGTGGACGATTGGGAAGTGGACGTCAATGGATGCCTTGGATTGCGCTGGAGGATTGGGTGACGGCGACTTATCAGCTTATTCGGGGTGACGGTTCGGGAGTGTATAACTTGGTCGCTCCGGAGCCATGTCGTAATGCGGGTTTTACGAAAGCGCTGGGGACGACCTTAGGACGACCTACGCTCCTGCCGGTTCCGGCTGGAGCGCTTTCCTTGATTCTCGGTGAATTCGCTCGGGAAGCGTTGTTGTCGAGTTGTCGCGCCCACCCACAGCGTTTGTTGGATGACGGTTATCGATTCAAGTATCCAGAAATCGGGGAAGCACTTTCGTTTTGTTTGGGTAGATGACTCTCGCTTGGATTGAATGAACCGAGGAGTTGCTGTGAATTGCCCCGCTTTACAAGGATTGACTCTTAATGTGTTAAGGGATTGAATTGAAGGACTATGGCGAAATTATACCCGAATATAACTGCGGCAATTGGGAATACTCCACTTGTTAAGTTGAATGCTCTGGCTAAAGGTCTTGAAGCTGAGGTCTATGTTAAGTGCGAATATTTCAATCCGCTTTCGAGCGTTAAGGATCGTATCGGTATCGCGATG
>Ga0233432_10001646_pt1 | contig 21459 bp, 24 predicted proteins | sample SI_122_August201_6_FD_179870 | JGI IMG/M metagenome (GOLD analysis project Ga0233432, IMG submission 179870) | Seawater microbial communities from Saanich Inlet, British Columbia, Canada - SI_122_August2016_10_MG | ecosystem: Environmental > Aquatic > Marine > Inlet | place: Canada: British... | reverse complement strand
GCACCGGGTTGGTCTCTGATCTTTACGAAGGTCACCCCTGGGGAAGTGATGCTCTTTTTTTCTGTCTAATGCACGTGGTAATGGATCGCCTTGGCATGTGTACATCGATCAAGCGATTTCCTTTTTTTCTAGTCTGGGGTATGGTATGGTCTGTGCTTCACTTCTTCTGGATATATTTTCTCAACGATGCCATCACGATACGACAGCTGTCTCCTTTCCTCATTGTGAACGTGAGTTCAGTCATCCCTCTGTATTTCCTCTTTCGCGGAATTAGATTGGGATGGGGAACACGGAGCTCAATGCTTGATGCTCCCATTCTAAACGCTTAGGAAGCCCACCCGTGGCATCCATTAAGAATGAACTCGGGCTGAGGGTCGGTTTCATCTCATTCCTCTTTGTTCTCGTCACCGTTCTCCTTGTCGTTCGCCTTTTTCAGGTGCAAATCATTGAGCACCGTGACAACGTTGAGATGCTTGAGGAAAAACTCACTCGAGTTCGCTATTTCATGTCTGGTAGAGGACGAGTTCTTTCACGAGACGGAAATGTTCTTGCCGAAGACGCACCTAGTTATCAGCTTCAGTGCCAACTGTCAGAGCTTCCCTTGGGAAATGAGATGGGTATTATCGAGCATCTTCAGTTTTTTATCCATCCCAACTATAAGAGATACAAAGCGCTTAGAGCCAGTGGAGCTACTCGAACAACCCAAAAAGAACTGCTAAAACGTATCGAAAAACTTAGGCCTCAACTGAAAAGAGAAATGGTCATTCTCGATCTAGCACACCACCTCGACATAGACCTCGACGATCTCGTTAGAGCTATTCAAGAAGCCATGGAAAATTGTGCCAAGAAGTGGTCTTACCCTGAAAGAAAACAATTACTCGATATACAGATTTCTAGAGAGAAAGCTGAGGTTCTTCTTAACATGGAAGATCGCTTCCGAGGTTTTTCCTGTATAGAAAGTTCCATTCGAAACTATCCCCAGGAAGAACTTGCTGGCCATCTCGTGGGGTACATGGGGCGACTCAACGAAAAGAACTACCATATCCTCAGAGCAAGAGGTCATTATCCACCTGAGGAAAATCGAGTAAGACCCGTTAGCCTAACCAACCTCGAAAAAGAAAACCTTTCATGGGTTAGAAATTTTCATGTTGGGGTATCCGGCTCTGAATGGGTTTTTAATAACCATCTTCGAGGAACTCTTCATCGCTTTACCTATAGAAGAGATATCAGTCACCTACCATTTGAGCAGCCAGACATCATCGATGGGAGAGACCTTCACCTCACAATTCATTCCGGGCTTCAAGCCTTAGGGCACAGACTCATGAAAGGAAGAAAAGGAGCCATCGTCCTCCTTGATATCGCGAAAGGCGATGTTTTGGCTGCAGTCTCCCTTCCATCTTATGATCCTAATCTCCTAACGCCCCCTACAGAAACAAACTTTAATTCTTATATTCAAGCTAGGCCTGGCGTGCTGATCGATCGCACCATCGGTAACCATTATCCCTTTGGTAGTGTTTACAAGATCATCACTTCCGTTGCAGCTCTCGAAGAAGGAGTAGCCACTCCTGAAAGCACTTTTTTCTGTAACCACCGGCATGAAACCACAAAACTTAAATGTCTGGGCTACCATACCGACATCAATGTAGAAAAGGCCCTTGAGCGTTCGTGTAACATCTACTTTTATGAATGTGCTCTGAAACTTGGCCCCAACAAGCTCTATCAGTGGGGTCGAAAATTTCACATGGGAATGAAACTAGGTTCTGGACGGCCCTTTGAAAAAAAAGGCGTGAATCCAAATCCCGCTTATAAACTAGACGTTGCCAAAGAGATGTGGTATCCAGGTGACACGTGCCACATGTCCATTGGTCAGGGTTATCAGCTCGGTACCCCACTACAAGCAGCGGTTGTAGCAGGCATGGTATCAAACCCACGAGGTTGTGCTCAACCACGATTCTGGAGAAAGCCTGTCTCTCAACGATTCCAACTCAACATCCAACCTAGGAACATGGAAACGGTTAGACGAGGTCTACTGAGAGTTGTTGAGAACCCCAAAGGCACGGCTCACGCAAGTCAATCTAAAATCATCCGTTTCGCAGGAAAAACAGGAACTGCAGACGTGTATCGGCAAGAACCCCACGCCTGGTTTGCTGGATTTGCCCCTTACGAGAATCCAGAAGTTTCCATCAGCGTTATCATCGAGAATGGTGGACACGGTGGAGACGAAGCCGCACCGATCGCAAAAAAGATGTTCGAAGCTTGGAAAATCTGGAGAGAAACAGGTACACTACCCGAAGGCAGCCTGACCCAAAGGTAAGACGCTTCTCTTCTAAGATTTTATTTGTACTGCTTCATCTCTCCACTCGAAAGACGAGTGGTGTAGTCTTTCAGCATCTTTAGAACTTTTGGCGCCAAGATAATACTGCCAATGATATTGGGAAAGGCTAGACTTAGAATCATCAAGTCTGAGAAGAGTAATACATCGCTTAGGGAATTGAGTGCACCAACGAGAATAAAGGCGAGAAAAAGCAGGCGAAAAACAATCACTGTCTGAATTCCTTTACCCTCTCCGAAATGATCAATAAGGTAAATCCAACCTCTTTCACCGTAATAGCACCAAGAAATCATGGTTGAATATGCAAACAGAGCAATGCTGATCGTGAGAACATAAGGCAGCCAACTAGCAGCAGACTCAAAGGCAATCATCGTGAGGGCTACTCCACCATTGGCGTATCCTGTTTTCTCAGCGGCATCTCCAGCCTCATAGGCTCCAGTCACAATCACAACAAGTGCCGTCATCGTACAGATGACAATGGTATCGATAAAGGGCCCGAGCATGGCTACAACACCTTCGCGAACAGGCTCATCAGTCTTGGCTGCTGCATGGACAACGGCGGCACTGCCTAACCCAGCTTCATTTGAAAAGGCGGCTCGAGTGACACCTGTGACCAGAACACCCATGGCCCCACCAAACATGGCATTTTCAGAAAAGGCCAGATTGAAAATCAGGGCAATCGACGAAGGAACCTGATCAAAGTTCATGATGATGATCATCACCGAAGCCAGAACATAGGTTCCACACATGAAAGGTATGATTTTACTCGTTGCAGATCCGATCCTGCGAACTCCTCCCACAATAACCATGCCTACGACAACTAGCATCATGATACCAACGGCAAGATCAGCTCTCGCAGGAAGATCAAACGTAACTCGAAATGCTTCGGCCGTCTGATTGACCTGAAACATGTTCCCCCCACCGAATGCACCACCCATCAGCATGATGGCATAGAGTATCCCTAAGAATTTCCCCATTCCTCCAAGATTAAGATCGCGAAGGCCTAGGTCGAGGTAATACATCGGGCCGCCCGAGATAGTGCCATTGGGGTTGGTCTTTCGGTAAAGTTGAGACAGCGTACAACTACTAAATTTGGCCGTCATACCAAAAACGGCCATACAGATCATCCAGAATACCGCTCCAGGTCCGCCCTGCTGTATAGCCACGGCCACTCCAGCAATATTCCCAAGTCCAACGGTAGCAGACAGAGCACTGGTGAGGGCCCTAAAATGAGAAATCTCCCCTTTGTTATCTGGGTTGTCGTATTTTCCGCGAACAACATCGATTCCATGTTTGAAGAGACGAATACTAATAAATCGATACCAGAACGTAAAAAAGATGGACCCAAGACTTAGGATCACAACGATTAGAGGTATTTCTACAGCTTCTGTTTTCGGAGCACCACTTTCATCCAGAACAGGTTGTCCGTCTTCTTCAACAGGCACCTGGATAGCTCCTCCAGTCACGTCGAGAAAAATGACCCCTTCAAGGGCATTATTAAACTTCGCGAGTGCACTCGGAGGTTCTTCCACCTGAGGCTCTTCTTTGGTGACCACTGTGCCGACAGGACTTTCTGTCGTAGGCGGATGTTCGGCCAGATCTTTTAGGGTTTCTTCATTGGCCACCAAGTTTCCAATTAGAAAGAGAAGGACCATCAGAATTCTGACTGTCGCGGATGTTGATTGCATCGCCAAATGGATTGGAGGAAAATCTGATTAGAAGGTGGCCTCTCTCCTGTCAAATTTGAACAATTCACAGAACTCCAAAGTTTCACAATTGACCTTCTGGTCCGTTGTCGAAGACAGGGAAAATAAATTTTGTGAAGCCAAATCCACAAGGAAAAGGGAGTTTATCCCTCTTAAGAGACCTAAATGGGAGCACCCACGGGATTCCTATACTCCCAAAAGATGCGAAAGAAGTCCTAACGGAACTTTTTACGTCTCTCTTTGTTTTAAGGTCTGATTTTAAATTTCGACCCGTCGTTGGCAGAAGTTATTGGCTCTACCATGTTCAAGAAAGATTTAAACTTTATCAATTCTCACCAGAAGAATGGGGCAACCGAGCTCCTGGAAGATGGGTTGGTTGCTGTGCCTTAGGTTCGGACCTCACCTGGTCTGTCGAGATCAACCCTAACCTGCCAGAAGATTCTGATCTCATGACACATATACGAGAACAGAAGCAAGCTTGGGAGGAGGAAGTCGAAAAAGAAGATCAAATGGAAGACCTTTTGCCTGAACATTTGGGAGACCTCCCTTATCATCAACGGGTGATGGCCTATGGGCTCGGCAAATCTCTAAGAGCATCCCTCGAAATGAGTGGCCAACTTACTCTTCAGCCTAGCAAAGCTCAGCCCAATAAGCTGAACTCAAATTAAGATCTTAAGCGATTGCCCCAAGAAAGAAGCTGAAGGTACTTCCTTTCCCCTCCTGACTTTCGACCTGAATTTCACTACCGTGGGCTCGGATAATTTCTTGAGCTAAAGGTAGCCCAAAACCCGTCCCTTGCTCACCATCCGTGCCCGCGGAAGAAATGTTTTTTTCCTTTTCAAAAAGATCGGGAATCACTTTTTCCGGGATACCAACGCCATTATCAGTTACGCGAAGCTCCACCTGATCGTCATTAACCTTACATTCTACGAAAACTTCCCCCCCTGCGGGGGTGAATTTTATAGCATTACTTAGAAGGTTATCTAAGACTTGAGCCAATCTATGTTCATCAAAATAGGCTCTGGGGTTGGATGTGATAATTTTCCTGAGGGTAACTCCCTTCTTTTTTGCTTTGGCTCCACAGATGCCAATACAACTATCGATTAAACTTTCTAGAGGGCCAGTTTCCATTTTTAACTCAATCCGACTCCCTTGGATGGCCATGAGGTCAAGCAAATCAGTGATGATATTTAGTGCCCGCTCAGCCGAAGTTCTCACCAAAGGCAGGCAGTCAGGAAGATGATCAGCACTGATTTCCATTAGATCTGTTGCCGAAATGATCGTGCTCACGGGATTCCTAAGATCGTGTGAAACAATGCCAACAAATTCAGACATACGCTCAGTTGCTTCGGTCAGTTTGGCTTCAGCATCAAGAACACGCACTCCCGCATCAACCCTTGCTCTCAACTCTTCAGGATCAAAAGGTTTTACGATGTAATCATTCGCCCCAGCATCGAGAGCAGCAGTGACGTCTTCCTTTTCGCTTTTAGCCGTCAGCATAATGATGTAGTGATTTTGGTTTTTGCGCCTCAGGTTTTCAACAACATTAAGACCAGGCACCTCTGGCATCACCCAATCCAAAAGAACCAACATACTCTCTTGATTGCTAAGAAATTCAATCGCGTCCCTACCGTTCTCAACACCGTAGACTTCGTGACCAAATTTCTGAAGCATCGCCTTGAGCATCGTTAGGCTCGTTCGACTGTCTTCCGCAATAAGAATCTTCATGATTTAGCCTTTTTAAACTTTTCTGCTTCAGACATCACATCCTTCATCTCTTCTTCAATTCGATCCAGCCAGACTTTAAGTTCAGCACAGCCTACTCCGGCGTTTAGCTCCTCTTCCACTTGAACGCATAGATTAGAAACTTTCTTAGCCGACACATTTGAGGAAGATCCTTTAAGTGTGTGAATGGTCTCTTTGACTCTTTGAGTATCCCCCTCTTCCAGACTTTCTCCTATTTTACAAATAAGATCTTTCGATTCATCCATAAAACCTTCAAGAACCATGACTGCCAATTCGTGGTCATCGACAAGACGACGCATCAGATCTCCTCCATCTAGAGAGGGAAGATCAGATTGATTGGATTGATAACGATTCATTCTTTTCGTATATTCTCACTCCTCAGTAGAGATGACAACTTTTCCCAAGGTTACCTTGGATATGATGAGCACATGTTAGAAAAAGAACTAAAAATCTCGTCCTCCACTTATCAGGGGATCTCCATCCCAACCGGAAAGGCCAACCTGCTCATGATCAAGGCAGAACAGGGGTTTCTCGGTTGTGGTTACTTCAATCTTGATGTTGCAGAGAGAATAGGTGAAGCCGTCGCACTGGTGACCGGCGTTAAAACATTCGATGATATGTTGGAAGCAGAGGTCTTCGCTTCTTCGACTGAATCCGAAAAGCGAGGAGTGAAAATTGGCATGAAGGGCCGAGAGGCTTTGCCTCTTCTCAATGGCTAAACGTCGCCTAATCGTTGAAATGGAGAGCTTTGGGCTCTTTGAACCCTTTGATCGAAAGAAATTACCCAAATTGGTTCGTTTTACGGAAGAAATCCCCGTCGATCCGGCGCACGAATTTGGATACTTGTTACGTATTCGCGGAGCAAAAGGTAAAAAACTCAAATTCAGAATCGATCACCCTGAATTTCGTGATGATCAAGGGAGAAAGGCCCCGCCGTTCACAGGGGAAGAAATCATCAACAAAAATGATTATCGATTCTTTCTTGGAGACACCTTTTGGGAGCCTCTAGAAAATAAGGCCGGTTTTTGGGAACTGACAACTTGGATTGATGGAAATGAAGTTGCCAGAAAAGGATTTAATATGGTCTATGAACCCTCAGCCATTTAAGTCTCCAACTCTGTTGAGGAGATAAAACTACCCAGGTCATCAGGACCCCAAATCACACACCCCAGCTCTCTCGCTTTCTTGAGCTTACTCGAAGTTCCCGAAGGGTCCTTGCAGACCAGATGAGTGGTTTTACCTGAAACCCCTGAAACAATTTCAGATCCTATGGATAAAAGCTTCGACTCTGCCTCTTTATTCCTGTATCCGGTAAAACAGACTCTCATGTTTTTCCCTGGCCCATCGATAATGGTCTTAGTCTTAAGCTCAGATAACTCTATTGGAAGCCCCTCCATAAAGCTCCAGAATTTTCCAATGCCACTAAGGTAAGCTTCCGCCGAAACTTCCGAATATCCCTCAACGGCTTCAAGCTCTTCTTTCAAAGGAGGCTGTGCCGGATTTCGGTATCGGTTGACCAACGCCAATCGTTTTGTCCCTAGTCCTTGAAAAAAACCACTCGCATGTTGGATTTTTTCTAGAGGTACTCCTCTGAGTTTGTTTAGAATGGAGGAGTAGACCAATTCCGCCTTTCGCTCTGCAAAACGTTCCAGTTTTTGAAAATCATTCACTTCCATCGAAAGAACTTTCTCGATCGAATCGTAACCTTCTTCAAAAAATTGTTCTACCAGCTTGTCGCCAACTTCTTCTATCTCCATGATCTTAAAAAAGGCCAGCATCCTCTGAATTCTAGTATGGGTGCACTCACTCGGGTTTGAGCATTTCAAATGCACTCGATTTTCATCCCAGCTCAGTATAGAACTACATGAAGGACATTTCTCAGGCAGAGCTGGTTTAACCGGCTCTAGGGTGCTAACGATCTTAGGAATGACCATCCCGGATCGGATGATCTTCACTTTGGCTCCACCTCCCCACCCATTGGCTTCCATCATCGATGCATTATTGAGCGTCACATTTGAGACCGTCACTCCATCTAGTTGAACGGGGTCTACCGATGCGACGGGTGCGAGGCGACCATCTTTTGAGACCTGATATCTTATTTCCTGTATATGCGTCGTCGCCGACATAGCAGAAAACCCTTTCCACGCTCTGGCGTAGGCCGGATTATTGTTCTTTTCTCTACCAACTTCTAGTCTTCGATCTCGGTCATCAATTTCAATGATCAAACCATCGATCTCATGAGAAAGATTCCACTCAAGGTATTTCTCTTCAAGTTTCTCCTGACTGAGTTCACCCAAAGTGCTCTCCCAAAAAGGTAAGTTCTCAGTATTAAGGTTAGAGATTAGACTGACCAGTTGCGATTTTGATTCTTGTTCTTCCCCCACCCCATAAACAATAAAATCGACATCCTGCAGTGAGGATGCAGGTTCTTTCTGGTTAAATAAGCCAGCCACAAGGTTTCGTGGATTCTTATACTCCTCGGCATACTTTTCGATAAAGCGTTGACGTGACATGATCACTTCACCTATTAGGTGCCGACTGCCTAACGATGGGGCAGGAACCCACTCTCGCTTTCCGAGTAATTCCCTAAAGTGACCATCACTGCGTTGACCTTCTGCACCATTGCCTCGCGTGTAAGCCTGCCTTGTTGAAGCCTGAACAAGAAAAGAAAGCCCATCGTATTTTGGGGTAACAATAACTTTTTCATCTGCCATGAGCCCCTTGCTCTTCATCCAACGATGAATTTCATCCATCGTCTTGACCTTATCCATGCTAAACATGGGAATGGGCAATTTGACTTTTCTTTGGTCTAAAGCTACGTCGAAGCCGACCGCGCTTCTTAGAGCATCCTCAGAAGGAAGAGAGTCGAGAACCGCATCAAAGATATCGTCGTCGACCAGAGCTGCTCCAGCCCGATAAGCTTTATTCCAACGTTCGAGAAGCGCCCTTTTTTCGGGAAGCCCCAATTCGAGAGCCTCTTTGATATCGACAATCACGGCAAGTAGTTGTCTTTCTTAATTCCAGACAGTGTGGCAATGGTGCTTCGAAGATCCTCCATCCCTGTTACTGGACCATAACGTACCACCATATTTCCTTTTAAGACCTCAGTTCCAACAGGAATCACAGCGGCATCATGATTTTTAGCAAGTCTCTGGATCATCTTTTCACTGAGGTGCCCCATTTTCTCTCCACTAACCCGGGTCGCTTCTCCATAGATCATGACCGCCCCACCCTCTTTTAAGCTTGTGGAAATTTCCCTAAAACTGTCTTTGAAATTAAACCAGCTAGCCATTCTCTTTTGTTGTTCCAATACATCAGGTGCTTTGGGGTTAAAACCAGGTGTATTACGGGCCTTTGTTTGAAGATCTTGTGGTACGGGGATGCCCCCATTCATCACAAGATGTAGTCCGATCGGAAGCGACAGAAGTTCTTCTTTCATTACAAAACGACAGAGTCGTGCCGTTTCCAGTCTTTGGCTGATCCCCTGTTTGTTCTCCCACAAGTCGGGGAACTTCAATTTAGAAATTTCTCCTGATGTTGCCAAGGCATAGCCCATACCATGGAGAGTGATATCGGAGAAGCCCCTATGTTTCATCACAAAAAGGCATGGGCGATCTAAAGGAATATTTTCTAAACCTTCATAATGAACGGGACCATTCCCTTGGCAGGAGCTATAAAACTGCTTCACACAGCTGAAGCGATAGTGTCGAGGGGAAACACCTAACGTCACACGACGAGTGAACCCCAAAAGACACCTCGCCTTGGTGTTTCCCTTCCCAAGACGTTCACGCCTTTCTCTTAGAATCTCCAACAACAAGGTGACTCCTTTCTAGGCTTTAGATCAGAAGAAATCTCCACCTTCATTTCTGAGCCACTCTCCCCAAAGTTTGGCGTCTGAACCATAATCCTGTCCGGTCATCTCAAATAGAACAGACCCCATTCTATCGAGCAATTCAGGAATGGCTTTGCGCATTTTTTTGTTAGCCATGAGGCCAACACAGCCATCAACGAATTTTTTAAGGGTGGCCTTTCCATCCTTGTTCAGAAATTTGCCTTTGAAATATTTTGGTTCCAGCACAAAGAAACCATCCAGTGCCCTGTGCCTAATACTCATCTCCGGGTGCGTTAACACGGTTTTGTGTAGGATGGAAAGTAAGTCAGCCAAACGGCTGTCCGAGCTCTTGAGGTCGCCTTTGAGCAGGTACCCCTCGAGTTCTATGAGAATACCCAAAAGAAGTCTTACTCGAGGTGACTTGGGGTCTTTCTTGTTAGCTTTTTCAAGTTCTGGTTTAAGAACGACATCTAAACTGAGTTTGGAACGAGGAAGGTCAGCCTTAGTGATCTCGAGAAGGACATCACTCGCTGCCATGAAGATGCGATCGTCTTCATTCATAAAAAGCTCCAACATCAGCTCAGTGCCTTCCCCTAATTGAGAAAGCGTATCTTCGCTTGTCAGGAGTGACCCTGCAGCTGTAATTGCGGAGAGCAATACATCAATTTCACTCTCACTCGCTGACTCAACCACTCGACCAGGAGAACTTTCAATCTGCTCAAGTAGAGCCTTGAGAAAACCAGTCTTCTCTCTCTTTGTAAAAACTTTAGGGGATTCCTCACCAAGGTTCATGATGGCTCGGTAGACACCTTGCAGGAGGACTGGGCTCAGATCATCACTTCCCTTAAGAAGATTGGATAGAGTTTCAAGCTGGCTCTTCGTGACCTTTTTCGCGTCGAAAATAGAGAGAGCCTCGGCATGAAGGCTGGCACTATAATTCTGATTCTTTTTCGGCTCAGCCGCATCAGCAATAATCTTACCAACAAGATTCGAAAACTCTCGTAAAGTGGTTCCATTCTCAATTCCGTCCAACTGCCCCATCGTCATAAAGGCATCTCGTTGAAAGGTTGGAGATGTAACTTTAGGCAGGAGTTCCATCAATTTCTTGGCTAAAGAATCATGTTTGATGACTCCTTTAAACATCGCCAAGTCAGAAAGAACTTTAAGAGTGGATGTTCTCTCATTTTTGAGTAGACGATCATCACTCAATAATCCTAGCAACGTGTCTTCAAGTTTGCGATGTTCGAGTTGTGTATCCGACCAATTGGACAAGCCCTTCAGGTGAGGAACGACATCTTTCGCTGCAGAAAGGTCCCTGAAGAAGGTCATGAGGTCAGGCTCATCCTTCGCCAAAAGAGGACTCGCTAGAAGTCCTAAACACAACAACCCAGCGGTTAGCTGCTTCAGTCTATCCATCTTTCTTTTCATGGGATTGCACACTCCACTGCAGGTATTTTTTGAGAAAAGGAAAGAGATCTCCATCCAACACACCATCGACGTTACCCACCTCGTGATCTGTTCTGTGATCTTTGATCATCTGATATGGTTGTAAAACATAACTGCGAATCTGAGAACCCCAGCTAATACTACTCTTATCTCCAGAAATGGATGATAAAGTTTCCTGACGTTTCATTTCTTCGTACTGCCAAAGTTTCGCCTTCAACATTTTCATGCATGTCGCCTTATTTTGCATTTGAGAACGTTCAGTCTGACACTGGACAACAATATTCGTGGGAAGGTGAGTGATTCGCACTGCAGAGTCCGTTTTGTTCACATGCTGTCCTCCTGCCCCACTAGCTCGATAGGTGTCAATCCTGAGTTCTTTATCAACGATATCGATATCGATATCATCACCGATATCAGGGATCACATCAACACTTACAAAACTAGTGTGGCGTCGCTTCTGAGAATCAAAAGGACTGATTCTGACTAAACGATGGACCCCAATCTCAGACTTCAGATAACCATAGGCAAAAGTTCCCTCAACTTTCAGGGAGATACTTTTGATTCCAGCGCCATCTCCAGGAAGGGCCTCAATGGTCGAAGCTTTGTATTCATTTCGCGCAAAGAAGCGGTCAAACATTCTGTAAAGCATCTGAGCCCAGTCGCAGGATTCGGTGCCACCAGCTCCCGCATTGATATTCAGAAAGACATCACAAGCGTCGTATTCACCCCGAAGTAAACTTTTTACTTCGAGCTTTTCTACTTCCTCAACCAACCGATCCGAACTCATGCAGACTTCCTCGATGAGTTCATTCTCTTTTTCAAGCTCTGCCATTTCAAACATCTCAAGCGTATCCTGAACAGAAAGGTGAGAGCTCTCCCAAGGATTGAGCAGTTCTTTGATCGTTTTAACGGTTTTTAGCGTCTTGTTAGCTGATTCTTGGTTGTCCCAAAAGGACGCCCCATTCATTTCCTCTTCCAGCTCAATTAGACGAGCACTCTTCCTATCCAAGTCAAAGTGACTCCTTTAAACTCTGCAGACGAACGAGGAGTTGGGTCAGAGTAGGTTTAACTTCTTCTTGATTCATGATTTTGAGGTGTCCTGTTAAGAGCATCCTAATGGCTTTGATCATGAGTAAAAATTACTCTGATGCCCCATCCTCACACGGTTGTAGAGCGTCTAAGTTCGGTACCATCTTGAAGCATGTCTTCTACCTCTCCCATTGACCTGTTCTCTACTCGAGACGGGATGTTTGGTCGCTTCGGAGGAGCTTTTATCCCCGAAATACTTAGGCCCTGTTTTGAGCAGTTAGAAGACGTCTTTTACAGCTTAAAGGACGACCCTTCTTTCTGGCAAGAGTACGTTGACCTGATGTCAGAATACTCTTGTCGAGCCACCCCCATCACACACCTAAAAAACATCAGCGATGAGCTTGGGGGAGCTCAAATTTACGCAAAACGGGAAGATCTTAATCACACCGGCGCTCACAAACTGAATAACGTGATGGGCCAAGGCCTCATGGTTAAAAGAATGGGCAAGAAACGGATCATTGCTGAAACTGGAGCTGGCCAACATGGTGTCGCCTCGGCCACCATGGCCGCGAAAATGGGGTTGGAATGCAAAATCTATATGGGTGCAGAAGATGTTGAGCGCCAACGCCCCAACGTCTTTTGGATGGAACGAATGGGGGCCGAAGTCGAAGCCGTGACTTCCGGTACAGCAACTCTTAAAGATGCGATCAACGAAGCGATGAGAGACTGGACCTCCTCCATGGACGGGACCCATTACTGTCTGGGAACAACTTGTGGGCCAGCTCCCTTCCCCGAAATCGTCAGTTACTTCCAGTCTATCGTTGGGCTTGAGGCCAGGGACCAGATGATGAAGCGCCTTGGCCGACTCCCCGACCGTGTTTACGCGTGTGTCGGAGGTGGCTCAAATGCCATGGGAATCTTCCAAGGCTTTCTGAATGATTCCGTAGAATTAATTGGCGTAGAAGCAGGAGGAAAAGGAACTGACACCGAACAACATGCCTCACGTATCGCCAGTGGTAAGGGCACCATTGGCGTTTCAGGTTATAAAACTTTTTTTCTTCAAGATCACGATGGGCAAATGGTCGACACTCATTCTGTCGCAGCCGGTCTAGATTACGTCGGTATCAGCCCAATCCTGGCTCACCTTCATGACCTGAAAAGAGTCAGGTTTGAGGCTGCCAACGACCAAGAAGTCAAAGACGCTCTCTCCCTTACCATGAAGAAGGAAGGGCTCATACCTGCCCTAGAAAGTTCACACGCTTTTGTCACCGCCTACAAAGAGGCTCCTAAAATGTCGAAAGATGAGGTGATCCTCATCAGTATGTCGGGCCGAGGAGATAAAGACATCTTCACCATCGCAGAAGCACTCGGTGATGAACGTTGGGAAGAATTCCTTCGCGAAAAAGTGGAGTCTCAAAATGCTTGAGTCATACATCCGAGAAGAACTCAAGAATAAACCCATTCTCTTAATGACCCATATGGTTCTTGGGTTCCCGTCTTTCGAAGACAACTGGACCATGCTTGAAGTGATGGAAGCATCGGGGGCGGATGTCGTTGAACTTCAGTTTCCCTTTAGCGAACCTGTCGCAGACGGTCCCGTTTTTGTAAAAGCCAACCAAGCCTCTTTGGACTCGGGAACGACCATGGATGAATGCTTTTCTTTTTTCGAACGAGCTGCCCAGCGCTTTTCAATGCCTTTGTTGATGATGGGGTATTACAATACGGTTCATGCTCTTGGAGAAGAAGCATTCTGCAAAAAACTGAAAGCCTGTGGTGGAGCCGGAGCCATCGTACCTGATCTGCCCATCCAGTACTCTGATGATTACTTCAAATTTAGCGAACAAGAAGACTTGTCCCCCATTCAGATTGTGACCCCAAACGCTTCTCTTGAACGCCTCAAAACTCTCGCCCAACACTCTAGAGGTTTTGTTTACTGTGTAGCACGCAAAGGGGTTACAGGAAATCAGACGGCCTTTGAGGGCATCGATGATTATCTTGAGAGAGTTCGGTCAGTAACCCAGTTGCCTCTTGCCCTGGGTTTCGGGGTAAAAAGTCACGATGATATCAAGTCCCTGGTGGGGAAAGTAGACATGGCCATTATTGGCACCGCAGGACTACAGGCTTGGACCGAAGGCCGAGAAAAAGCCCTAGGGAACTTACTGAAGTGGAGCTAAGACGTCTCCCTTATGGAAATTCATATCTACATTTTGACCTTGGATCGTCCAGCTTAAGATCAACCACATGTTGCGCCTGCTGATTCTTCTAGGAATTCTCCTTCTCCCCGGTTGCTCCGGAGTTACACCGGCCTGTTTTACTGATGAAGTCGGTTCTCTCATCAGAGAAGACCTTAACGCAAGTAAAGACTTTAACGTCATGGCTGGAGAATTCATCCAAGGGGAAGCCTACGGCTCTCGTGGATTCGGAAGAGACTTCGTCTTAGGCTCAGGAAGGGAATCTGCCATTCCAGGTGTCTATCTGGATGATCTAGGCTCGCTCTTCCGCACCTGTTATTGACCCCCCTTTTTGAAGGGGCCATTGATATTGAGGCCCGTATCGATCACGCCCTAGGTCGACTGACACTAGAGGGTGGTCAGGAAGGCCCCTTTTTTAACACCTTTGGTCAGAAACAGTCCCTTCGTGATATTGTTTCCACCATCATCAAGATGGTGGAAGATGACGGCGACACAGCTGTCTCTCGTTGCTTGGAGCTGATTGATGGAGCCAAGGTTGATCCTGATCAGTTGATCGTATCCGAGGCCGACTTCGAAGCCGCGAGGCAAGCCCTCGACCCGAATCTTGAGAAAAGCCTCGTTCTGATGGCTGAGCGCATTGCCTCTTACGCCAAATCCATGATGCCAGAGCCTCAAAGCTGGTTCAATCACGATGCGGACCGTGAACTGGGAGTTCGTTTCACTCCCATCGAAAACGTGGGAGCTTACGTTCCAGGCGGCATGGGGGGCTCCACTCCTCTCATCAGTACTGTTCTGATGAACCTCATCCCCGCCAAAGTAGCCGGGGTCCAAAACATCATTGTCGCCACACCGTGTTCAAAAGATGGAAAAGTTCACCCAGCCTTGCTCAGAGCCTGTGAATTGGCTGGAGCGACCAAGGTTTACAAGGCAGGAGGAGCTCAAGGGGTCGCAGCTATGTCTCTGGGCACCCAATCTTGTCCGCCCTGTGCTAAAGTCATTGGCCCAGGTAATGCCTTTGTCCAAGAAGCCAAAAAACAGCTCTTTGGGCGTATCGATATCGATATGATGGCTGGTCCAAGTGAGATCGCCATCATTGCAGATTCCACGGCAAAAGCCTCGGTTCTCGCCGCCGATATGATCGCTCAGGCAGAACACGACGAGATGGCTTCCAGCTTTCTCTTTAGCCCTGACTCTGATCTTCTAAAAGAAGTCCAGATTGAGTTGGAGAAACAGCTCTCCTCTCTTCCTCGAGAAGCAATCGCACGAAAGAGTCTAGACAATTTTGGTGCCCTCTGCCTCTGTGATAGCCTCGATCAAGCCTGCGCCTTTTCAAACCGCTATGCACCCGAGCACCTAGAGCTGAGTGTTGGTCATCCAGAGGAACTGCTCCCCAAGATCACCAACGCCGGTGCTATTTTTATGGGTCACGCCTGCCCAGAAGTGGTTGGCGATTACACCGCTGGCCCCTCCCACACGCTTCCAACTTGTGGCGCGGCCAGATTTACTTCAGGTATCACGGTCTTCAGTTTTCTTAAGAGCAGTTCCCTCCTTCGCTACAATCTCGAGGCACTAAAAGAGGATCTTCCTGCCCTAACCTCTATGGCGCGTGCAGAAAATCTGGAAGGACACGCTCGGTCTGCAGAATCCCGGTTCCAGGAGCCCACATGAGAAGTGCGAAAATAGAACGAAGTACCAATGAGACGAGCATTCAACTCGGACTCGACCTCGATGGCGGAAAGATTGATATCAGTACCGGCCATGGTTTCTATGACCATATGTTAGAAGCATTCGCCAAGCACGGACGCTTAGGTCTGGATATCGAAGCGAAAGGTGACAACACTGGCCCTCACCATTTAGCCGAAGATGTTGCTATTGTTATTGGAGAAGCCCTGCTCAAGTCAGCGGGTGACAAGACCGGCATCGAACGTTTTGGCCATGCATCCATTCCTATGGATGACACCCTTGTAGAAGTCAGTCTAGATTTTGGTGGACGTGGCTTTCTCGTCTTTGACTGCCCAGAGGTTCAGGATGTTGAAACCGGTCTCGGTCTGCACCTTGTTCACGACATCTTTTACGCCTTGAGTTTCAATGGTCGCTTCAACCTCCATATTCGACTGATTCACGGTCGCAACCCTCACCACATCTACGAAGCCATGTTCAAAGGAACCGGTGTCGCCTTAAGACGAGCCTTAGCCATTACTGGAACAGATATCCCAAGTACCAAGGGTGTCCTCTAATTCTAACAGCCTAGATTCCCTTTGGGATAGGGCTGCGCTCAGGGTCAAGGAGATCTGGGACTTCGCCGTCTTTCTCAAGACCACGTTTCGTCAGTACCTCTCTCCCTATCCCCGCTTCACCTTCTTCTATCGCCAGTTCATTGAAGTTGGGGTGAAATCAGTCCCCATCGTTTTGGTCGTGGGTGCCTTTGTAGGTATGGTTCTGGCAGTTATGACCTATCAGCAGTTCTCGATACTTGGCATCGAATCCATGATGGGTCCCTTCATTGCTGTCCCGATGGTGAGTCAACTTGGACCCATCATGACGGCTCTCATGATATTGTGCCGAGTCGGGTCCGCGATGACGGCTGAACTCGGCTCCATGAAAGTCACCGAACAGATCGATGCCTTACACTGCTTTGGCATCAATCCCATCAAGACACTCATTGTTCCAAGAACTCTCGTCTGCGCCGCCATGCTTCCTTGCCTCACCGTCATCTCTGATGTCATTGGTATCATTGGTGGCTGGGTTCTCGGCGTCTATGTCTTTGATATCAATGAATCCTACTACCTCGAAAAAACACGAAGCTACTTTATGGCTTTTGACGTCTATGTCGGGCTCATCAAAGCTTTCGTCTTTGGTTTTATCATCAGTCTATTCTGCTGTTTTAAAGGTTACACAACCCGTGGCGGAGCCACGGGTGTTGGCAAATCTATTATGGAAGCCGTTGTTGTTGCTTTCATTGCGATCATCGTTCTGAATTTCTTCATGAGCATGATTGCGACAGAAATCTGGTACCACTATTGGTCACCCGATGTCTGAGCCCTTTATTTCCATGACCAATGTGCACAAGTCTTTTGGGACGCAGCAGATTCTGAAAGGTGTCGATCTAGAAGTCGAAAAGGGTGAAACTCTTGTCATCATCGGCGGGAGCGGGACAGGCAAAAGCGTCACGATGAAACTGATCATTGGTCTTTACCCACCAGAACAAGGCATCGTTCGTTTTGACGGAAAAAGCTGGGCAGATCGTACCCATAAAGGGGCCGATCTTCAACGCCAACGATTTGGCTACGTCTTTCAGGGAGGAGCTCTGTTCGACTCACTCAATATCAAAGAGAATATCGCCTTCCCCATTCGAGAGCACACCAAAAAAAAGGAGTCAGAGATCGACAAAATCGTTAGAAACTGTCTCGACAGCGTTGGACTCGATAACATCGAACAGAAATTTCCATCGCAAATCTCAGGAGGAATGCAAAAGCGAGTTTCTCTCGCGAGAGCCCTTTCTCTCAATCCAGAAGTTTTGCTCTACGACGAGCCCACCACTGGTCTCGACCCTATCAACTCACAGAAGATCAATGAGCTTATCGTGAAGACCAAAAACAAGCACGACGTCACCTCTATCGTGGTCACTCACGATATGCAAAGCGCCCTTTATGTGGCCGATAAAATTGTTATGCTTTATCAAGGACACTTGATTTTCAAAGGTACGCCTACACAATTGTTATCTACTGATGTCCCCGAGGTGAAGACCTTCATCGAACCAGCTCTTCAAAATGTCCGTCGTTAATAATATTCAGGGTTCCTTAACCCAGACCCAGCAGGCCCAACAGCTCAACCAGCAGCAGACGGATCAGCCTAGGGTTGCCCAACAGCAAGGTGAAGCCCAGAACGCTCAAGAACAAGTCGTTAAGAAAGAAAGCATCACCACCCAAGAGAACGTCGACCTTCAATCTCTCCATCGAGAACAAGAGAAGGAAAAAGAAAAAAAGAACCGAAAACAGAGAAAAAAGACCCTCGATCAGATGGGACAACAGGAAGACACAAATAACTATGGCACCCGCTTTGGAGGCGGATTGATCGACACTCAAGCCTGAAGGTTTAAGAAACCTACACAGCTTTGAAAATCCTCTTCCTCAGTGACTACGTTTCCACATGGAATATCGGCGGAGCAACACGAATTCTTCTTTCTCAGCTCAAGTCCTGCACTAAAGATGGACACGATGCTCTGCTCATATCAGGCGGGCCACCTAAAGACCATGGCGAGATGCCCTGCTCTTGGGTAAAACACACCTATAAGTCCCTAGGCTTTCTTCCAAATCTATTAGCATCGATCAGAAAAGCCAAAAAAGATTTCCAACCAGATCTACTTCATATTCATCAGCCTCTGATTGGCCTATTGGCCTCGATGGTTTTTCACAGAGGAACACCTAAAGTTTACCACTTCCACAGCCTATGGAAAGATGAGAAGATGAGTCATGCCAAGACTCTTCTTGGTCAACTCTACAGTCACCTTAAGGGATGGATTGAATCATTCGCCCTGAGGAGAATGGATCACTTTATTGTTCTCAGCGATTTTTCTCGCCAAAAACTCCTTAAGGCCGTCCCTCATGCAAACATCACCGTCATCCCAGGTGCGGTCGATACAGGACGGTTCAATAACGCTGTGGCTCAGACCACGAAAGAACCTGAGGCGGGTTTAGAGATTGTCAGTGTGCGACGCCTCGACCCCAGAATGGGTCTCGATTTACTCCTCAAAGCAGTTGCCCTCTTTAAAGAAAAATATCCCGAGGAAAAGCTGACATGCACCATCATAGGCGAAGGTCGCCAGAGAGATGAATTAGAAAACATCATCACAACCCTTGAGCTCCAAGAATCTGTCCACCTTAAGGGGCGTGTCGAAGAAGATGAACTGGTAAGAGCCATGACACAGGCTCATCTATCTATACTGCCCACGAGAGAACTCGAAGGCTTTGGGGTCAGTGTCATCGAATCCTTTTCAGCAGGCACGCCTGTGATGGCCACTTCAGCTGGCGCCTTGAGTGAATTTGAACGCTTCCCCGATGTCTTTCACTGCGTAGGAGATGCTAATCCAGAAAACCTCCTAAATGGACTGAGGTGGGCATACGATAACTGGAAAAGTACAGACCTTAAACTCTCCTGTAAAAAGGTCGTTCAAGAGAACTTTAGCGAGGATGTTGTCTCCCAAAAACTCCTCTCCTTTTATAATGACGTTCTCTCATGATTGACCCAAGCAAAATTTCCGCCGCCAGTCGTCGAAAACTTATTGAAGAACGACGAAAAAAGAAAGACGCTACAGCAGCTGAAAAAGCCCGCTTTGAAGGGTGCCTCGACCAAGTCCGGAGCAAAGACCAAGTCCGAGACATCGAAGAACTGATTAAATCCATTCAACGTGAAGGGGAACGTCTCTCCCACTTCAGGTCCATGGCCCAGCTGGACCACTACAAGAACAAGGTTCAGGAGTTCATTGAGAAAACCAACCGAGCCACCTTCAAAGTCAAAGCGACAGGATTTACTGACCAAGGAGGTGACTATGCAACTCACCTCAAAGTAGAAAAAGTCGACGCGGCCCTAGAAGACCTCACAAAATACGTCTTCGATAAATCTTCTCAATCCCTTCAGATTCTCGAACAACTCGATCTGATCAAAGGGCTTCTTACCGATCTTTACCAATAACCCTTCACCACTGTCGTGGTCATAGGGTATTAAAGACGTCTCAGAACTGGTAAGAAACTCCTAAGGAGAGCACCGGGTATAGCTTAAAGTCATCGAGGTCATCTTCGATCTTAGCTATTTCTCTATCCAATTCTGTCTGAAGTGTGGCCTGTAAGGCAGGTACGGTACTCACATCAATCCCTCCAACCCGAATGGTGCCTGCGGTCCTGAGGTCGATATCTGGCGTTCCTTGAAACATCACTCCAAGATCAAAAAGAAAAGCCCATTTTGAAGAGATGCCAACGGGTTTACCCCATCCCATTCCCAAATAAGGTGCAAAAGAATTAAAATTAACTTTGCCATTCACTTCTCCTCCACTTACATCGTATGTGGTGTTCCCAATATCAACGCTCAATCCCGCTGTTGGCTTAGCGATAAGGGTGACCTCATTGTTATTCAGCATAAGACCACCTGTAACCCGAAACCCGCCATCAAAGATATGCCAGTCAGCGAAAAGTCCCCCATTGGAAAGCTCTAGATCTCCGGTGTAAGTGGTATCTCCATCTTCAAACTCATCGCTTCTGTCTAGGAAGTGATAAGCCAATCGAAAACTTAATTTTTCACGATAGGCTTTACTTATTTCAACACCAACCCCTAAGGAACTACCCTTCAGCCCAAATGAAAAGTTACTGTCATACTCTTCAGCATCAATCGTAAGACTGGCTGAGCTCAGCATCAGCAGACATAGTAGAATCCTAGTCATGAGAAATTTCCTGTATAGGGTTGAGGTATTGTCACCGGATCTCTTCTCCCTCAAGGATGAAAAAATCAATTTCTTCGTTCTAAGATAGCCAGACTTTCAATGTGATAACTCTTAGGAAAAAAATCAAAAGGAACCAGTTTAGTGATTTTCCACGCATCACTTCCACACAGATCTTTCAGGTCCCTCAATTGGCTTTCTGGATTACAACTAAGGTAGGCCAGCTTTTTAAGCTGTGTGGCTCCAATAAGAGCTCGCCGCACCTCTTCAGTCATTCCTGAACGTGGAGGATCAATCACCCCTACCCATCGCCCATCGCCCTCAATTAGCTTATCAAGATAGGATTCCATTCGCCCCTTGAGAATCTCCATCTTCTCTAAACCGTTGAGTTCTTTGTTGTGCCCTGCAAAAACAAGAGAGTCCGGGTTCTCTTCAATCAGCTTGATGGATTTGGCTCGATGGCCAACCATGATCGAAAACAGCCCAACTCCACCATAGAAATCTACAAAAGTGGAAGACTCATCCAACTCAAGAGAACGTTCGATTTCATTAAAGAGTTTTGGTAATATCGAAAGGTTTGACTGAAAGAAACAGTTTAAGTCATATCGAACTTCTCTCCCATTGTAACGAAACACCATCGCATGGTCGAGGTTGCGTTTCAGACTTCCTCTCCCCAGCCCTCCCCAATCGACTTTCCCATCCTGACCCTCGCGAACAACAATACAGGCTCTCTTTATTCATGTTAG
>Ga0233432_10001645_pt1 | contig 21460 bp, 15 predicted proteins | sample SI_122_August201_6_FD_179870 | JGI IMG/M metagenome (GOLD analysis project Ga0233432, IMG submission 179870) | Seawater microbial communities from Saanich Inlet, British Columbia, Canada - SI_122_August2016_10_MG | ecosystem: Environmental > Aquatic > Marine > Inlet | place: Canada: British... | reverse complement strand
ATATAATTTATCTTTTTTTAGTATTCTTTCTTTTAGTATTCTTTCTCTTATTTCTCCTAGTTTTATTTCTCATAGTATTCTTTCTTTTCTTTCTTTTAGTATTCTTCTTTTTCTTTTTCTTTTTATCTTTCAGAAAATCTAAAAAGTTCATTATATTATTTCTTTTACTACGTTTATTATTTTTTTTTGAACTTCCTTTTCTCCTAAATGAGCATGTTTTTTCATGTTCAAGAACAATATCAAAACTTCCTCTAAAATCACAATATTCACAAACAAAATTATCTGAAAATATTCTATTAAACTCTTCATAATTCACTTTATCATCTCTTTTTACAGGTTCATTGTATTCTCTTATTATTGAATCTCTTACATCATATTCTATATCTTTATGATTCTTATGAAGTTTTTCACCATCTATTAAATAACTTCTTATTAACTCTAATGAATCTTTATAAGTTTCCATAAATAATGTAACTTCAGTATGAATCTTTGTCCCGACTTCTTCATTAAAAGAATCTCCACGATAACTTACCTGAGGGTGTATACACGTTAATCTTTTATTTTTACACACCTTTGTTCCTTTTGGATTCTGATATATCTTTTCTATAATTTCAGTAGGTATATCCTCTTTTAGCTTAAAAACATACAGATATCCATTTCTTTCTAATAGTTTTTCACCAGTTATTTTTGATTTGATAATTCTAGCTGTATAATGTTTTTGATTCATAATCATCTCATATATATACCATACAGCAATTTCCATATCCAATCCAAAGAATGTCATTGCTGCTCTATTACCAGTTGATTGTGATCCACCTATAAATGGATAATTTGTTGTTCCATGATATAGTAAAGTCCCCTTACGTAAATAATATTTATCATCTTTTTTTATCAATAACTTCTTATAATATTTTATCATATCACTTACACCTTCTTTAAACTCATCAATGTCATCTCCTTTAAAGATTGTTACTATATTTCTATCCATAGGGTCTTTCTTATAAACTTTATCCATAGTATTCTATCTATTGATAACATTACATAGATTATTAATCAAAACTCACTAGGATCTCTCCCTGTGATGGAGATTTTTTAAGTTGTTTAGAATTATCTGTTTCAATTAATCTGTAAAGTTTTATTTTATTTCCATTGATAGATTTATCACTTGAAACAAGAGTATAACCATGAGTTTTTATAAATTGTCTAAGAATAGTTATACATTTCTTTTCATCTATAACATCTAAATATACTCTTGCTTTACAAGGGATATAATATTTCCTTAACTCTCCTTTATATTCATCTATCTTTTTAACAGTTTCTAATTCTTTCATATTTAATTTATTAAAAGAGTTTTTATCATTTATTCCATCTTCAAGACCAAAATAACTCAGTAATTTATCTACAACATTTAATTCTGGAACACAACTAAATAACTGATTTTTTGTCATAGTATAATAATAAATATAAAAATATATTATAATTTATATTTATAGTAATGAATGAACCTTTAAATGTTTGGAATATAATTGATACATATTTTAGAGATAATGTTTACTATAAAACACAACATCATATAGACTCTTTTAATGAGTTTATCTTTTCTGAAAAGAATGGAATAAGACATATTATCAAAAGACAAAATCCTCTATTAATTTATAAAGAAGAAAAAGAAGGTTCTTTTCTTTATGAAATTAAGATTTATTTTGGTGAAACTATTGAAGATGATCCAGAAAGTTCTGAATATGGAAAAATAAAAAGAGTAGATGAAAATATATTTGTATCTTCTCCATGTGAAATAATTGATGGGGAAAGTAAGTTCATGTATCCTAATGTAGCTAGATTAAAAGGTTATACTTATGGATCTAATATATTTTGTAATGTTGGTGTAATTTTTATTGATAATGAAAAAAATAAAATAACAGTCATTAATCATCCTAAAATAAATATGGGAATGATCCCTGTTATGGTTCATTCTAAAATGTGTATATTAAATGGTTTAGATTCTACACAATTAAAAACTATGGGTGAATGTCCTTATGACCAAGGTGGTTATTTCATAGTTAAAGGTAAAGAAAAAATAATCATATCACAAGAAGATAAAGTTGATAATATCCTTTATATTACCCCCTCTCCAGATGATGGTATTCTATTACAAGGTGCTATAAAATCTGTATCCAATGAAGGTTATCAATCTTCTAGAACTAATCATATCTATTTAACTGAAACAAAAATTAATAATAAACATTCATACAAAATTAATAGATTACTTGTAAGAATATTAGGATTAGAAATTAAGATTCCATTATTTATTCTTTTAAAAGCTTTGGGAATGAGAAATGATAAAGAGATACTCTCACATATTATTTATAGTGAAGATAGTCCGGATATAAAAAGTAATATGATGAACATCTTAAGATATGCTGTTAAAGATTGTGAACCTATCTATACACAAACAGGTGCTCTTATGTTTATGAGTGTAAATACAAAAGGTAAAGAAGTCATTAATGTTATAGATTTATTGAATAATAATCTTTTGCCTCATTATAAAGATCATAAACAAAAAGCTTATTTCTTAGCTTATTCAACTAGGAAAATATTACTTACTTATTTAGGAGTCCTTTCAACTACAGATAGAGATTCTTATGCTAATAAACATATAGATCTAAGTGGTTCTCTACTCTTAGAACTTTACAGAGAATTATGGGGAAATTATCTTAAGAATACTTCTTTAACAATCGATCATGAATATAAATTTAACTTTAAATTAGGTGATGAAATAACTAATGTTATAAATGATACTAACTATAAACGAGTATTTAATTCAAGTATTATGGAACGTGTATCTAAATCTTTTGGTGCTATGTTCGGAACAGGATTATCTGCAAGACAGGGGATTGTTCAAGATTTAAACCGATTATCTGGTTTAGGAACACTTTCTCATATAAGAAGATTATCATTTCCCTTACCATCGGGATCTAAAACAATTGGTCCTAGGAAGTTACATAATTCACAATGGGGATTTGTTTGTCCTTCTGAATCTCCCGATGGAGGTAATGTTGGAATTATTAATCATCTTTCTATTATGGCAAAAGTCACATCAAATATAAATAGTGAATCTATTTTAGAAGTCCTTGATGATCTAAATTATATTCCACTCCACGCAATAAATAGTAATGATTTTAATCATAAATGTAAAATATTCTTGAATGGAAAATGGGTAGGTATTCATTATAATCCTGAAATATTATACAAAGTCTTAAGATTATATAAATTGAATAGTATTATTAATATTCATACCTCTATTGTTTGGGATACTGTCTTAAATGAATTATATATTTCAACTACATCTGGAAGAATTATAAGACCATTATTTGTTCTAAAGAAAGATAGAACAAATAGTCTTATTGGTGGAGATCTATCCACTATAAAAGAATGGAATCGTGCTATACATGGTTATTTATATGAATTATTAGATAAAGATATATCTATATATGATGATACTTATCATAAAGATATTGTAGATAATTTGAAAACTTCTCATAAAGATTATTTAGAGTTTTTGGAGAATAAACAAGCTGTTATAGAATATATTGATCCGAATGAAGCTAATACTTCCCTTGTAGCAAGAGATTATCGTTCTATTGATAAAGATTATACTCATTGTGAAATACACTCTTCTTTAATTCTTAGTCCTGTAACATTGAATATTCCTTTTCCAGAACATAGTCAAGCTCCGAGAAATGTTTTTTCATGTCAGCAAACAAAGCAAGCTGTAGGAACATACTCTACTGCTTATAATACACGCTTTGATACATTTGGATATATCCTTAATTACCCTCAAAAAGCACTAACAACTACACGATATAAAAAATATACTCATGTTGATAAACTACCCTATGGTGTGAACTGTATTGTAGCTATCGCTTGCTATAGTGGATATAATCAAGAAGATGCTGTAATCCTTAATAAATCTTCTGTTGAAAGAGGTATGTTTCAAAATGTTTATTTTAGAAGTTATGAAGACTCTGAAGAATCTAATAATGGTATAACTTCTAAGTTTTGTAATCCTAAATATCAAACAAATGTAATGAATACCGGAACTAAAAATTATGATAAATTAGATGATAACGGATTCATAAAAGAAAATATATACATAACAGATAATGATGTTTTCTCATGTAAATGTACTAAGATTAATACTGAAAATGGTGAAATGACTAAACTTTCAGGAGGAGCTATTAAAAAGAATACATATGGTATTGTAGATAAGGTTGTAGTTTATGATAATAAGGAGGGTCTAAGAACCTGTAAAGTTCGTGTTAGAAAGAATAGGATACCGGAGATTGGTGATAAGTTCTCTAGTCGTCCTGGACAGAAAGGTGTGTGTGGTATGCTCTTAGCACAAGAAGACATGCCTTATTCTAAAGATGGTATTGTTCCCGATCTTATTGTTAATCCTCATGCTATCCCAAGTCGTATGACTGTGAATCAATTATTAGAAATGATATTAGGAAAAAGTTCTTCATTAGGAGGATATTTAGGAGATGCGACACCCTTTCAAAATAATGATATTAATGATTATACTAAAATCTTAGAAGGGTATGGATATGAAGGAAAAGGTAATGAAGTTCTTTATAGTGGTATCACAGGGGAACAGATTCATACCTCTATTTTTATGGGACCTATTTATTATCAAAGACTAAAGATTCAAGTTGCTGATAAAGTTCATTCTAGAGCTACAGGCAAATTGAATGCTTTAATAAGACAACCAGTATCTGGTAGAGCTAGTGGTGGTGGATTTCGTATTGGAGAAATGGAACGTGATAGTATAATTTCTCATGGGATCTCTAAGTTTTTAAAAGAAAGTATTATGGAAAGATCAGATAAATATAAAATACAAATAAATGAAAAAACAGGATTGATTGATCATAGTGATAGTGAAAATAAAGTAAATGTTGAGTTACCCTATGCTATGAAATTACTACTTCAAGAACTTCAAACTATGAGTATTAATCCGAGACTTATAACCGATACTACTATAGAAAATCCTGATATATTCTTACATATGACTAAAGAATGGGGTCCTGATAATGTAATAGTTTATAGTAAATTATAACTACTCTAAAATATACTCTATCTCTGAGATTGGTGAACATATCATGAATACAACTCTGAATGCATTTATTACCATCTGACTTGAAACTATTATTATAGTCTTTTTAAGAATATCTTGAGCTCTAGATTTTATCTCCAATAAATTGTATGAAAAATCATAAAGAGTTGTAATAGGTATACTTTCTATGTTTCTAGTATCTATTTTCATAATTATTTCTTTAGTATCTTCTGTAGAAAATAATTCATTAAAACTATTCTTAAATATTATATAATCTTCATCTTCAAAATCTCTTAAACTTTCAAACTCTAATAAATATCTTTTATATCCATCTTCTTCTTGTTCAGGTATAATTGATGCGAATCCCATTGTTTATTATAATTTACTATATTTTAGTTATTTATTTTATTTTATAATATTTATATATACAGATTAAATGAAAAATGTGAGGATAATATTATTATTATCTGTAATTTTATGTTTCTTATATTTCATAAAAATACATGAAGGAGTTGATGGTTTTTTTGATTTTTTAGGTTCTGATGATCAAGGAACTGCTTCTACGGATGAAACTTCCGAGACAAATATGTGTGTTCCAGATGATTCACAAGAACTAACTGCAGAAGAATCAAGAATACGTAGTTCACTTATGGAAACATGTCATGAGGATGATTCTATTCGGTTTCTTAACAATGCTATTGCAGATTTACCCGAAGCTACACTTGTATATCCATTAGATCCAGCATCTCTTAAATATTTTAATATTACATCTATACCAACTACCCCTTCTACACCAAGTAATACACATTATAGCTTAGACCCTAATAATACTAAGATAAGTTATAATAACAATAGTGATAATTCATTTAATAATATAATAAAAGATGATAATGGTGATTTACAGAGATGGTGGAAGTATGATTTTTTTGAAAATACTGAAACTCCTAAAATAAATATTAAAAACTCGGAAAATGAAGATATTCACACAAATGTAGATCTCGTATATTTATCGGGATGTTCCCAAATAATTAGGAATGATAATACTCCCCAAACTTGTTACAAAAATACAAACTTAGTTCATTGTAATTTACAAGAAGATTGCGTATGGGACGCTTTATGTGAGCAACCTATAAGGGGTGATGATGAAAACGACAAGATATATACACCCAAAGAATGTATACGCAAACATGGAATATTTAGAGCAGACTTACTTCAGTATGCTACAAATACTATAGTTAATGATCTAGATGATAATAACGAAAAAAAAATATCTACAAGCTTTAATGTTGAAAAAATTGGTAGTTTGTGGGGAAAGCTAACAAGTGAACAAACTGCTGAACAAAATGATTCCGATAGTTGTAGTTTTTTCCCCACGGATATATATAATACTGAAGATGGTTATTTGTTTGATAGTTATTTTGATAGTTCATGTTATAATCCAGTTTTAAAAAAAATAGGTCTCCCCGATTTAGATAAAACTATAGGTCTTGAAACAGATAATGGAATGATAAATATAAATAGAGGAGGTATCTCTGAGGTTGATAATCCATATAATATACCTCAGAACTTTTTTAGCTTTAAACATAGTGATACTTGTAATTGGTCAAAAAGATCAGAATCCCCGGAAGCTTTTTCAAGATGTTTTGATACGAATATAAAATTCACTGATTTACCTCAAGGTGAATGGCAAGCTGAAAAATGTACAAAATGGTCGACAAGTAATCTAGAAAATTGTTCATCTAATGATGTAAAAACAATACTAAATACAGAATCAGATAGAACCATCCCCCCAGATTATAATCTTGAAAAAATAAAAGAATATTGTTGTTTACCACAAAAAACATGTGATAATAGTCTGGGTATTAATACGAAAAATGAAGAAACACCTACTCTTACTCCCTATACATGTGAAGAACCAGGGTATAAATTATCTCTTCCTCGTAAAGGATATGAGTGCACAGGTACGGCGACAGACCATACTATAAGTTGTTCCAGTAAACTTATTCCTCAAGAGTGCATTGCTATTGACGGATGTTCATGGAGTTCTCCATGTGGGGATGGAGAATGTACCGATGATATATGTTGTGAAAGAAGTAGAACTTGTTCAGATGCTTCTACTGATATATCATGTTCTGAAACAAGTCATCTTAAATCCAATCTAGAAGAATCTTACTGCTTGAATGATGAAGGTAATACAGTAGATTGTGATGATTCTAATTTTCAAGATCAATGCTGTCTACCTAATCCTTCATGTCACGATCATGAAATACAAGGAAATACTTGTAATAATGAAACTATTCTCACAACAGATGTTGAACAAAAATGTACAGATCAAGACTGCTCAGATTTTCAAGCTACTTGTTGTTTGCCAAAGGCTAGCTGTTCTAGTTATACATGTAGTGAACATGAGGGATTAGTTCCAAAAATCGGTGCTGAAGGTAATACTCCTAATTGTGATACACATGAAAATAGCAGTTGCAATAATGATACTTGTTGTGAACTTCAAGAAACTTGTGGACAGAAAAGAATAACATGTGACTCTGGTAAAATACTTGATGAAAATAGAATATTTGTTGATGATAGTAGTTGTTGTATAGATGATGGAGCATCTTTAACTCCTCCAAGAAATATATGTGCAAATGAATTATACCCAGGCGAATGTAATGATGAAGCAGGAGCGAACCTACCTAATTCCACTGTGGATAATTGGAAAATATGTCCCGATCAAGATTGTGATTATGCTTCCTGTTGTCCAGAAATAAGCGAAAAATATTTCTGTAGAGGTCCTGAAGCCACCAGGAGTGTTATAGATAATGGAGTTATACAACCAGCCAGCAGCAGCAACCTTGAAGGTGTCCCATGTGGAGAGGAAGGATTAGGATTTACATGGCATTCATGTTATGAAGCATTTAACTACATTAACGACGGTCCCGGTTGGAACTCATACGATCTATTTCAATATCCATATATAGGAGATTTATTTCGCGCGTGTGATTTAGAACCCCCTTCACCTCTTGTTATTGCCCCAGAAAAGATTCCAGCTCGATTAGATGTACAACCTACGTGTTCTCCTGATATTTGTAATTCTCCAAGAGTCTTAAAAACCCCCCCACCTCAAATATGTAGTAGTTATCCATGTACAGAAGAAGAATGTTGTGAAACAGAAAAATGTGAACACTATTTTTTAAATAATACATGTCCAGGTGGTGATTTTTTTAATAAATCACCGGATACTGAATGTGATAACCCTCCCTGTATAGAAGGAGATTGTTGTTTAGGATATGATACTAACGCATTATATGTAACAGATGATATTGATAGTATTAATACTTTATTAAGTGAACTCCTTGAAAGTATGAATATTCAAGATAATTCTTATTTTAGTAGTGATGAGTGGGCCCCTGATATTGGAGGATATCTTTCTATGAAATATATTCCTAAACAAGAAATTCTACCAGAAGGCATTCAATATGATCCTTCTACAAATTACATAGGATTTTATGTAAAAGGAAGAGAATCTAACGCTCAAGATACAAGCAATCTTATAACTACAGATGCTATAACAGGAGCAAGTAATTCTGGAGAACTAGATATTTTGACATTTATAGTAGAGATAAATAATTTAAATCTAAAATCAACTATAACTATTCCAAATATTCCAAATATTCCTATAATTGAACAAATTATAATTGATTGTGGTGATGATAATTTTCTTGCGAAGAGTAACTTTTTATATAAGTTTCGATTTTATACCGAAAATAGTGTATTAAAATTAGCTACATCTAATTCAGAATTGCTACTAGGAAATGATCCTAAAAATGATCCAATCTTTCTTTCTACCTCAGAAGCAGTTGAAGTAACATACACTATAGGAGATATATCAGGCGATAATATAACTTTCGGTATTAATGATATACTGAATACTATAAACAACGCTTTAAATACTCATCAAACTGACCCCCCTTCTAGTAAGTTTGAAGACATTCTATTAAAGTTGTTAATGTTAAAAACTAAAGATATATATAATATGTTTTTTAATCATGATGATAATAGCAGTAATATCCCTGATGGGATAACTATTACTAGAGATAGTGAAGATTTATTGGATAATTTTCTGTGTCAATTAGATTTTGATATCAATGGTGGTCAATGGAGTGTTAATGGTATAGCAGCCAAACCAATTAATAAAATGCTAGATAATTATTCTGATAATTTTATAGAATACCAAAGCACATTTTTAGGATCGGGTGGTCCAACAATAAACACACATTTTGATGTATGTGATTCTTTAACACTATCAGATTCCACCTCTTTACTGATAAGATTAAAAGAACTAATACTTACAGGTACAGATATATATACTCTGTATAATCAAAGTCCAGTAGCAGATCAGTTTGACAAAGAACCTATAGGATGTAACAGTTCTACTCTCTCAGATGGTAGTTTTTTTACTGCTGAAGAAATACCAAATATTACAAGTATTATTGAAGATTTTACCTCTTATTTAGGTCCTACCCTAGTTGGTGCTGGCACCAGAAATAGCAATAATATCGCCAGTAGAATATTATCATTTATCACTGATTTAGATATATCTAATTTACAATATTCACAGGGAGAGAAACTATATTATAATAATGGATCTCAAAATATCAATAAGATTGTATTAACTATTTCATAACGTGATTTGTATTAACTAAAAATATTTTATATGTATAATATAGATGACAATTTATGATGATGTGAAAAATATATTAGGTATTAATCCATTTTCTCAAAAAATTCACAATAAAAACTATGGAACAAATGGGGTAAAAAATTCTGATGCAGTTATTGAATACCATGGATTTAATTATATTTTTATGATAATTAAATCTGTATATAGTCAAGATGTTTATGTTAAGATTCAAGATTCTAACAATAAAAATAAAATACTCTCTAAATTAAATGAATTAATTGATGAATATAATAATACATATTTAGGATCAACTAATAACATAGGTGAATGGGTTAATGATGATCTAAAAGATGTGTGTGATCCGAATAATGCTCAATTTCCATGTAATCCTAAAACTTTATTAAATTTAAAAGATTTAGAACCGTTAGAAGGAAACTTACGTGTAAAAAATAAGAACTTTGAGAAATGCTACAGGAGTTGTGGTCCGGATTGTAGTGATGGGTGTTTTTTTACCCCAAGTATACCAGAAATATCAATCAATAATACAAAGTATTTCTCTAATGTTTTTGAACAATGTGCGTGTATACCATGCTTTGAATATATAAATACAGATGGAGATTTGAAATGTTTTCAATCTGAGATAATTCCGAATTATCTTGAAACTTTATTAAATAATTTCAAAAATATATATGCTGCTACTAAAGATAGTAATCCTAAAACTGCTTACTATATTTTTAGTGATGATTTTGATAATGAATATGATGTAAAAGAAGATATTAGATTAGTTGTTAAGATTATAGAAGAGTTTATAAATAATTGTCGCGACCCTCTTAGTAGTAAAGTTATAGATGAATGTCAAAAAGCAAGTAATACTAGAGATGCGGCTAATCCGGGTTGTATAAATAGTGAAAAAATATTTTGTAAGAATGTTAATATTGATATACCTCAGGCTGATATAAATAATTGTATTAATGATTCTTATACACTCTTAGATATAGTAAAAGACAATATTAATAGTGTACTAAAACCAACAGATATAAATTATTGTTATTGTCAGGAAATTAATCCTATCACCGGAAATATAATTGAAACAAATGATAAAAATTGGATGTCTAGAAAAGTTTGTAATAATTTAAATGCTGGGGGAGAAAACTTTCATATATGTAGTGATGATTCTTATTCAAATGAACTAATAAATGAAATAAAAAAATTAAAAAGTCAATTCAGAGGTCAATGTCCCGATGATTTTAGTGATATCCCAGGATTTTGTGAGAATCAACTACAGAGAGATGCTGATAATTATGAAAGTTATGTATTTAATTATGAATATGAATCAACAACTAACGATATATGTAATCATAATGATATACATTGTTTATCACATAGTAGTATTAAAAAATCTACATCTTCTGATACTGCCGATGGTGATACTGCCGGTGGTCCTGGTGCTGATTCAGAAATGGAAGATGTACCAGAGAGTTTTGTTCATGAGAGAGAAAAGATTAAAGATAGAAGCGCCTTTAAATTAGCTACTCAGAATTATTGTTATTGTGTACAGAAAGATGAAGAATGTTATAAATGGGAAACCTGTTATGGAGATGATTTTAATCCAGAATCTGCTGATTCACAAAAAGGCACATGTAAAGATGTACATGATTATGTATTTGGAGATACTGGACCTCCTACTAATTTCGATGAGTTTTTCTATATGACTGAAGATGATAAACAACTTGCAAAATATAACATAATAGATAGAAATATTTGTGAGGGGAATTTGAAATGTTTAGGATATGTTTGTGAAAATGGTGGTGCTGATAATTCTAATGGTTCATCAGCACCTCATAATAGTAATATGAGTTATATAAGAGATTTCTTATTTCCAATTATACCTGCATATACTGGAATTAGTTTGCCGCACACCCTAAAATCACAACTCACAACACCTTTTAATAGCAATAATCAGAATGTCAATATAGATACAGGGGCTGCTATGAGCGCATTAGGATTTGGTAATGATACTCTAACTACAACGATAAAAAAAACTATTTGTAATTATGGAGATGAAATGAATCAGTATGCTAGTATAGATGCTAGAGCAGCACAAGTAGACCAGCGTGAGATGGATCATGTTAGTAGAAGTATTTGGCAGGCAATAAATCCTCTTTCGTATGCTGGATGTTTAGGAGAAGAGATACAGACTATAATATCAGCACTGCCGACCGTTGATAAACCTAATACTACGTTCTGTAGAGATGTAGCAAATGCTGATACTGGTTTTTTTGGAAATCTTACAACATATGTAACTGATTATTTTGATCAAGTAGAAGACAATATTGTTGCGAGTGGTTTATCTGGTATAGGAAATACTTTAAAAGATGCTTCATGTGATATAAGTGAGAGCAATAAACCTATAAAAGTAGATTATGGATATATCAGAAATAATTTTATTTATTTTGCAGCAATAATTGTGTTTATGATTGCGATTCCAACTATTGGTCCAATAGCTTTTGCTATAGCTCTAATCATAACATTATCGTGGAGTATTATCTCTCAAATTCGAAGAAGACTAAATAGTTTAGATGATCTATCCGAAAGTGAAAATGTAACCTTAGGTACATTCTGGACATTATTACTCATATTTATCTGTTTTTCTGTAATTTATGTAATTAAGAATAAAAAACTACGTGGTAATATAATGAAAAAAAATAGTCAGTTTTTAAAACAGATAAAAGATGATGTTTGGGGATTTGATATGTTTGATTAATATTCTATAATATAGTATATTACAATGGTAGAATTTTCTATGTCCCGAATTATGTTTTTAAACACATTATACTCTATGGCTTTATTTTTAATATATAAACTATCAAAGAACATCTCTTATACATTATTAGTATTAACATTTATATTAACATATTCAGTTGAACTTTATTTTAGAAGAACGGTAACAAAAATTATACACCTAATCGTATTATTATTGATCTTAATATACATGTTAAGTTTTATGTATGAAAAAAGTAGTGTTATAGAGATATACGAATATATTATTATCTTTTTTTCGATGTGTATAGGTCTCTACTATATGGCTAGTATTTTAAAGATGGATAATAATTTTGAGTTTAATAGAGGTTATCTAATATTCACAGGAGTTAGTTTCCTATATTTTTCATCACTTCCAGGATTATCAGATATTATTTAAATAAATGATAATATTAATTAACATATTATGAGTAGTTTAAAGGTTAAATATATAAATGATTCTAATTTTGAAATATTTTATAAACATTATATTTCTTTGAATAATGATAAAACTATTAGATTGAAAAAATTTCTGGATGAAATTGAGTTAAACAAGAATTATTTTAGAACTGGTCTTAAAACTAATCGTAAGATGGTACAAAATAAAGATACTGATACATATACCATACAATTATTGAATAATAATCTTAATAAGATCTCAAATATTAATAAAGATAGTATTATTAAAGATATAATAAAAGAGTGTTCTATTAAAAAACATTTATACTCATATTTTTTTAATACAATTTTGAAAAAAACAATCACACACTCTAATTATATTGAATGTTACGCAATTATTATTAATGAACTTGTTGATGATTCTACTAAAGATACACTCATGAAAAATATTGAACTTATTAAAAAAGAGATTAATATTCATCATAAGATTATCTCTACTGATAATAAAACATATGGTAATTTATGTGATATGAATCTCTATACAGATAAACTATACGGTTTAAACCTTCTCCTTGTTAAACTTGAAAAATTAGGAGTTCTAAAAGATTATATCCATGAAAATCTTGATGAATTGTTTAATATACTTCAAAAAACTGATGATGATAATATAATATTTCGCGTTTTATCTTGTTTAGAACAAATGAATAATGAAATCAATGATCTCCTTAATGAATCTTCTAAAAATAAACTTTTAATTCTTAAAAAATCTTCTAAACCCAAAAATAAGTTTAAAATTATGGATATTCTTGATAAATGTAATTAAAGATATTTACGTAATTAGTATAAATGGAAAATTTTACAAATATTTCAGGATCTATATGTGAAAGTGGTAACTATGCTTTTATAGAGAATAACAGTAATATTAACATATTTGATAGTAAACTACCCATTTGTCTTCATGTTAATAATATGGATAATTTATTGAATGTTAAAAATGATCTTGTAGAGTTTTTAGATAATGATAACTTTGTTTTGCAAGATAATACAGGTTCTGATATACTAAAAAATATTCAAGAGTTCATTAAAAGAGGAAACTCTTTAAGATATGAATTAAACATACATGAAAAAAACTATGAAGATTATAGAATTAAGGTAAAAAATAATCTAGATAAAATAAGTGCCTTTTTAGATTTTGTTACCAAATTAAATGATATACCAAGTGATCATTATAAGTTATTAAAAGAATCAATAGACATATTAATTGATGACACTAATGAAAGTGAAAAACTTAATGAAATCAAAACTAAATATACAACTGCAAAAGCTAATTATATGAAATATCTAAATGAATTATTACATATTAATAATGTTAATATAGGTAATAAGTGTAGTATTTGTTTAACTGAAATTGTATCAAATTATTATAATCCTTGTGGTCATACTATTTGTGAATCTTGTGATAAGTTTGACAATAATAGTATTATTAATAGTAATAGTAATAGTAACAGATGTCCTATCTGTAGGAGCAATATAAATGAAAGACATAAACTTTTTTTTATCTAATAAAATCTCTCTTTATTGTAACATTTAGGACATAATAATTTCATTTTATTATTTTCATCTACATCTATTGAACATCTATCAACTTCATCACCTACTATGAAATTGATACAATTATAACATCTCCCCCCTTGTTTAGAATGTAAAAGTTGTTTATGAGATATTTGTTTTCTTATAGGCAATAAAGGCTGTATATCATATAACGGTTTCTTATTTGTTTCATATATTTCTTTAAACATCTTATAAACATACTCAGGATAGAAATAATAAAGAAAAAGATATATACTATATAAACCTGCTATACCATAAAAATAATATTTTGTCTTTGTTTCAAGTTCTATATATTCTGTAATAACTCTATATATTATGATTATTATGATTAAAAATATTAATCCATTCATATATTAATCATTATTTTATTTCAGAGTTAGTATTTATATTCTCTTCATTTTTTTCATCTTCAAATACTTTATCTTCTTCAGATATTTTATCCTCATCGTCCGTAGATTTTTCATCAGGTATTCTTTCTTTTTTTGGGTGTGATGTAGGTGGTAGAATATTATTCCCTCTGTCTCTTGGGGGTCTTCTCTTAGGTTTATCACTTATAACTATTTCTCTATTCACATTACTTCTATTATATACTTCATCTTTCTTAGCAAATGCGTTCATATCTTTTTCCTTGTTCCCAACTATATAATCATATTCTTGATTACTAAGCTCTTCAATATAATTTTCGATAGCAACAGAAAATTGAGGAAATAAACGATGTGTATCTTTTACTTCACTATCATTGTATTTTTCAGAATAAGTTATGAACCTTCTCATTTCTTGTTTTAATTTGTTATCATATTGAGTATACAAACTATATCTTTGATTCACTTTAAAGAAAACAGTTAGATTAGTAATTATTCCCATAACAACTGATAGTATTATTGCTGAATAATCCATTGTTTTTTTCAGTTCAGGAACATCATGAACATTTATATTATCTTTTATAGTAATCAATGTTGGTAGTATAACTGAACCAAGTTGCAGCGCACTGTTTGAAAAGCAAAATAATTTCTTGAACTTATGCTTCCTCCTTTCTAGAGATTTCAATTTTGAAAGATATTCATTTTTGAAAATATTATATTGTTCTTCTGTTAATTGCATCTTATCTATTGAATATTTTATAGAATCTATCTCATTGAAAGTTATCTTATTTAAAAAACAACATCTACTCTTCTCATCATAAAACTCCTTTTCTTCATCGGGTATATCTCTATAAAATCGAGTAGGATAGTTATCTAATAATAATTCAATATGATCTTCGCCTGAGTTTTTAAAATAAAATAATTTCTTTTTTATGTATTTACTATCTATTTTATCTCCAATAATCTTATCTCCTCTCTGTATACCCTCATTTACATCACCATAATCTACTCTATAATCATAATAGTATAGAACAACCTCTTTTAATTTAAAAGATAAATATTTCATAGCATTCGCATAATCCAATTTAGATTTTTTATTGTGTATATGCCATATATTTAACAAATCAGTTGTATTGTAAAACCAAGATCTTAATTCCATGAACTCTATCTCACTATCTATATCAAGAGTTTTGGGAAACTCTGGAATCACATCAATAAAACTAGTTTTATTATCAATATCTTCAATATTATATGTTTTAAGATAAAGATCTTTTGAGTTTATTTCATCTGGTTCATATTTTTTAAAAATATTAGTATTAAAATCATGATCTTCTTCCCTATCGTGTAGATCTTCATCATCCGATGATATCCCTTGATTTATATTTTTTCGGTTTAGATTGTATTGAGAAGGATCAATATATACCATAGGTTGTAACGACTGCATAGGACGCATCGTATGCATAGGTGACATCCCCTGTTTATAATGATTAAAATCATTTCCCATATAATCTTGATTAGGTGAAAAATTATTTGAAGGATGACTTGAATGATGTGTATAAGTTTTTATTGTCTGTTCTTCATAATCTTCTTTATCTTCAACTTCTTTCTTTTCATCTTTCCAACCAAGAAATGACCACATTTAATAATTATATACTATAATACATTCTTTTTTTTCATATCAGTTAGAGCTTCTTTTATAGAAGAATATTGATAATCTATATAATCTTTTTTATAAGCAAATGAATTAATTAAAACTGTTTTCCATCCTATTCTCTTCGCCGTTTTAAGATTTATAGGTAAATCATCAAAAAAATATATCTCTACAGGATCAAAAATAGATACATTCTCTTTATATAAAACATCCTCTTCAACTATTCTGTATCCCATAATATTGGGTTTCATGTATTCAACATTACTATTTCTATAATAAATACCCTTCACAAGATCTCTTAAAGTTTTTCTCTCTAATATATCTATGGCATGTGTTAATACAGCATTCGTATAAATATAACTTGGATGACCATTATTTAATAATCTGTAAAGTTCTTCATCATAAACTATCTTTTCCCTATTTTTCAACAATCTTGTATCATATAGTGTATCATCTAGATCATATATTAATATTTTCATTATGAATAACTATAGTTTTTATTTTTAAGTTTTTTTTTTAAGTGTTATTTAAAAAACACTCAATTTAAAGGTTATTTGAAGTATATATATGTATATCTATAAAATGTCTGAATATCTACTTACCGAAGAAAATAAGCGTTATGTTGTTTTCCCAATTAAAAATGATAAAGTATATGAGATGTATAAGAAAGCTGTCGCCAGTTTCTGGACACCTGAAGAAATTGATTTGGAAAAGGATTTGACAGATTTCAATAATCTTGATGATGATGAAAGACATTTTATTGAAAATGTTCTCGCTTTTTTTGCAGCTAGTGATGGTATTGTCAATGAAAATCTTGGTGAAAGATTCTTGAATGAAGTACAAATTAAAGAAGCCAAAATGTTCTATGGTTTCCAAATTGCTATGGAAGATATTCATGGTATTACATACTCTCTCCTTATTGATACATACATTAAGGATAGTGTAAAGAAAGATAAATTACTAAATGCCATTGAAACAATTCCCTCTGTTAAGAAGAAGGCAGAGTGGGCACAAAAATGGATTGAAGATAAAGATTCTGATTTTGGTAAGCGCGTTATAGCTTTTGCTGCGGTTGAGGGTATCTTTTTCTCAGGGGCATTCTGTTCTATCTTTTGGTTAAAGAAAAGAGGAATCATGCCCGGTCTTTGTTTCAGTAATGAACTCATTAGTAGAGATGAAGGTATGCATACAGAGTTTGCTATTCTTATGTATTCTATGCTTGAAAACAAACCCTCCAATGAAACTGTTATAAAAATCATTTCTGAAGCAGTTGAAATTGAAAAAGAGTTTATTACAGAATCTCTCCCATGCTCTCTCATAGGTATGAACCAAGATCTCATGAAGCAATATATCGAGTATGTTTCCGATAGATTGCTCCTTATGATGGGTATCCCCAAGATTTATAATACAGTAAATCCCTTTGAATGGATGGAACTTATCTCTGTTCAAGGTAAGACTAATTTCTTTGAGAAGCGTGTCGGTGAGTATGCTAACGCGGCTAATCCTAATATAGATAATACGGGATTTGAACTTGATGAAGATTTTTAGTGATTCTTATTAAAAAAAACATTTAGATATATATTTATCGGGCATCATACATCTTCTCATGTGATTCCCAATCACTATTAATATTTCCGTTAATGAACTATCATTATCATCTATTCTTATACTATCTTGAGTTAAACTAGTGTTACATATTTCAAATAAACCTTTATATTCATACATAGTATAATATGTATTACTATACTTAAAATAAAGATACATATTTGTTAGAAGCAATCCATAACATGAATATTTAAAGAATCTTACTTTTCCCACGATACTTCTTAAAAATAACATATATCTTTCAGTATCCTCATCTGATATGGTTGGAATATCTTCTATTTTAATAACTTTTATTTTTTCATCATTCTCATGATAACTTTCTATAACATTTCTACATAAAGGACAGGTGTCTTTTTTCTTTTTAAACCATTCTTCAATACATTTTTTACAGATTATATGTGAACATTCCGTTTTACAAGGATCTACAATATCTTCCAAACATACTGGACAAGGTTCAATATCAATTTTTATTTCTTTTAATAAACTCTCTTCTGATATTATTCCCTCTGATGTTATTATCTTCTCTTCCATATGAATATTGGTATAAACTATGACTTATTTTTTTTTAATAATCTATCCAGATTTGATTTAGATTTAGGAGTTGTTCTTACTTTCTTTTTTACCCGTTTACCCCTATATGTTTTACTATCTTCATCATATTCTAATATCTTAATGCTCATTATTGTTTCATTTTCATATTCTACTATATTCGCTTTATTGAATTGACCATCATTACACATTTTGAATAGTAATGCTTTTAAATCTTCTGATTTCTTATCATCTAAATCATTCTTTTCTTTTTCTTCTTGAACAAATATCTGTAAACGATTTAATTTCATTCCCTTTTCTAGTTTGGTCCATTCTCTATCATACATGGATTTCTCTACTTCTATCTCCTCTTCTAATTCTAAAAAATCATTCACATTTATATCACCTTCTTGAGGAAAACTTTTGTTTAATATATGCTTATCTGAGTTCTTAATCTTAGAAGTTTTATCCTGAGCTTCAGTTTTAGTTTCAGGTCCCGATAAAACATGTCTTAAATCTGTAGATTCCATTTATCCTTTATATATATTATTGATAGTTCTTTAAATATTTAAAGGAGAGCTCATACATCACACGAGGGGTTCAGATTCCTCAGCGATCTGCACCAAAAAAATAATGCCGCTATCTATACTGTTCATTTCGGAAAAAGAAGTGTCTTCCGTCAAAATTTTCCATTCGTGACTCTCATGATGCAAATATTTAAATAAAGTCTCTCCAGGAGACACATTCATTTTAACATCGTACTTATGAATGTACCATTCATATAAAATTCTGTTTATACGCTCAATTGTGGGTCTATCAACCGTCGCACCCTCGTTTAATAGTGTTTTACTGTATTGAATGGGGAGGAGTGGCGCGTATTTGATATTGTGACCGGTGGGGTTGGGATTCCCCAGTATCCGTGTTTTAATCGGTGTGTATTGTGGATTATTGACTTCTAGTTTTACATTGACGAATCTTTCTGCATTTATCTGATCCTTATTTGGATAATCTTCAAAATTATTTGTATTTGTGTTCAAATATGTTAATTTTAGTTGATCCATATTTTCTAAAAAATATAGATTTTTGTAAAAAGGGGCAAGTTCATTGAATATAGCCGTCTTGAAACCTACCATTCTGTTTTCATTTATTTGTAACAAAGGATATGTATACTCATTCCCGTATAATGTTGCTATGTCCATATTAGCAACTTTTAATATAATATCTTCTTCACCTACAGCTCTGTTTCCTACCCGTTTCCAAGCTATGAATTCTGGTGGAGAGGATACAAAGTGGATTTTCCCAGGAGCAGGAGCAGGGGTGGCGGCGGCGGCGGTGGCGGTGCTGAAGGCTTCATCGCTGGATTCTATTGGGGGAGTCGTATTCGATTGTGATTGAAAAAAATGTTCCTCGATACCCCCGATTGAAGACGTTTCGGTTTCTTCAATAATTTCGGTGACAAGTGCTTTAAAAGCTTCAATTATAGAAAGTGGGTTTCTATTACAATTCGCCTGTCGTAATATCTCTACACAAACTTGTTCAAGATTTTTACCTGTTTTATAATGTAGCTGCGCCTGTTTAAATACATGAACCCCTTGAGATCGAGGAACATTTACCTCAATCACATCCCCGGTGTTTATTTCAGTAAACATAATTAGTATTTCATCTTGTATTTCTTCTCCATCTTTTTTTGGTTCAGTGTAGCCTAATACCCATTGATTTAATACAACGGGGTTTTTTCCTGTTACTCTTTCATTCATAGCCCGAATTTTTTCTTTTAAGTCTTTGAGCATTTCAAAGGCTTTTGTATATGGTTCTTTTAGAGCTTCATCGAATTGGTTCGCAATTTCGGTGATTTTTTCTTCATATTTTTGTTCGAGTTTTCTTTTGTATTTTTCTGCTTTGGAAATTTGTTTTAGCCTAGATGCTTCTCGCGAAAAGCTCTCTAGATCTAAAATATCAATTTCCAGTTCCGTAACTCTATCAGAGATTTTGTTAATTAAATCTATTTTTTGGTTATCATCCACCGAATCCGCCGAATCCACCGATTCCACCGGTTCCGATGATGTTTGTTGGTTAGAAGTAGAAAAGACATCATTCATAATTTTTATTAATATATCAATGTTCCCTGAGTTTTTTCCAGTAATTATATAGAAGTCGGCATTTGAGTTTTTTTTGTCAGTATACTTTAATATAATATCCTCTTTATCACCATACTCAAACCGATAATCAAAACTAAATTCATCGGCATGGCGAAGTTTATTACCGAGCGTCAGCGCAGCTGCAGTTCCGGCGGCTTTTCCGACGGCGCCGGTGATGAGCGCGGTCCCAGCCGCTGCCGGTATCACCCCCGATGCGAATCCTAATCCTACGGCAGCGGCCGTACCCAATCCCACCGTAGCTCCGAGCGCGGTTTTTACTTTTTTCTCGCGCGTCATATTCCTATTTTTTCTCTGAAAATATTGTGTTATGCGTCTGCGATTTCTCGATAATCTATTCCTACTCTTCTTCTTTTTACCCAGCTTTGTATCTTTTGCTTGTTTTAAACTATGTCTTTCATCCACCTCTTTTTTTAGCATTTCTCTGAGTCCTCTGGATCTATCAACAAGGTCCTCCCAAGCGGTAGGTCTACCACCCTTCATGATAGCTCTACATTTTTTATGACTCTTATATTTATTTTTTCTTAAACTTCTTTTATATAATATTTTTGATGTTCGTTT
>Ga0233432_10001644_pt1 | contig 21462 bp, 18 predicted proteins | sample SI_122_August201_6_FD_179870 | JGI IMG/M metagenome (GOLD analysis project Ga0233432, IMG submission 179870) | Seawater microbial communities from Saanich Inlet, British Columbia, Canada - SI_122_August2016_10_MG | ecosystem: Environmental > Aquatic > Marine > Inlet | place: Canada: British... | reverse complement strand
ACGCGACGTTAGCGGTGTGCTCGGGCACCGCACCCATGATCTTTGCATCCGTCTATGACGCAACAGGCAGTTACGACCTTGGCTATAGCATGGCGTCAGTGCTGTTCTTGGTGTCGGTTGTCTTGATACTCATGCTCGGGCGCTACCCCAAGGACTTCGGCGCCGGACATTAACCGCTCGCAACGCAGTGGGCTAGGCGGCACGCCCGGCCTGGCCACGCTGGGTGGAGGGAGACACACCGCTCATCAGTCAATCACTGACCGATAGGCGCCCAAGCCAAGAGGCTGCTGTCGTTGCTAAAGGTATTCGGCACCAGCTTGATGCCACCTGCCTCCGCCAGTGCCACGTAGTCCATCCAACTGACTACCGCCGCGACCGGGGTCCCCACGCCACTGTCAAAAAATAACGCCCCGTAGACGTTGGCCGTATAAATGAGATCCTCGTCGGTCACGCGCTGCGTGGCATCATGGCGTGCCCCTGCAGGTTCATAGAACCAGGTACCGGGGCCATAACCCTCGGGTGGACCCGCACGCACCCCCAAAGCGCCTTCTAGCACCAGGAAGTCTGCACCACCGATGTGGTTATGCGGGGCAGCCACGCCGTTGTGGCGCACCATCAGGGAGATAAAGCCGGTTTCCTGACTCACGCGCAGCACCTTAAGCCCGATGTCCGGCAAGTCCGGATTGATAACCCACGGCACTGAACGACAATCAATAAAGTGGGGGTGCTGGAAAGCGGGCGCAGCAGTGTCCGTCACGCCGGCAACGAGATGACCCGAATTCACCCCCGCAATCGCAAGCGGCGTGCCCTCTCCCGTGTAGGGCTCGCGCTCGATCATACATTCAGCCAACGTGTTGGGCACCATGTTGATACCGGCCGCCAAAGCCATCTGCCGGATATCCGCGCTGGTGATCAATCTCCGCACCTGATTGTCAGGGGTCAGGAGTGCAAAAGCCCCATAGCAGTTCACCAGTAACTCGGCGTCCTCCACCGCGGTGAGGCGCTCCATGCAGGTGTTTGCTGAAAGATAACCCCAGACGCCCGGCTCCAGACGGCTCTCACCACTCTCATCCGCGTAATCCAGCGCGCCCGAGAGGACCAGCAGATCCATGCCGGACAAAGACAACAACCGCTCTACCGTCTCGCCTTTCTCTAATCGCACGATCAGGCTGAACATGCCGCTCTCCATGCTGGCCCGTAATGGCTTCAACGAAAAGCCGGTAACACCAGCTAAAGGCAACCAAGGCAGTAGGTTGGTATCAACCCCGCCCTCAGCGCCATCTGGATCAAAGTCGGGGTTAAATGCCAAAGACCCTTCACTCATACTTTATTCTCCCTATGCTCCCTATTCATCTACCTCACCACGCTAACGGATTATTCGCACAAGCAAAAGATGCCAGAGGCAGTTGCACGGGCGTTTTCCTTAAAAACAAGGCCGGATTGCACCGTCAGCACAGGCAACGCTTGTCAGGCGCGCCGCCGCGGCTTAGCGTAGGGCTCCACTAATCTAGCAGGCCCGCACAATGACCCATCAGATCACTGAGACCGAAGGCTTCGTCCTGAATCAGACCATGCTGCGCATTAAAGATCCACGTATCTCGCTGGATTTTTATCGACAAGTGCTGGGAATGACCCTCTATCAGCGTGTCGACTTCGCCGAGATGTCCTTCTCCCTGTATTTTCTAGGCTACCCTGCCAACCATCCAGACCAAGCCCTTCCCACTGATCCCGCCGAGCGATCCCGCTTCACTTTTCAGCAGAGCGCGCTACTGGAACTCACCCACAACTGGGGCACAGAATCTGATGACGCTTTCGTGGGCTACCACGACGGTAATGCCGACCCCCGCGGCTTTGGACACATTGGCATTACGGTGCCCGACGTTGACGCAGCTTGCGAGCGCTTTGAGCAGCTGGGCGTAGAATTTGTGAAAAGACCGAATGACGGCTCTATGAAGGGCCTCGCCTTCATCAAGGACCCGGACGGATACTGGATCGAAATCTTGAACGCCGACTCCATCACCGCCCTGATTGGGGATCACGGCGCCCTCAGTCACTAGCGCGCTGGATCTAGGCCGATCGCGCGCCCAAGTTTCGGCGGGTCTCGGTCGGTGCCTCGTTGAACAGTGCGCGATAACGCTTACTGAAATGGGAGACATTGGCAAAACCCCACTTGTAGGCGATCTGGCTGACTTGCAAGTGCGCCCGCTCGATATCAAGCAGCTCTCTGCGACACCGTTCCAGTCTTCTAAAAATAATGAACTCGTTAAGCGTCATCGGCTCACTCCGAAACAGCCAATGCAAGTAGCGTTTGGAAATGCGGTGCACCTCAGCGATCTGGCCAATACTCAGTAGCGGATCCGCCAAATGCTGGTCCACATAACGCTTGATATCCTCGCACTGCCGGTCGCGAAGACTCTTGTCGGGCAGCGTCTCAAGTCGCCCCGCTCCTACGACAAACGCGTTGACCGCATCGAGGATCGTCTGCGCCTCTACATCTGCACTATCAAAATCACGATCAGCGACCGCCTTAATAAGGCTATTGAGCAGAAAACGGCTTCCGGAGGAGAGGTCAAATTTGCGCGGAATCTGGTCGAGCGTGGTGAGCACATTGTGGCTGAGCAATCGTGCCGGCATTGCCAAGGCCACTTTATGTAACGACTCATACACCTCGAACTTCGTCGCCTTTGAGCTGTCCCATACAAAGGTATCGCCGGCTGCGAGAGAGTAACGCTCCCCCCCAAACTCAATATGCTCTCCCCCTTCCAGATAAGTGAGAAAGATAACTGACTGTTGATCGATGCGATTGGCGTGGGCTGCGGTTCGGTAACCACGGCAGGGATCACACCGGCTCTCAATCACATTAATATCGCCAATGACTTTGTGCCGAAGCGAAGCATTGAAAGTACCTTGGGGGGTCTTGCCCGGGCACCAGTCAGAGCCCTGAGCCTCCTTTAACTTGTGGACCCAGGCATCGTAGGCTTCTGCGCCGCCCCGAGAGCCCGACTCCCAAGATTCCCGCACGAAAGAGTTCATTTCTTTATCTTTTTAGCTCCGCGTATCCGCACCTTACCAAGCTTCTTTTCATCGTCAAGCCGAGGTTTGGCGATAAACAGGGAAATATGCCTTTTCACCGACAGACAAAGCCCAGCGCGCTCTGGGCACAAGCGCCTCGTCGCCTTATACCTATACTGAGGCCCAGACAAACGATTTTCCCTATAACGACAACGATAGTAGCAATACAGGAAGGTGCCCCATGATCGGTAACTCATCTCATCGCCTACACCCCCTTTCCGTCGCTTGCATGGTGCTGGCCGGAACATTCGGCCCTCAGACGACTTCAATCGCCTCAGCGCAAGAGGCTAGGCTTGAAGAGGTAGTTGTAACCGCCAGAAAAAGAAACGAAAATTTGATGGACATTCCCGAGTCCGTGTCGGCGATCTCCGCAATTGAAGTAGAACGGAGAAACATCAAAGGCCTGAATAAGATTGGACTCGCCGTACCGAACCTCAATCTCTCCATGAGGACGGATGGCTACCCGAATGTGACCATCCGTGGGCTTGGAGCTTACGGCATGACGCAGGGTGTTGGATTTTATTTGGACGACGTGCAGCTCTTTAGCGACGCCTCCTCACGCTTTGGGGATATCGAGCGTATTGAAGTGCTGAAAGGGCCGCAGGGCGTGTTATACGGCGGCAGTAACATTGGTGGCGCGGTCAAATATGTAAGCAAAGCACCCTCTACTGAAGCCACGAGTGGGAGGCTAAAGGTGTTGGGTGGCGAGCAAGGCATCTGGGATATTGAAGGTGATATCAATTTGCCTCTCTCCGAAAACTGGGCACTTAGAGCATTCGCGTTCACTCGCGAAGACGATGGCTTTATGACAAACCCGGGATCACTCTCCCCAGTATTCGGGGTGGATTACAATCAGCCCGAAGATGTGGGCGCCTATGAACAATCTGGCGGCCGACTGGTCCTGCACGGTGACATTACCGATCGAGTCAGCATTACCGCTTCCGCCCGATACAATGAATATGATGGGCCCGTAAACAACTGGGCTAGAGAAATGGGAACGCCCGGGAATCTCCAGTACCCATTTACACTGGATACCAATCTCAACCCTACTCATGAAAGAGAAACTTTTGGTGCGCGGTTTGAGGTCAATGTTGAGTTCGACGCATTAGACTTTAAAAGCATCACCTCCTACACCGATACCGAAAGTGATCGGCACACTGACGTGGATCTGACACAGCTTTGGTTTTTCAATACCTTCAGACCAGAGACCATGGAGGTGATGACTCAAGAATTTCGATTTTCCTCGAACTCAGATGGTCCGCTTCAATGGGTAGGCGGGGTGTATCTGATGGATTTTGAGGAGACAATGAACTCCTTCCTAGATTTTGGCTGGATTATTCTTGAAGCAGATGACCCATCCGTGCACGTCGAGGTTCCCTTCGAAACTCGACGTGAGGAAAAAAGCAACCTCGCTGCATTCGGTAACGTCACCTATGAAACCGGCCCATGGGAATGGGGCTTTGGCCTGCGGATAGATCGCTGGGAGTCCGAGGAAGAAGCAGTAGACATCGGGCACTCCGCATCGAAAGATGATGTTGAAGTGCTCCCCAAGGTCTCGCTGACGCGGCACTTTGACAATGACTCCATGGCCTACGCAACGATTTCAAAAGGCTTCGAGCCCGGCGGCTGGGTCGGCATTGCCGATGGCGCCCCGCCTGTTTACGGGCCCAATGGCGAGAAGACCCTCGCTGGCTTTGACCCCGAGGAAGCCATCCAGTACGAGTTCGGCTGGAAAGGCTCACTGGCAGATGGTCGAGTACAGGCAACCGCCGCAGTATTTTTTATCGACTACGATAAACGTCAGTTTGAGTTCATCATCCCCAATCCTAGTGGAGACGGCACTCTTATCGACGGCATTGAAAATATCGGCGATTCAGAGCAGACAGGGATCGAACTCGGCCTGACCTGGCAAGCCAGTGATTACCTTCAAATCGCCGCTGCATATGGCTACATCGACGCCGAATGGGATAGCAACACTGTCCTGCCAGATGGCAGCGCCAACATCGGTGGACAAACACCGCCACAGATTATTGAGCACAGCACTTCGGTAAACGCGAACTTTCGAATGCCCGCATTTGGAAACTTCGACCTGATTGCCAACCTGCAACTCAGCCACAACGGCACGATGGAAGGCGGCAAGCCGTCTGGCGGAACGGTCGAGAACCCGGAGTTCACGGTGGTCGATCTTCAGATAGGCTTGGCATCAAATAACTGGGAATTAATGCTGAATCTGGATAACGCCTTTGATGAGCGTTACTACACTGATGTCGAACCGTTTCCTAACTTTGGCTTCGGCGGCTTAATTGGCACAGAACCAGCAGAAATTATTATTGGAACGCACGGTCACCCCCGCCTATTCACCGCGAGTGCGACTTATCGTTTTTGATACAATGTCGCTCCGAGGTAAAGAGTGGGTGATCTATGTCTGATGCGGCGGAGTTAGCGGCCAGGGCACTGCAGCATTTCAATGAGGGCACCACGGACCGGGCGCCCTCCCAGATGCGTATTCCCGTGAGTGCCTACACGGATGAAGCTCAGTTTCAGGCAGAGCGCCAGGCGGTCTTCTTTGAATCCCCCATTGCGGTTGCACTGTCTCTGGAAATTCCAAATCCGGGCGACTTTCTCACGCAAACCATCATGGGCAAGCCTCTACTCCTGACACGGGACAAGGAAGGCTTACTGCACTGCTTCATTAACGTATGCCGACATCGTGGAGCCAAGGTCTGCGCTGCCGAGAAAGGCCACCAATCTCGATTCAGCTGCCCTTATCACGCGTGGACGTATAGCAATAAAGGCGAATTGATCGGCGTTTACGGAGAAGACAGTTTTGGCGATGTCGATCGGGCCAGCATGGGGCTGGCGGAACTGCCGTGCGACGAACGCTCGGGTATCATTTTTGCCTGCCTGACACCCGGGAAGCCACTCGATCTGGATAACTGGCTAGGAGAATTCGCTAGCAAACTGGCCGACCAGAACCTCGAACAGTGGCATCTGTATACAGAACGCTTTCTGTCTGGCGCGGGCTGGAAAGCCACGCTGGATGGTTACCTAGAGGTTTACCACCATGACAGCGTGCACGGCAAAACGGTGGGCCCCTATACGGTGGGAAACCTTTTGGTGCACGACACCTGGGGCGCACACCAAAGGATGGTTATTGCCAGGAAAGATATTACCGAGCTCAACAACATATCACCTGAAAACTGGGAGGCGCCCGAGTCTTACATCCGCGTTGTGCATTCGGTCTTCCCCAATCTCTCCATTTCCGCGATCTTGGGCGGACAATGTCTGATCGGATTTGTCTACCCCGGCGAGACCAGCACTACCACTGTGACTCGCCAGCTCATTTTGAGCGCCGAAGCTCCCGAAACCGAGGAACAAAAGGCGACGATAGAAAGCTTTAGCCAGATGACGCTGCAGGCGGTCAGGGATGAAGATTACGCACTTGTGGCCACCATACAGGGCGCGCTGCACGCAGGCGCCAACGACAGCTTCCTGATCGGTAGAAATGAGCCAGCGGTTCAACATTACCACCGGTCTATTGCCAGCATCTGCGGCACCTAACCCCCCCTTCTCGCTATCGGCTGCCACCCAGTAATGCATGGATCCGGAACGGCTGGGTGGGCGAGTAGTGGATCGTAACTCTACCCTGGGATGGCGACTTTAAAAGGGGAAAAATGGACGCTAGCACCGAAGTAATCGCAGATAAACAACACATTCTGGAATTGCAAAACCGCTATTCATATTCAATCGACTCGGGACAATACGATCATCTCGACGCAATGTTCACTCCCGATGCGACATACAACTTCGTCACCGGATCTACGGATAACATTGATGCGCTAAAGAAAACCATTCAAGATGCCCTCCAGCCTCTCACGTCATCTCAACACATTAACGGTAATCAATGGGCCGAAATTGCGGGAGAGCGCGCCACGGCGGGATGCTATTTCACGGTCCATATGTACAAAGAGGGATTGATTGACGGCGAACACTTTGAGATGGGCGGTCGGTATGATGACGAGCTGCTCCGCAGCCCTGATGGGTGGCGATTTACGAGCAGAACCATCACCATCCTGTGGTCAGACGGAAATCGAAAGGTGCGATGGCAAGACTAGCGAGTCGTTGCCAGCCGATAAACATCGTTGGGGCCGCCTGGTGCCAGCCTATTTTTATCAGGCACCCGCAGCATACACTTTGTCCTTATCTCTTCAGCTGGGTGTGAACGTCACTGGAAACGAGCGAGGCGCGCGAACAAAGTTACCTTCTTGCTTTGGCGCAATCCCGTCAGCAAACGCGACATCATCCATCGCATCCAGCAGTTGGTTAGCGGAAATTTCGACTTCAAATCCTGCCAGTTTGCTACCGATACAAAAGTGTCGACCGCGCGCAAACGTACTGTGACTCGCGTATTGCTCGAGCTCTATCGCCGGATCCACTCCCTCACGGAAAATATTAAACTCCTCGGGATTTTCATACTTGCGCGGGTCATGATTGGCCGCAGCCAGAAGTAACGTAACCAAATCTCCAGCGCGCACGGTTGTGTTGTGGAACTCAGCGTCCTCACTGGCCTGACGCATAATCATCAGCACCGCCGGCGTGTGGCGCAGCGTCTCCGCAAATGCCATCGGAATGAGCGAGCGATCCTTCCGAACGGCGTCGAGCTGGTCTGGGTGCTCAATCAGGCGAAGCCACATGTTGGCCATTTGCAGGTCAGTGGTTTCACTGCCCGCTACAAGCAAGAAACTGATGAACGATTTAATCTCGATATCGCTAAGACGCTCACCTTCTATTTCTGCATGTACGATTCTGCTAATCAAATCATCGCCGGGATTTGCCTTTCGCTCAGCGATCAAAGGGAGCATATATGCCTGCAACTCTTCTTTGACTCTCAGTCCTGCTTGGTGAACCTCGTCATCACCGGCTATGTTGGTAAAATAATCATGTATCGCGTTGTACCAAATATGAAAAGTGGGCTTCATATCCTGATCCAAGCCCAGAACATCCAGTATCACGCTAATCGGAAGCTTTTGAGTAAATTGTTTGACGAGATCAACATGGCCATCTCGCCGCCAGTCATCAATCAAACGTTCGGAGTTTCTCGTGATCACATGCTCGAAGGTCTCCCTCATTGAGCGCCCTCTCAGCGTGGGCGTAATGATCCCTCTGGTTAAGCGATGGCGGGTGCCCTCCAACTGAAGAATGGTGGGGCCGTGCACTGGCTCAAGCTGCCAAGCATAGTTCTCAGTCGAAAAGGTTCGTGACGTGAGCACCTTCTCGACATCTTCAAAACGCGACAGCAGCCAGCTATTCAGGCCTTTATGGAAGGTTATTGGATGATTCTCTCGAATCTCGTTGAGTATGGGCCATGGATTCGACTCATAATCAGCGGACATTATGTCTGGAGCAGTCACGATATTTTTCCTCGATTCCTTCTGAGCGACAATAAGTGGCCCCCGATCTAGCAGATCGGGGGCCACAGGCAATGACTTAACCTGAGGTCTTTAATCAGAAGTTGTATCTTATTCTGGCACCCACGACTCGAGGTAAGGCCGGAGCGCCGAACGCGCCCTGAGGTTGCGTTGTCTTCTCGGTGTAGTACTCCTCATCCGTCGCATTCCTAACGTAGAGATCAGCCTGCCAGCCAGCAGTGTGTCGCACGCTCAAATTGAGATTAACGATTGTCATACTATCCTGCTTGTCGATACGCGCTATGCCTGATGCACCGGGAGTCATGTCGTATTCATCACTGTAGTAAACGAGCGCGGATAAATCTGCATCAAAATTGGCGCCTATGGGGAAGCTATAAGTGATATTACCGTTCAAGCTAAACTCTGGGGCATTAGCGAGCCGATAGCCTGACAAGTCCTCTCTCACCCCGCCGACAAAACCTCGGGCACCCGGAGTAATCGAGGAGGCTGGCACGTGAGTTGAGGCGCTATAGGTTGTGTATTCACCATCCAACCATGTTCCTGCAATCCCCATAGTCAGGTTGTCTGACGCCCGAAAAGTTGAGCTGAATTCGAAACCCGTCATCTCTGCGTCGGCATTTTCTTGAGTTAAGCCCCCGGCGTCATTGGACAACACGGCAACCTGAAGATTGGTCCAGTCATAATCAAAAAAGGCCGCCTCAAAAGAAATACTGTCGCCGGAATACTTAGCGCCCAGCTCAAAGGAATCAATTTCCTCAGGCTGAACCTCTGGCGTAGTCCCAAACCAGGAGCCGTTAAAGCCACCCGACTTAAAACCCGTGTTGAAGCTGCCGTATACCATTAAAGAATCGGAGACGTCATAGTCGAGTACCACGCGGTACGTGGTGTCGCTAAAGCTCGAACTGTCCGTAGCGTCTATGGCGAAGACCGGAAAATAGCTTCTTAAATCCTGATCATCCTTTGTGTTCCTCACTCCTCCCGTCAGCGTCAGTGCATCGGTCAATTCATAGGAACCATCAAAATAAAAGGAGGTCGACTCAATGTCATGCTCGGTTCTGCCTAATAAAGCGTAACCGAACAATTCACCCATATACCCGAGAGTGAACTCATTATCGTCATCAAGGTAACTGGCGCCCAACACAAAGTTAAACGATCCGTCGAACTTGGAGGCCAGCTTTAACTCTTGGGTAAAGGACTCAAATTGGATGCCTCCTTTCTCGTCTTCCGAGAATCTGCCTGCCCACGCATGCAGCGCGTCGTAGGGGCTTCCGTCCTGGTCCTGGCCTCCGTTGCGCTCCATATCTCTGACCTGGGTATAGCTCGAGAGGGTCAGATTATCCGTCACATCAAAGTCGACATTGAGCGCCTGAATGTCGATCTCCATCATGTGGCGCAGGGTTCCTCCAGCCATTGCTTGGTAACCCACGTTTGTCAGCACTGCCAGCTCAGATTGTGCGATCGGTGTTTGGTTAGTCTCATAGAAACCCAGACCTGCACCGTCTAGCGAACCATCCTCGCAATAAAAACACTGCAGCCCCACTCCAAGCTGAGACCTCATTGATCCCTCGTCATTGCTCTCAAGCTCAAGTTGCTCGTACTTAGCGACAAGGGAAAGGCGGTCAGACGGCTGCCAAAGCAACTTTGCCCTAAAACCCGTTTCTTTTTCTCCGCCAATTTCGCTGCCATTCAACACATTGGTCACGTGGCCTTCGCCCCGGTCGTTATATTTACCTGCCAAACGCACGGCTACGGTCGAGCCGAGCGGGATATTAACCGCGCCCTCTAGCTCAGTGGTGTCTAACTCGGCGACGCCTGCCTGCACGTAACCTGTATAACGTTCGAGATCAGGATCGGCTGTGGCATACAACATCGCCCCGCCCGTTGTGTTCCGACCATACAGAGTGCCCTGAGGACCTTTCAGAACTTGCACAGACGCCATGTCATAGAACAATTGGTTAGAACCCACTTGCTGCGATACATACGATTCATCTGTGTACACCGAGACGCTATTGGACAGCCCCGGACCCGAGTAGCCCGTGCCAACGCCCCTCAGCGTGATTTGGCTTGTGCTCGAAGAGGCTGCAAAGGTGACTCCAGGCACCAAAAACTGTAAGTCATGACTGGTTTCTAAGTTGAACGTTTCCAGCTCCTGCCCGCTCACCAGCGTGACGGCAATGGGCACCTCCATAATTGATTGCTCGCGGCGCTGAGCCGTCACGACGACTTCCTCAAGCCTGAGTGTCTGAGCCGATGCGTTCTGAGTACCCGTCTCATTCGATTCCTGCGCGATCGCGCCTGAACCTACAACGGCGCCAGTCAGCGCCATACCGATTCTAGCTAGTATTGATTTTGGTTTGTTCACGTCTGTGTCTCCATTCGAGTCCGCGTCTGCGACAACACTCAGTTGCCCCTGAGTGCCCATCGAAATGGAGAGCCCGGTACCCGCCAATAGAAGCTCCAGAGCTTCTACAACTTCATACTGGCCGCTTACGCGGTTGGCCGTCTTATCATGCGTTTCATCAAATGAAAACAACAAGGTTCGATCCGCCTGCTCAGCAAATGCGATGAGCGCAAGGTCGGCACGCGCCTTGGGAATATCAAAGGTCAGTGTGTCACTTGCGTGAGCGTGCCAAGCAGCACACAAACCGATCGTCAGATATACCAGCCCAAACCGAGCACACAGGGGCCAAAAAGCTATGAATGCTCGGACAACAAGTCGCCGACCTGCTACGGAGTAAGACGATCGACCGAAATAAATCCGCCAGTCAGTCGCCTCGAAAGGTCGCCGCTCGCTAATTCGCAGCATCCGTAAGGCGGCTCGTCGCGGCAGACAGGAGAACGGTCTCATCGTCGGCACGTTCGTAAGCAATATCGAAGTTGGCTTCCAATGAGGATAGGAATCCTGATACGTCACCTGTTTTGAACAGCCCCGCCACGCGAACCCGTCGCAATTCCTCATCTTTGATGACGAACTCTACCGCGGTGTAGCGTCCGACTTCATAAACCGCGCTGGCAAGTGATTCGCCACGGAAAATCAGATTTCCATTTCGCCACGATAGCTCCACTTCTATTTCTTCCGGCTCAAGGACTTCCACAGCTTCTTCACCGGCGTTAAGAACCACGCGCTCCGCTTCCGAAATAAGAAGCTTACTTGCCACTTCTCTCGCAGGCCCTGATTGGTCAGTATCAGCTGTACCTGGCTCACGCACACCAATTTGCACAAGACCATCCGCGACCAATACTTCCACTCGCTGCGAGTCATCTATCCTCACACTGAATGACGTACCCACAGCCTGAACAATTCGGCCAGCCGCAATAACGCTGAGCGGTCTTGTTGGGTCGTGCGCGACATCGATATGCAGCTCTCCCCTTTCAAGCTGAACGATGCGCTGTTGCACACTAAAATCCACACTTGCACGGCTATTCGTATTGAGCGTGATAACAGATCCATCAGCCAGCTCGATGGTCGATGAGCCCCCAATGGCGGTTTCATATGTCGCTGCACCCGGCGCCGGCCCATAGAGTGAACTGCCGCTGAATTGATTTAGGAGTATGCCTACCGTACCCACCGCGACGATAACGATAAACGAGGCAGCTACGGCAAACCGACGGGTTACCTGTTGCAGCGGGTGCGGCGCGACTCCCGATATATGCGGAAATACTTCAGATAAGCGCGCGAGCGCATCCATCTTGTCCCACATCCGGGCCATCGCAAGCAGCTCTTTTTTATGACGCGGATCCGACGACATCCAGATTAGTAACGTCTCGGTATCCTCGTCCGACAGCCCTTTGTCCAACTTCGCCATCCATTCACTGGCTTCTACCAAGAGCTGATCGCCGCCTGTAGGTTGTGGAGCAAACTTATAGATCTTACTCACCAAAAGCCCCCCTACGAGTGTCTTGGTCAGATTCAAGCCACTCCCGCTCGCACATAAAGACGGTGCATCGCCTTATTGCCAGCGCGACGTGCTTCTCAACGGTGCTTTCTGCTAGCCCCAGCTCACTGGCTATCTCTCGCTGCGAATATCCGTACACTTTTTTTAGAACAAATACGCGCCTAGCCTGAATAGGAAGCTGTCGCACGGCTTCACAAAACCGGCCAAATTCCTCGCTTGAGGCCGCCAGCTCAAACGTCTCATCGCGCGCCAGTCTGACAAAATCGCCGTTAACGTCTACTTCCTCGTGCCAGGATTCAGTGATGCGATTGTCGGCACGCTTCAAACTGTCTAGCGCCAAGTTACGAGCCGTCTTATACAGGTAAGATTTCGGATGCTTGATCTCTTCTGGTGCACCGACCTGACAAAGCCGCACATACGTTTCTTGAACAACATCCTCTACTTCATGAGGCGGTACGATCCCAGATACGGCACGGGCCAACCCAAGCTTTATCGATAAATAAAGATCACGAATATCGTCCAAAATTGCCCCCTTGAACAGACGCGCTGACCTGAGTTCCATGTGCGCCTAAGGGAGCCGAGCAGGCGAGCAACAGAGGATGTAGACGTCGAAATATATTATCGGTCATAAACCTTCTTCTACTATATTTATTATGGATACAGAGTCTTGGTTTAGCGTAGGTGGACCATGTTCGACTCTCATGTACTGAGATACCATAAAACACAGGGGGTTTCGAGTCTCTGTCTAGGTAAACACATGCCTTTTCTGTCAGTGGACAGGCTTTAACCAAATCCCGATAAGGCGTTCGGGCGCGCAACAAATATGCATTGGGCTCCCGCTGACACCCCGCCAACTTAAGCCCCTCCTCTCAACGTATCACTTTGAAACAAAGCCACTGTCAAAGCTAACGTTTCCGCGAGTCGTTACAGTTTTCTGGTGTAGTTGCGTCGTTACTCAGAACCTATGCTGGTTAGTGTGTGTCTCGTGATCTTCCAGTTTTTGTCTTTGACCATATGCGTCTCGTAAACCCCCCACACCGTCGTCTTTGCTTTTTTCTTATCCTTGTAATATTCGGTTGCTTGCAAATCAGTCCTGACTAAGGCCTCTTCACCATCGAAGTTAATCATGGGATTGCCCAATAAATGTTGGGAAGCTCTAGTACCGTCTAGCGCTTCCTCCACGAACTCGATCCAAGCTTCAATGCCCGTGAGTTTGATCTCTCCGCCATCCGGTGAATTGGAGTCAAAAATCATCATCACTTCCACATCGACAGCAAAGAGAGACCTCAGCAAAAGGTAATCCTTTGTGTCTAGTGCTAAAGCATAGCTGCTCATGACTTCTGTAATCTCGAATCTATCCTCTAGCTTCGAACCTTCTGATCGCGCATCAAAAGTAAACGCAATCATTAAAAACATCATCAACCATATTTTTTTCAACTCATCCTCCTCGTATGCTCGGGCTGTTTGAGATCTAGTTATACTCTATAAAATGAACAGGAAGCACCTCCCCGGCCCCCCTGATACCGCCGGCCAAAGCACCAGCTACCAACGTCTCTCTTCTCACCAAAAGCGACTTCCCAACCCAACATCAGAAAACCCGCTACTAAAAAACGCATGGCAAGACGTACTACGTGCTCTCGCACGGGAACGCACGGATGTTAAGGGCATGCCAAACACAATAAACAGCGTTTTAGAATCAATCAGCACGAACTTCTCCAAGTCAGTGATCCCAGTCAACAAAATCAGCGAGGGCATCTGCTCAGCCAGACGCGAATGACAGTGTTCTGACCCTTCGAGATGAACCCGCGATTCCGTATGCTCACAGAATGATCGAGAAATTTGCCAGCAACTAGTCGTTGTTGGCGGGCAGAATGATCGCTATGCTCAGTACGCATGCTACTCGTGAGGCAGAGACTTGGGCATCATCGATCACCACAGCCCACTCAACATTCTGATTTCAGTCAAAGGCCACCCCTACGAGAGGGACGCTTTCGCGGCTGTCTTTGAATCCTTTGAAGGCATTCGCCACACCTTTGTGGAGCAGCCAGCGTCCCAGGCGTTTCTGAATCCTCAAACGGCCGAACCGTGGGACGTATTGGTCTTCTATGACATGCCGGGAATCGATTTCAGCACGCAGCCCCCCAACTTTATCGCGCCCTCAGAAACGCTCAAAACCGGCTTCAAAGAATTGCTGTCCGCCGGTAAGGGCATGGTTTTTCTCCACCATGCCATCGCGGGCTGGCCGCTCTGGCCAGAGTACGGAGAGATCATCGGCGGTCGCTTTTTTTATGCGCCATCAGAATGCCGCGGCAAGGCGGTACTCGACTCGGGTTATCGGCACGATGTTCCTCATACCGTCGCCGTAGAGGATACGATGCACCCTATCACCAAAGGTCTTGATAGAACGTTCTCACTGACCGATGAACTATATCTCTGTGAGGTGTTCGATAATGATATTCACCCGCTACTAACCAGTGACTATTCCTTTGACCGAGAGCACTTTTATTCCGCGCACCATGCAGTAACGGGAAAGATGTTCTGCAACGATGACTGGCCTCACCCCCAGGGGTCTTCGCTGATCGGATGGACCAAGACCGCCGGCGCTAGCCGAATCTGCTATTTACAGCCGGGGGACGGACCGGACACCTATGCTTCTGAACACTATCGACAACTGCTTGAGAACGCGATTCATTGGGCAGCGGGCCAAGATCACTGCGATAGCGGCAAGACTATTCGATCGTAGAACAGATCAAAAGGGTATGCGTAGTCCGCATCGTCTCTGATATTCCAACCGGTAAATACTGCGACAAGACCCAGATCCGGCACGACCAAGGGAAACTGGCCGCCCCACCCCCAACCTCCATACATTCCTGATCCGCTCTGAGAGGACTGCCGGTAAATCCACCACTGGTAACCGTAACCCCACTCCAGACCGCTGTCGGGATAAGCCGTTACCCACGAGGTTCGTGAACGCTCGATCCACTCCCTAGAGATCACTTGCCGACCATTCCATTCACCCAACTGAGCAAAAAGCAAAGTGAATCGCGCGAGATCGGCTGCCGCCAAAAATAAGCCACCACCCGCGTTACTAAAACCTTCAGGGGCGTCATTCCAGTAGTAATCTTTGATACCGATCGGCTCAAATAGGTACCGCTCCGCATAAATATTGGTTGGGATACCCGTTGCAGTCGCCAATATCTCTGAGAGACTTTGACTGACAGCACTGTTGTAGTTGAACTCGTCACCCGGCTTCTTGATCCGTGGTTTTTTTAGCAGAAAACCAACCCAGTCCTCTGTAGCCTCGGACGCCGTCGCATCATTGGTGGGATCAAAATACGATGCTTCCTCATTCCACTGAATCCCCGAGGTCATCGTCAATAAATTTTCAAGTCGAATGGCACGAAGCGCCGGATCAACAATGTTACGGTGGGGTAACAACTCGCCCAATGTCGCGTCCAAGCCAGGCAGCTCTCCCCGGTCTATCGCTATGCCAATGAGCGCAGACATCACGCTTTTTGACACAGACTGCAGTGAATGGAGCTGAGTGAAACCCCGAAATGGATACGCCTCTTGATTCAGATAATCCCAAGGAGCCGCACTGGGGTAACTCAAGTCCTGATGTTGCTCAGTATAGTCACGCTCATACTCCGCCTGAAAAACCACCCGGCCGAAACGAACAATCATCATTGAGTCAATGTTGCCATGAACACCGGCTCGTATTTCAGCATCCAGTTGACCGATAGCCTCTGCGTCCATTCCCTCTGAAGCTGGATCAGATTGCACCCACCCTGATTGTGGCCATGAAATATCCGCCGACAGGGGTGCACTGACTGCACCAAGCTGGCAAAGACCGACCACAATGATCCGCTTAATCACCTCAAAGGCTGAGCGCTCTCTATGGATCACAACGGTGCCTCCCCGAAAGCGCTCACGCGCTTACCCAATGACGCACCTTTAGATAGCTTTCGCGTTTCTTCAGGAGCTTGGGTCATTAGAATCAATCTCAAACGCTCACCGGTAGCGGCTTATTGATCGGCTGTGTGAGCGCATCGGGCGCAACAGAAAAACCAATAATGGCGCTGTATCCTAAAGTTTGCTCACGATGCACAACACCCGCGCTGGCGACTATTTTTGCGCCACGCTCGCAAGTGACAGACTGACCCTCCTCCAGCGACACCGTCAGCTCGCCTGCTGTCACGTAAAGCACTGAATCGAAATCATGCCAATGCAGCGCGTTTTCCTCGGCCGGAAAGTCCAACGCCATGGCGTGATAGCCCATTGCCTCGATCTCGGCGTAGGCCTGTGCTTCGTCTTCAAAAGATAGAATATCGTTCATGCTGGCATCCTTAGAAAATGCGAAGCGTTACTCTATCGATATCCACTGCGCTTGCACACCTCCCTCAGATACATGGGATCGCCTTCATTCCTGGCCAAACACCAAAGACTAATTGGGTGACCCCAAGGGGCCTGATAAGGTGGCGGCATGCCGGATCTAACCGACCTTGCCGCAATCGACCTCGCCACCGCTATCAAAGCACGCGAGGTTTCGTGTGTAGAGGTGATGCAGACTTTTCTCGAACGGATCGACACCCTCAACCCCACGCTGAACGCGCTAGTCAATCTGACCCCGCAGGAAGATTGCCTCATGCTCGCGAAACAAGCAGATAAAGCCATTCACGCCGGCAACTACCGGAGCTGGCTGCACGGCATCCCAATAGCCATCAAGGATTTGTCCAACGCCCGGGGATTCCCTACCACAAGCGGCTCCGCGCTCTATTCCGACTGCATGCCCTCACACGATGACCCCCATGTGGAGCGAATCCGATCGGCAGGCGGCATCGTGATCGGCAAAACGAACGTCCCCGAGTGGGGGTTGGGCGGCCATACCGAGAACAGCGTGTTTGGGCTGACCGGCAATGCCCGCGATCAAACATTGAGCGCCGGAGGCAGTAGCGGTGGCGCGGCGACCGCAGTCGCAAGCCACATGCTGCCACTAGCGGACGGTAGTGACATGATGGGGTCGCTGAGAACACCGGCGGCGTTTCAGAGTCTTGTTGGATTTAGGCCCACGCCCGACGCGGTGCCAGTGCCCACAGAAATGGATCCGATGGCGCTCGGCTTGGTCAGTATCGGGCCCATAGCAAGGAACGTAGCCGACGCCACCGCGCTATTTTTAACCGTCTCTGAACAAGCTCGGATTTTGCCTTCCCAGCTGACGCCCACGTCCTCTTTATCGCCCATCCGAATAGGCTGGCTAGGTGATGCAGATGGCTACTGGCCTACCGAGGAAGGCATATTGAGTGACTGTGAGAATGGGCTAGCCCGACTTGCCTTAGCTGGGGCATCTGTCGATTTCTGCAACACGCTCCCGGTACTGGAGGAGCTCTGGCCGTGTTGGACAACGCTCAGACATCATGCACTGTCTCCCGGGAAGGCACTCTATGACAGCCCTGAAAAGCGGGCGCTGATGGGAGCAAACTGGCAGTGGGAAATTTCACAGGGGTTGTTACTGAACCCGTCAGCGATCGCTGACGCCAAGGCCCAGCAGGCCGTCTGGTACAAAACACTGTCGATGCTGTTTAGCCAGTATGACGTTATCGCCGCGCCCACTTGTCAGGTTTATCCGTTTGCTGCAGAGCACGGGCCTCCAACGCAGATAGGCAACAAGACACTCCACACCTACCACCAATGGCTGGAGGTAAGCCTAGTGGCATCCCTCGGCAACCTGCCGGTAGTCAGCTTGCCCCTTCCTGCTCGCACACCTAAGCACGCCACGGGCATCCAGTTCATGATGCCTACTGGGCGCGACCACGACCTGCTTAACTTTGCAGCGAACGCCGAGCCTGCTCTGAACGGATAGTCCGGGGTTACTCGTTTTCCTTACGCTCGCCATAATCTTTGAGCACACGGCGCCAGATCCATAGCCCCGAACCGACTAACACTGCGCCATAGGCGATCGCCAAAATTAACTCTCCACTCATCACATTGCTCCGCGAAGTATCCCGGCTCCAGCCGCAACGGCTTGCTGGTATGGCAAGGCGTAGAACACGGTCAATAGGGCCGCAATGACACACCCCATTGCCACCATCACCTTTGGCCAAACCAACGTCTGACGAACCACTTTCTCATCCCTTTCCTGCGGCGGCATAGCGTGCAAGGCGGTACGGTAATCGCTCTCCGCCTTGGAGACACTGCCCCCTCGTGACACAGCGCTCACGGCAAGGTAACTACAGATTACGCCCACAAGGATGGGGTCCGCGATCACAGGCCATTTGGCGACGCCTGCCAGTGCGAGCGCATTCATACCCACATTGACGCCAAAGCCTGTGACCATCCCCCAAAAAGCACCTGACTCGGTAATGCGGCTACTCCAGATACTCTGGAAGGCCACCACACCCCACGACGAGGCAAACAAGGGGCCTGCGAAATGAGTCAGCCAGTAAATATTCCGCGGCAAGAGCAGTGCAAGCCCAATCACGGACAATCCCACAAAAAGCATTGCGAAGCGCGCGGAACGAAGATGCGCTGCACCGTGCGGATGCTCCCCGGAAACGGTATCGCTCTGTTCTGATCCACTCCCGAGAATATCGTGACTCACGCTAAAGCCGACTAACGATAAAAACGTGGACGCTGAAGACAGGCCGGCCGCCAGCACACCACAGATTAAAACTGCCCCCAACACTTTGGGCAGCAGGTTCATGGCCACCCAGATCATGATGCTTTCGGCTGGGGAGATATTGGGGTTAATCAGATTAACAGTGGCCGCCGCAAAGTTGGTCACGAGGTAGAGCAGTAACATCGCAATCAGTGCACCGCAGGCCGAACGAATCACCACATGCTCACTACGCGCCATTAAATAACGGCTCGTCTGCCATGGACTCACCGCCACAACAATTCCCCATGCCAACCCGAGAATGGTTGCCCAGAGCAAGGCATCAAAGGGCGTTTGCCAATGTACGTCGGGGCCAACCCGTCCATGCCAGGCGATGATACCGGGCTTATCTGCATACGTTGCGAGGGATTCGATCGCAGTGAACCAGCCACCCGCCGCACTCACAATAAAAAACGACGTCACGACAATAATTCCCGAGAAGAGCACAAACATGACGGTATCCGTGAGGATGACCCCACGAGACCCGGAGTACAGAGTAAATAACGTATAGCTCATCCACACTAATATGATGGCCGCCACTTCACTAAAACCGGTGACCTCGGTGATGATTAGCGCCATACCCCATGTGACTGCCAGCAAATATGCCGACAAGCCCACCACGATTGATACACCGGCAAACATCTGAATACGACGGCTGGAGAATCTGGCCCTAAAAAAAGCCGGTACGGTGAGCGCCCTGCTCCTACGGAGGTATCTCCCAAAAAACACGGCACCAATGATGTACCCCACGCAGTTGAAGCAGGTCGTGATGATGACCAACGGGGCGTGCCCCTGATAGGACATACCCGCCTCTCCCATAAAGGCATTCGTACTCATAAAACTGGCAACGAGCGTGCCCAAAATGAGCACAGTCGGCGCATTGCGACCCGCGACAAAAAAGTCCTCGAGGTGTCGGACACGTCTCCCCGCATACCAGCCAATCGCCAGATAGCATGTAAGACTGGCCACGATACCCAGCTGGAAACTATTCACTGCTCACCCTCAGTGCGCAGGGGCCGAGTTCAATTCGCCCTTCATGGGGCGCTCGATTGTTACCACACAATCCGATCATCGGCCTTTCGTAATCGCCTCGATGACCAAGCGCTCTATCGTCTCAACATCGGCCTCGCGCGGATTCGTCGCCGCCGCCGCATCCTGATGCGCTTTTTCAGCAATACTCCGCGCTGCCTCAACCGGCACCCCGATGTCCGCCAACGAGCGGGGAATGTCGAGCCGATCCAGCATCTGGCAGATTGCCGCGTCAAAGGCCTCAAAATCAGTGGTTTTAAGACCGAGCGCCCGCGACATGGCAGGCAGCTTGTGGCTGATGGCCGGCGCATTGAAGCGAAGCACCGCGGGTAAAACGATCGCATTGGTCAGCCCGTGGTGCGTGTCGAACTCTGCCCCCACCATGTGACTAATGGCGTGCACGAGGCCCAGTCCTTTTAAAAACGACACCCCTCCGAGGCAGGCGCCAATCTGCATGCCACCGCGCGCCACAATACTCTCTGGCTCGTCTACCGCACGGGGGAGCCACTGACTGATCAGGGCCAACGCCTCCAGCGCGACGCCATCACACATGGGATGGAAATCGGGTACGCAATACGCCTCTATCGCATGCACCATGGCGTCAATGCCCGTCCAGGCGGTGAACGTAGCGGGCAGACCTACCGTGATCTCCGGATCCAGCAACGTGAGTGAAGGCTTGAGATCCATGTGCCATACGCACAGCTTCATCTCTCTATCGGTGTGCGTGATCATCGCCGTGCTCTCGGTTTCAGCGCCCGTGCCCGCCGTCGTAGGAATACAAATCAACGTGGGAAATTCGTGACCTGTGGGTAATACCGGACTCTCGCGATCAAAATCGAACTCCCAGACATCGCAGTCATTGTTGGCGGTCAAGGCAGTCGCCTTACCCGCATCCATTCCGCTCCCTCCGCCGATGGCGATCACGGCATCATGCCCGCCTTGACGATACATTTGCCGCGCCGACGCAACGTTGGTGTCCTTTGGATTCGGCGCAACATCGGAAAAGACATCGCTGCTGATACCCGTCGCCTTCAACGCACGCTGCAACGCGCCAATAAACGGCAATTGAGCAGAGCCGCGATCCGTCACGATGAGCGGGTTGGCCAGCCCCATGTCCATGGCCCGGGGGCCCAATTCAGCCAACCGGCCGGGGCCGTAAGCAATCGGAACCGGGAACGACCAGTCACAGTGGGAAAGTAAATTTTCTTCCTTTTTATCAATCACTTAAAAATCAGTCCTTGTCATTTCAACAACGCACGGTAAGGCCCGGAATTCGGCGACCAAAAAAATAGGGCACACCTCTAAAAATGAGGTGCATCAGGGTCCTTCTTTGCTTATATTCTCGCCGTAAATCACGTGCCACGCCTCAGTCTAGCACGCCTCA
>Ga0233432_10001641_pt1 | contig 21472 bp, 16 predicted proteins | sample SI_122_August201_6_FD_179870 | JGI IMG/M metagenome (GOLD analysis project Ga0233432, IMG submission 179870) | Seawater microbial communities from Saanich Inlet, British Columbia, Canada - SI_122_August2016_10_MG | ecosystem: Environmental > Aquatic > Marine > Inlet | place: Canada: British... | reverse complement strand
TTCGTCAAAATCGATTAATAAAATACATACTCACAAAACTATCCGCAAAAAATCAAGGACCCCTCTGCCTTCGGCGTCCCTACTCCCGCGCAACGCGGGGCCGGCCGGTTGCTTCGACTGAAATCACCGCCTCAACAAAGATCTCACGCGCTTCAACGCGCGCGCGCTTGATATCGCGATGGCTTGAGACCTGTACCGTGTCGCTGCCGCTCTCCTCGACCTCCGCGCGCGCGATGTCGCACAACCAAGTCTCCAGCGCCAGAACGGCGTCATCCTCGCTGTGGAAATCCTGCGGCCCCTCGGTAAAATATACGCGAAACACCCCTTCGGACGGCGCCGTGATCGTGCCGGATCGGCGCATTGTGATGCGTCCAACGACGGCGCCAATGGCATTGGCCACGGCCGCGTGCTCGGGCAAAATAACGTCGCACTTCAGCGCTGCGCCAACGGCCGGGTAATAGGTGGCCGCCGAGGCTCCAAGTCCGATCACATCCACATCCAAACACGCCTCGATCTTCACCAACCCCGCCGCGCTCCGCAATCCGCGCTGCAACAACTCATGGCTCGCCAAATCCGCCGGCGCGCCACCGTAGGGGTCGCTCTCCTCAGCAAAAGCCGCCGTCAGCAAGGCTTTAGAGGTTTGGGTGGTGAGTTGATCAATAATGATTTTCGCCATATCCTCAGGCTCCCGTGCCAAAGGATCACCGGCTCCCGTGCGTTTGCGCCCCATCAAAGCCAAACCAATCGCAGCCGCATCACGGTTCCAAGCGCTCAACACCCCTAAGACATGGCTGGCATCGGAAGGGGTGACACCGGAAAGTTGAACCAGGCCACGCGCCACCAGGCGTTGAATAGACAGGTATTCGACCCGCGTGGACAAGAGCCGGTCCAATGGATGGGTCTGTGTGCCTATGCGGTCAAATACGGCCTGATCGCGCGCGCTGAGACCGGCGGTGTCACCACCCGGCACCGCGCGCACAAATTGCCCATCATAGTCGCCCGGCATGACCGCGCGCAGCTGCCGATCAAGGGCGGGTAAAACCACCTCTGGCGCCTCATGGGCGATCAAAGAAATGGGCAAGACCCGGCGCGGGCCCAGGGTGACCCCGCCCGCGAGACCCTCAGAGCGAAAATGCACCTCACTGTCCCCACCCAATCCAGTCGTGCGCATGGCCACAGCCTCAACCATCGTGCGATAGGGGCCAACCTGCGCCCCAGCCGGATCAATCAGCGGCTGTCCATCACGCAACAGGGCGATATCCGTCGTGGTGCCCCCAATGTCAGACACCAAAGCATGATCCCGTCCCGTCATCCAACGGGCCCCCACAATGGATGCGGCGGGGCCGCTCAAAATGGTTTCAATGGGCCGCTCCTTGGCCTTTTGCGCAGAAATCAAAGCGCCATCGCCGCGCACAACCATCAGGGGCGCTCTGAGGCCGATCTCGCGCAAAATATCTTCCGCCCGACCAATGAGCTTATGGGTCATGCCGATCAATCGGGCATTCAACACAGCGGTTAAGGCCCGTTTGGGTCCGTTTAGCTTTGAGGACAGGTGATGCGACGCGCTCACAGGGCGGCCTGTGACCTGCCCGATGACCTCGGCGGCCCGCAGCTCATGGGCGGCATTGCGCGTGGCAAATTGCGCAGCCACCGCATAGGCCGATACGCCTTGATCTTGCGCCAACCACTCCCGCAGCGCAGCTTCATCCAGCGGGGCGGCCTGCCCGCCCGCATGATCATGCCCGCCAGCCAAGGTGATCACCGGATCACCCTTTAGCGCCTCCTTCAGCCCATGGCTGTCCAAATCCCGCGGATCAAATCCGATATAGACCAAGCCCACACGGCCCCCTTGCCCCTCAACCAGAGCATTCGTGGCCAGGGTTGTCGACAAAGAGGCCAAGGAAATCTCATGAGGCGCGACATTCGCCTGCGCCAACACGGCCCGCACCGCAGAGCCGATGCCCAGCGCCAAATCGGCGCGTGTGGTCAGAGATTTCGCACTGGCAATCACATCGGTGTCATCACGGATCAGCACCGCATCTGTATAGGTGCCGCCCGTATCAACGCCCAATAATATCGTCATCAGCTTATCTCCCGCACACTCCGGCTCGGTGTAACCCAATTTCTCACCAGATCACGCCATTTTGCGACACATAATCGGCCGAAAACCAAGGGGCAATATTCCAACTTGTAGCGCATAGGCTCTTACGGCATTTTCCCCTCAGTCGAAAAGGAGCGTTCATCCGTGCAAAATCAGGCCACGCCCCAAGTCTCTTTGGCGCAATTCACCGCAGTTGCGGGAAAAATTGGGCTCTTGTCCTTTGGGGGGCCTGCGGCGCAAATCGCCTTGATGCACGATGAGCTGATCGACAAACACGGCTGGATATCACAGCAAGATTTCCTCAGAGCGCTGTCATTTTGCATGCTGCTGCCCGGCCCGGAGGCGATGCAATTGGCCACCTACCTTGGCTGGCGGCTTCATGGGGTGCGTGGCGGATTGATCGGCGGAACCTTGTTCATCCTTCCTGGCGCATGTGTGATTTTTGCTTTGGCTTGGGCTTACGTCAACTTTGGACATACAGGCTGGAGCCAGGCCGCCTTCACAGGCATCAAAGCCTGCGTCATCGTCATCGTCTTCCAAGCCTTGCTCAAAATTTGCACCCGCGCTTTGAGTGCGCCCATGGCCTGGGCCATTGCCGCCAGCAGCTTTTGCGCAATTGCCCTGCTCGGCCTGCCCTATCCTTGGGTGGTTTTGGCCGCGGCGCTTTGGGGCGTGGCTGCGCTCCACAACACCGCACATCCCCCCAGCCAAAGCCAGCCACCCAGACACAGCACTCTGGCCGCCTCCAGCCTCATTGCCGCTCTTTGGGTGCTGCCCATCGCATTGCTTTGGGGCATGAAAGAGGTATTCCTGACCAAAATTGCGCTGCTTTTTTCAACTCTGGCGGTGGTCACCTTTGGCGGGGCCTATGCGGTTTTGGGATATCTGGGGCAAACCGCCGTGACCGATTTGAACTGGCTCACAGCGCCGCAGATGATCGACGCCTTGGGGCTGGCGGAAACCACGCCCGGTCCACTCATCCTCGTCACGCAATTCGTGGGCTTTCTGGCTGGTTTTCAAGCTGGAGGGTTCGCCCTCGCGTTAATGGCCGGTCTGCTGACGCTTTGGGTGACTTTCCTTCCGTGCTTTTTATGGATTTTCCTCTTTGCCCCCCATCTGGAACGGCTGATGTCCATCGCTTGGTTGGCGCGTGCCCTCGCTGGGATCACGGCTGCGGTGGTTGGGGTGATTGCCAGTCTTTCCATATGGTTTGCCGGGCAAATCTGGTTTGCCAGCCATAGGGGTTGGACCCTTGGCCCGCTAGATCTGTCCCTGCCTGATCCGGGCTCGTTGGACCCGCTGTCCCTCAGCTTTTCCGCCCTCGCAGCCCTGCTTTTGCTGTGGCGGAAGTGGGATATTCTGTGGACTTTGCCCCTTATGGCGCTTTTATCCGTCGGGGTTTCCACCTTTTAGGCAGCCTACAGCCCTTTCGTTTCTGGCAAAATACCCTAGAGTGCAGCGCAATCAGATTTGGAAGATTGGACATGAAAATGATCGACTACGGCAGCATGATGCACGATGCAATGCGCGGTTTAATTAAGCGCTTGTTGCAAGATATTGCTGACGCGGGCGAATTGCCCGGAGATCATCATTTTTTCATCACCTTCAACACGATGTATCCGGGCGTGCTGATCCCTGATTGGCTGCTCGAGCGCTACCCCGACGAAATGACAATCGTGGTGCAACATTGGTTTGATAATCTCAATGTCACCGATGAAGGGTTCTCCATCACCCTGAATTTCGGCGATTCGCCCGAGCCGCTCTACATTCCGTTTTTGGCGCTGCGCACCTTTGTGGACCCTTCCGTTGAATTCGGCCTGCGCTTTGAGCAGATCGAAGAGGATGCGCCGGAAGTCGCAGAGGCGCCGATGCATGAAAATGCCGAGGCTGATGACGAGATTAGAGAAGAAGCACAGGTTGTCAGCCTAGACAGCTTTCGAAAACAATAGCGCGCGCGACAGAGCGCATTGCGCCTAGAGCGCTGCATGGGTAAACCTTTGAGCAGATAACGAAAGGGCATCCCATGATCACAACACGCGTAGAGACCGACAGCTTCGGTCCATTAGACGTTCCTTCTGACAAATATTGGGGTGCACAAACCCAAAGATCGCTGATCAATTTTCCGATCGGTTGGGAAAAGCAACCCATCGCAATCGTCCGCGCGCTTGGGGTCATTAAACAGGGCTGTGCCATGGCCAATACGGCCCTTGGCAAACTGCCTGAAGACAAGGGCAAAGCCATCCAAGAGGCGGCAAGCGAAGTCGCGAAGGGCCTACTTGATGATCACTTTCCGCTGGTGGTGTGGCAAACGGGCTCAGGCACGCAGTCCAACATGAACGCCAATGAGGTGATTGCCAACCGCGCGATTGAAATGATGGGCGGGGTGATTGGCTCGAAAGATCCGGTGCATCCCAATGATCATTGCAACATGGGCCAGTCTTCCAATGACACCTTCCCCACAGCCATGCATATTGCCACAGCCATGACCGCAAGAGATGTGACCCTGCCCGGTCTGCGCGCCTTGCACGCGGCGTTGCAGGCAAAAACCGAAGAGTTTGACGGGATCATCAAGATTGGCCGCACCCATACGATGGACGCCACCCCGCTCACTCTGGCGCAGGAGTTTTCCGGCTACACCCATCAGGTGGCCATGGCCATCGCCCGCGTCGAGGGCGCCCTGCCGCGCATTTATGAGCTGGCGCAGGGCGGCACGGCCGTGGGTACAGGGCTCAACACCCCCGTGGGCTGGGGCGAAATGGTGGCGCAAAACATGGCGCAAATCACCGGTTTGCCTTTTGTCACCGCGCCGAATAAATTCGAAGCCCTCGCCGCGCATGATGCGATGGTCGAGATGTCTGGCGCTCTGAAAACAGCGGCGGTCAGCCTATTTAAGATCGCCAATGACATCCGGTTGCTCGGCTCCGGCCCGCGCTGTGGATTGGGTGAATTGATGTTGCCAGAGAATGAGCCCGGCAGCTCCATCATGCCTGGCAAGGTTAACCCCACCCAATGCGAGGCACTCACACAGGTCTGCGCCCATGTGCTGGGCAATGATGCGGCGGTGGGTTTTGCCGGCACGCAAGGTCACTTTGAGCTGAACGTCTACAAGCCGATGATGGCCTATAACGTCTTGCAATCCATGCAATTGCTCGGCGATGCTGCACAGGCCTTTACCGACAATTGCGTCACTGGCATCACAGCGAACCGCGATCAAATTGACAAGTTAATGCGCGAAAGCCTGATGCTTGTCACCGCTTTGGCCCCTGAAATTGGCTATGACAATGCCACCACCGTGGCCAAAACAGCCCATAAAAACGGCACCACGTTGAAGCAAGAGGCCATCGCGCTTGGCTTTGTAGATGAAGCCACTTTTGACAAGGTCGTGCGCCCTGAGTTGATGATCGGACCTAAATGAGCGCGCCGGTCAATCTCAACAGGTTTCGAAAAGCCAAAGCGCGGGCCGAAAAATCGACCCGCGCGGTGGAAAACTCTGTGAAGTTTGGCCGCAGCAAAGCCCAAAAACGCCTGCAAGAAACTAAAAACGCAGCACAGGTGCAACATTTGGATCAACACAAGCGTGATCCATGATGCAAAGGCCCAAGAAACGCTCCCTCACCCTCAACGGTCACCGCACCAGCGTCTCGCTGGAAGATGAATTTTGGTTGGAGTTTCTGCGAATTGCCCAAGAACAGGGCAAGGCGATCAACGCTTTGGCCGTTGAAATTGACCATGCGCGCGGGGTTGAAATCGGCTTGGCCTCCGCTATCCGCCTGTTTGTGCTGTCTCAAGCGCTTGGGCGGCCATTTCCCTAAGATCAAGGCGGCGAATTTTGCCGGTGGCGGTCATGGGCATCGCCTCTAAGACCCGCACCCATTTCGGCGCCATATGCGGCGACAATTGCGCCGCCACTTGCGCAATCAAACCCGCTTCGAAACCCGGCTCCAGCAGCCCATTGACTGTAACATAGGCACCAATCACATGGCCCCGTGTCGCATCGGGCGCGGCCACAACTGCGGCCATGACCACTTGCGGCGCACGGGCCAATACAGCCTCAATCTCTGTGGGGCCAATCCGATACCCGCTTGACGTGATGACATCATCATCACGGGCCATGAATTGCACATAGCCCTGCGCATCCATACGCCCCAGATCACCTGTCACCAGATAGGCGCCCAAAAACCTCTCAGCGGTTTTTTCCGGTTGGTTCCAATAGCGCAAAAACATGCTCGGCGTGTCACGATGCACGCAGATTTGCCCAATCTGCCCGTCTTCAACGGCCCGGCCCCTTTCATCTAATATGCGCATGTCGAACCCCGGGAAGGCCTGGCCAATCCATCCCTCCTGCGCAACATCCCAGCTGCGGGCCGATCCGGCGCTGAGGTTGCACTCCGTTTGACCATAAAGCTCGTTCACCTCTGCGCCCAATGCCGCCTTCGCCCACTCTATAAGATCGGCAGAGAGCGGCTCGCCCCCCGATGAAATGGATCGCAACCGCGCGCTGGCGGGCACTTCGGCTTGGCGCATCATTTTCAAAGCCGTGGGCGGCAGAAACGCCCGGGTGATCTGAGCATCACGGATCAGATCAAAGGCCGCATCCGCGGTGAAGCGCTCGAAGCGTTTGGCCACGAGCGGCACGCGGAAATAGAAGCATGGGATCGCCATATCCATCAAGCCCCCAATCCAAGCCCAATCCGCCGGGGTCCAACCCACATCTGCTCCATTTGGAAAATCCGCAAATGACAGCTCCAAACAGGGCAAGTGGCCCAAAAGAAACCGATGTGCATGCAAAACACCTTTTGGATTTCCTGTGGTGCCAGAGGTATAGATCATCATGGCAGGATCTTCCGCCAAGGTCTGTATCGGCCGGTAGGCGGCATCCTGCGCCTCAATTGCACTCCAAAGCCCATCTGCCTGCCCGCTGGCCCCCTCACGCAGGTAAACCTGATCCAAATCAGGAAGATCAGGCGCAATTTCGCAAATTTTTGGATATTGCGCGTGATCACTGACGAGGATTTTTGCACCGCTGTCCTTCAGACGAAAGCGCAAAGCCTCCGAGCCAAACAGAACAAAAAGCGGCAAGGACACCGCGCCTATCAAATGCGCTGCAAAATGCGCAATCAAAGCCTCGGCGCATTGCGGCAATAAAATCGCCACCCGATCGCCTGGCCGCACCCCTTCGCCTTGCCAAACCGCCGCCAAACGCTCCGCCGCCTGCGCCATCTCCGCATAGGTCCACATCCGCGCATCGCGGCTCAAATCCATCAAAGCCACGGCCTGAGGAAACGTGCGCGCATGGCTCATTAAACAGGCCTCAGCAATATTGAAAAACTCAGGCACGCGCACAGGGCTATCGCGTGGGAAAAGACCATCTTTGATCCGGTAGTCGTGGCGCCGATCACGGGCACTCATCGCAGGTCACCGCCAGCGCTGGCAGAGAGCCAAAATGACCGGCTGGGCGAATAAAACATAGCTGTGCCTCCAAACACCGCAGCACTCCCAAGCCCACTTGCGCCGCGCCCTGCTGTATTTCGTCAGCTTAGGTCTGAGCTTGCTTTGCTTCAACCAAAATCACACTTGTGATCGAAGCAGCTCAAGGATACCGTTCGCCCATGACAGCCCCTTTGATTGATCCCTTTGCCCGCGCCATCACCTATTTGCGCCTGTCCGTCACGGATCGCTGCGATTTTCGCTGCGTCTATTGCATGTCGGAAAACATGACGTTTTTGCCCAAAAAAGATCTTTTGACTCTGGAAGAGCTTGACCGCCTTTGCAGCACTTTCATTGGGCTGGGCGTGCGCAAATTGCGGATCACAGGCGGCGAGCCGTTGGTGCGGCGCGATATCATGTCGTTTTTCCAATCCATGTCCCGCCATCTGCAAAGCGGCGCTTTGGATGAGCTGACCTTAACCACCAATGGCAGCCAGTTGCACCGCTTCGCGGCCGAACTTTATGCGGCCGGTGTGCGGCGGATCAATATCTCCCTCGATACGCTTGATGCCGATAAATTTGCAAAAATTACCCGCTGGGGCAAATTGCAAAATGTGCTGCGCGGCATTGATGCCGCGCTTGCAGCCGGCTTGAAGGTTAAGCTGAACACTGTGGCTCTGCGCGCGTTCAACGAAGACGAGCTGTTTGATCTCACAGCCTTCTGCGCAGCACGCGGCATGGATCTCACATTCATTGAAGTGATGCCTATGGGTGATCTGGGTGAAGAGGACCGTGTGGGGCAATATTGGGCCTTGAGTGACTTGCAAAATCAATTGGCCGGGCGCTTTACCCTAACGGAGCTGCCCGACCGCACTGGCGGCCCGGCGCGTTATATTCGCCTTGAAGAGACCGGGCAGCGCATCGGGCTGATCACCCCTTTGACTCATAATTTCTGTGAAAGCTGCAATCGTGTGCGCGTCACTTGCACCGGTGAGATTTACACCTGCCTTGGCCAAGAAGGCAGCGCCGATCTGAGAGGGCCACTGCGCGCTTCTGAAGGCAATCTTGTTTTGGAACAGTCCATTAGAGCGGCCATTGGCTCAAAACCTAAGGGCCATGATTTCGATTACTCCCGCGGCGATGAAGGCGGCAAGATGTCCCGCCATATGAGCCACACCGGCGGTTAAGCGGTCTGCAAACTGTCCAATAGACGCGTCAGCATCGCCTCACCCGCTTGAAATTCAGTCAATTCGATAAATTCGTCGGGTTGATGGGCCTGTTCGATGGAGCCTGGACCACAGACAACGACCGAAAAGCCTTTGGCCTGAAAATGCCCGCCATCGGTGCCATAGGCCACCGTATGGGTTCCATTGTCACCGGTTAAGCGCCGCGCCAGGGCCTCGGCTTTGCCCTCCACCTCGGGCACAACGGCGGGCCCGCGCATCACATGCATATCGAAAAAGCTATTCGGATCTATAGCCTTCATCTCCGCTTCTATAACATCAATTTGCGCTTGAATTTTTTCCAACCAGTCTTCCGTGCGATCATCGCCCACACAGCGCAAATCGATTGAGAAATAACAATCTTTCGCTGTAATATTATGCGCCGTGCCGCCATTGATAACGCCCACATGTAAGGTCGTGAAGGGTGGATCATAAAGCGCTGCCGTGGCCGTCGGGGTTTTGGCTTGGCTCTCAATATTTTGCTGCCGGACCCAGTCGACAAAACGCGCCGCGCACATCACGGCCGACACCCCTTCATGCAGGCGTGAGGAATGCACCTCTTTGCCGCGCACATGAAATTGCAAATCATCGCAGCTCTTATGGCCAGTCACCACCTGCATTTCAGTCGGCTCCCCCACAATCACAGCGTCAGCCTTCGCGTAGTTTTCCAGCAAGCCCCGCGCCACATCCGGCGCACCAAGCAGCCCGACCTCCTCATCGCGCGAGAGGGCAAATTGAAGCGGGCGTTTGAGGTCGAGAGAGTTGGCCTTCACCATGGCTTCCATCGCCAAAGCCACAAACCCCTTCATATCGCAGGTGCCGCGCCCATAGAGTCGGCCATCTTTTTCAACCACCTGCCAAGGATCTGTGCTCCAGTCCTGCCCTTCCACCGGCACAACATCGGAATGGCCCGAAAGCGCCACACCGCCCGCCACATTCGGCCCAACCTGCGCCACCAGTCCGGCTTTATTGCCATCCTCACTGGGAAACACCACGCTGTCAATTCCATGCTGCGCGAAATAATCACGCACAAAGTGAATGAGAGGCAAGTTCGTGTCTGAACTGACCGTTGGGAAAGAAACCAAATGGTCCAACAATTGGCGGGCGCTCAATATATCTGTCATGGCTGCAATTGGACCTGCATTTTTGCACAGGTCAAGAGGCTTTTAAATCAATGCGGGATATGCTTGCGAATTCGGCGCAGGGCGAGATAGACCGATCCCACGACCAAAGGTACCACTGCGGCGGTCAGAACACTTTTTGACATGCCCATCATACCGGACAAAGGCGTCAGAACATAAAGCGACAGGCCCGTGGCGTAATAGCTTATTGCTACGACTGACAGCCCCTCAACGGTTCGTTGCAGCTGCAACTGCACATCTGCGCGGCGATTCATACTGCTCAAAAGCTCCTGGTTTTGTGTTTGCCGCTCCACATCCACCCGCGTCCGCAGCAAATCACCGGTGCGAATGGCCCGAGAAATGAGATCTTGGAGTCGGTTATCCAGCGCCTGGACCGTGCGCATGGCAGGATCAAACCGGCGCATCATAAACTCGCGAAAGCTCTGACGCCCTTCGAATTGAGACTCTCGCAAAACTTCAATGCGTTGCGCCACAATTGCCGCATAGGCTTTGCTGGCAGAAAATCGATAGGCCACCGCGGCCGAATGCCCCTCAAGATCAGCTGAGAGTTTCAGCAATCCGTTGAGATTATCTTCCGCCGAGACCTGATCATCGGCCAAATCGGCCACCAAAGCCGACAGGTTCGTGTCAACGGCATTTAATTCTATCGACAAGCTGCGCGCGCGCATGAGGCCCAACATCGACATGGTTTTATAGACCTCAATCTCATTGAGACGCTGAACAATCCGCCCCACACGACGCCGGCCGGTCGAGGCCGGCACAAAGACCGCAAAGCGCATATTCCCATTGCCATCCATGCGGTAATCCCCGGCTATGACCGCCGCACGGTCCAAGACCCGGCTGGCCGCCAAGCTTTCCGAGACAAACCAGCCGTCCAGCTTGTCCTTAATGCTTTGCGTGTCCTGATCTTCCTCAACCCTTATCGAAGTCGAGCTGAGCGTTGTTCCGGGCATAGCGGCCTGCCATGCGGCGGGAAAGATTGCAAATTCACTGCCATCAAAGGCTGCATCGCCCAGGTCATCGACAAAAGCCGTATAGGTTACAAATTCGGTATGACATTCCCATTTGACCCAAACCTCCCCCAATTGACCAAAAAAATGCGACTCCGTTTCGGCGGGATGGGCCACGTTGTAATGATCGAGTAGACGCAAGAAATGGGCCCGATCCGCCGCCTCATCGCGGCCAGAATCATTCTGCGCTGAGGTATAGGCAAAAAACGCCGCGCGTGCAGGGGCGGAAATATGAGGAAATGGCCGCGCATGTAGCTCAGACGCAGTGGCGTGGCGCAAAGGATGATCGATCAACTGTGCCATAAAACAGCCTTACCTTGAACTCAAAAAGCAGCGTCGCCAGGGTGCAATCTGGCGACGCCATGTTTTATTACTCTATCATCGGAAGCAGCTTGTCCAATGAGGCTTTTGCATCCCCATAGAACATCCGCGTATTTTCCTTGAAAAATAGCGGGTTTTCGATGCCCGAATAGCCGGTGCCCTGCCCCCGTTTTGACACAAAAACCTGTTTCGCCTTCCAACATTCCAAAACCGGCATCCCGGCAATGGGGCTGTTGGGATCATCTTGGGCTGCCGGATTCACGATGTCATTTGATCCGATGACAATGGCCACATCTGTGTCTGGGAAATCATCGTTTATTTCATCCATCTCCATGACGATGTCATAGGGCACTTTCGCTTCGGCCAAGAGCACATTCATGTGACCGGGCAAGCGGCCCGCAACGGGGTGAATGGCGAAGCGCACATTCTTGCCCTTAGCGCGCAGTTTGCGCACCAATTCCGAAACCGATTGCTGCGCCTGCGCCACGGCCATCCCATAGCCCGGAATGATGATCACGCTGTCAGCTTCATTCAAAGCGGTCGCAACCCCATCTGCCTCGATCGCCACTTGCTCACCTTCCACAGCCATTTGCGGACCTGCTGTTCCGCCAAAGCCGCCAAGGATCACGCTGACAAAAGAGCGGTTCATCGCTTTGCACATGATGTAGGACAAAATCGCACCTGACGATCCGACCAAAGCGCCCACGACAATCAGCAAATCATTGCCAAGGCTGAAGCCAATCGCTGCGGCTGCCCAACCCGAGTAGGAGTTGAGCATGGAGACCACAACCGGCATATCCGCGCCGCCGATGCCCATGATCAAATGATAGCCAATGAACAAAGCCATAAGGGTCAAAATCATCATCGGCAGCAAGGCGCCAGAATTCAGATACCAGATCAGCGAGGCCAATGAGACCAAAGCCGCCGTGGCATTGAGCACATGCCCGCCCGGCAGTTTTGTGGCGGCAGAATTCACTTTGCCCGCCAATTTTCCGTAAGCGATCACAGATCCTGTGAAGGTGACAGCCCCAATCCAAATCCCGAGCGATGTCTCAACCCGCAAGATATTGATCTCGACCGCGGTCTTTTTCGCCAAAAGGGCCGCAAAACCCTCTAAAGATTTACGCGCGCTCTCATCCATGGCCGCAACATTGACCAGCTCAAAATGCGTATTGAACCCAACAAACACCGCTGCCAGCCCGACAAGGGCATGCATGCCGGCCACCAGCTCTGGCATTTGGGTCATTTCAACTTTTGATGCCAGTTGATAGCCGATCAACCCACCGGCCGCGATCAGAACCAAAGACAAACCCCAAAGACCAAAACCGGGTCCGAACAATGTGGCTGTCACCGCCAGCGCCATGCCGACAATGCCATACCAAACGGCCCGTTTGGCACTTTCTTGGCCCGACAAACCGCCGAGGGACAAAATGAAAAGAATAGCCGCAACAACATAGACGGCAGTGGTAAAGCCCATTTCCATAGTATCGACCTCCTTAAGATTTCTGGAACATGGCAAGCATGCGCCGGGTTACGAGAAAGCCGCCAAAAATGTTAATGCCCGCAAAGAACACCGCGATCGCCGCGAGTACGGTCACAAGGAAGCTGGTCGATCCAACTTGCAGCACCGCGCCCAAGATGATGATCGAGGAAATCGCATTGGTCACCGCCATCAACGGCGTATGCAACGAATGGCTGACATTCCAAATGACTTGGAAGCCGACAAAGACCGACAGAACAAACACGATAAAATGCTGCATAAAGCTCGCCGGTGCATAGCTGCCGACCAAAAACAGCAGCGCCCCACCAATGGCCAGCAAAGCAACTTGGTTCTGGGTTTGCCTTTTGAAAGCCTGCACCTCTTCGGCGCGCTTTTCCTCAGCGGTTTTCTCAGGCAGTTTTTCTTTTGGTTTGGCCGCAATGGCCTGAATCTTGGGCGGCGGCGGCGGGAAGGTGATTTCTCCGGCATGGGCGATGGTCGCCCCGCGGATGACGTCGTCTTCCATATCATGCACAATAACCCCATCTTTTTCCGGGGTAAGGTCTGAGACCATATGGCGGATATTATTGGCATAGAGCGTGCTGGCCTGCGCCGCCATCCGGCTTGGGAAATCCGTGTAGCCGATGATGATCACGCCATTATCGGTCACGATCCGCTCGTCCATGACCGTCAATTTGCAATTTCCGCCTTTCTCTGCGGCCAAATCAATAATCACAGAGCCGGGCTTCATGCTGGCCACCATGTCAGCGGTCCAAAGCTCAGGCGCTTCGCGATTGGGAATCAAAGCTGTGGTGATCACAATGTCCATTTCAGGTGCGACCTCGCGAAATTTGGCCAATTGCGCGGCCGCAAACTCTGGTGAGGAGACGGCAGCATAGCCGCCTGTCGCGGCCCCATCGGCCTGCTCCTCTGAGAAATCCAAGAAGACAAACTCTGCACCCATTGATTCGACCTGCTCGGCCACCTCTGGACGCACGTCAAATGCGTAGGTTATCGCCCCAAGAGAGGTCGACGTCCCAATCGCCGCAAGTCCAGCCACACCCGCGCCAACCACCAAAACTTTCGCAGGGGGCACTTTGCCGGCGGCGGTGACCTGGCCTGTGAAGAACCGGCCGAAATTATTGCCAGCCTCAATCACCGCTCGGTACCCAGCAATATTGGCCATCGAGGACAGCGCGTCCATTTTCTGGGCGCGGCTGATCCGCGGCACCATATCCATGGCAATGACGCTGGCGCCTTTGGATTTGGCCAGCTCCATGAGATCCTCATTGGCCCCCGGATAGAAAAATGAAATCAATGTTTTCTCAGGAGAAAGTCGTTTGATTTCCGCCTCAGTTGGCGGGCGAACCTTAACGATGACATCGCAGGCTTTGGTCAAAGCGGCCGCGGTGGCGGCAACTTCCACGCCGGCGGCCTTATACTGCGCATCACTAAAACCCGCGGCACTGCCAGCACCTTTTTGGACCACACACTCATGACCAAGTTTCTGTAACTGAATTGCGCTTTCTGGTGTTAAGGCGACGCGCTGTTCGCCGGTAGAAATCTCTTTGAGAGCTCCAATTTTCATAATTTTCGTCCTTTCATGACGCGGTCTTTCACCGTCCTCGAAACCTTTCGAATGCCGAATGGGTAACGCGCGCAATAATATTGCGCAACTGATCTAGCGTGGCTTTTCGCCGCAAGATGTGAGTATATTTCTGCATACAAAGATTGAGGGGAATAATTTTGCTACTCACAGGAAAAAATGCCGTCATCACGGGCGGCGGCACAGGGATCGGTCTGGCCATCGCGCGCACATTGGCTGCGGAAGGTTGCAATGTGGCCATCACCGGGCGGCGATTGGACGTGTTGGAACAGGCCGCCGACTCTTTTGGAGGCTATGCCGTCAAAATGGATGTGGCCAATGAAGCCTCGGTGGTCACGGGCATGCAATCCATTGCAGATCACTTTGGAAGCATTGATATTTGCATCGCAAATGCCGGAATTGCAGAGGGGCAAAATATCCGCAATTCCAGCTTTGACTTCTGGCGCAAAATCATGGCAATCAATCTGGACGGGGCCTATCTGACCATCCGCGAATCTCTGCGGCATATGCCGGTGAAAGACTGGGGCCGAGTCTTGGCCGTTTCATCCATCGCCGGGGTGCGCGGATTGAAAGGGGCACATGCCTATAGCGCCTCCAAACATGGCGTGATCGGGATGATCCGCGCCCTCTCCGCCGATCACGCAAAATTGCCCATCACATTTAATGCGATATGCCCCGGCTATGTCGACACCGACATCATTGAACGCAATACACAAAGTATCTCTGAGCGCGCGCATATTAGCCATGACGAGGCCCGCGCCTTGATGGTCGATCTGAACCCGCATGGGCGGCTGATTACAGCAGAGGAGGTCGCCTCCGCCGCTCTTTGGCTGTGTAGCCCCGGCTCAGACAGTTTTGACGGGCAAGCCATGGAAATCTCGGGCGGGCAACCCTAGGCAGGCCCGCTGCGCGCGGCACGCCATTCATAGGCCGCCGCACCAAAGGCCGAAAACAGTGGCCGGGACACCGGATCTTGCGCGGCGCTATATTCTGGATGCCATTGCACGCCCACACCGAAGCCTTTGGAGTCTTTTATATAAATCGCCTCGGGGGTGCCGTCCGGGGCGTGGCCATCAATCACCACACGCGGGCCCGGCTCTTTGATCCCTTGGCCATGCAACGTATTGGTGCGCACGACCTCCGCCCCAAGCATCCGCGCGAAGACCCCGCCTGGGGTGAAGCGTACATCATGACGCAGGGCAAATTTCTCTTCCAAAGTGCCATCAGGCGGCATGCGATGATTGTCGCGCCCTGGCAAGTCACGGATCTCAGGGTGAAGACTGCCGCCCATCGCGACGTTCATTTCCTGAAACCCACGACAAATCGCCAAATAGGGCTGACCGCGCGTCACCAGGGCGCGGATCAATGGCAAGGCCAGACCATCGCGTTTCTCATCCATATCCCCGTGATCTTCCGTCAGATCCTCGCCATATTCTTTCGGATGCACATTGGGGCGCCCACCTGTGAAAACAAAGCCGTCGCAAGCCTCCATGAGCTCCTCAATCGGGGCAAGCAGCGCATCAGGTGGGACGATAACGGGCAAAGCGTTGCAAATCTCGCGCACCGCCCGAGAATTCATCTCACCCGCCCCATGCACCAAATACTCTGAATTGATCAGATGGGGATTTCCAATAATGCCGATAACCGGACGCACCATAGTCACACCTTATGCGAGTTTGCCCAAATATAGGATGTCCATGACCAGCAGGCCAGCCCTCAAATAAAAACCTTTGTAAGAAAAACACCGGGGCACATGCGGCCGCAAGGGACCGCAAATGCCAACCAATGCTGAGGCCGCGCGCTGTGTCTTGCGCCGAATCGCTCTCGTCTGAGAAGGCGCGCAGCCTGAAAAATAACCGCATCCGCACAAAAAAGGAGCGCCTATGCGCTCCTTTATGAGCCAGTGTCACCGCACCGGCGCCTTAACGGCCACATATGGCCCAAGACAAGATTAACCCTCGCCAACCAAGCCCGAGCCCTCAATACCGGCCATGGCGGCAATCAGGTCATTGTCAGAGGTGTCACCCGTCACACCAACAGCGCCGACCACGCCGCCTTTTTTGTCGCGCAGCAAAACGCCCCCAGGAACTGGGATCACTTTGCCACCATAAAGTCCGTTCACCGCGGTCATGAAATAGGCCTGCTGTTCCGCACGCGCCATTTGAGCCGTGCCGCCCATGCCGAGCATGATTGAGCCAAAGGCCTTGGCTTGTGCAATGGCAAACCGGCCCGGCGCCGCCCCATCTTCGCGCTCAAAGGCAATCACATGCCCACCGGCATCCAGCACCACCACTGAGAGCGGTTTAAGCTCAAGCTCTTTGCCCTTGGATAACGTCCCGCGGATGATAGATTTTGCTTTTCTAAGGTTAATATCAGGCATCAGTTTTCTTTCGAGTGAACCCCGCGAAATCACGGGTTTAAGTAAAAGTGAAGCACAGTGGTTACTGCGCCTGCGCGGCTTTCAATTCCAATCTCCGGCGATGCAAGACTGGCTCCGTATAACCGGAAGGCTGCACCCGACCTTCAAACACGAGATCACAGGCCGCTTTAAAAGCGATCCCGTCAAAACCCGGAGCCATGGGCGTATAGCTGGCGTCACCCGCATTTTGCCCATCGACCACAGCGGCCATTTTTTTCATGGCGGCCATCACCATATCACGGTCAATAACATCATGATGCAACCAATTTGCCAAGGCCTGCGAAGAAATGCGGCACGTCGCACGGTCTTCCATCAGCCCCACATTGTGGATGTCTGGCACTTTCGAACAGCCAACGCCACTGTCCACCCAGCGCACAACGTAGCCTAAGATGCCTTGCGCGTTGTTTTCAATCTCTTGCGTCAGCTCATCGGGTGACCAATTGCTGCCGGCGGCCACAGGAATGGTCAACAGGTCATCAAGACCGCGGCGCGGGCCTTTGGCTTTCAGCTCTGCTTGCACCGTCATCACATCAACCTGATGATAATGGGTGGCATGCAGGGTCGCGGCCGTTGGGCTTGGAACCCAAGCACAGGTGGCACCCGCTTTTGGATGACCCATTTTTTGCGCCAACATATCACCCATCAAATCCGGCATGGCCCACATGCCTTTGCCAATCTGCGCCTTGCCCTGCAAACCGCATGCCAAACCGATATCAACATTTCGGTCTTCATAGGCATTGATCCAAGGGGTAACTTTCATCTGCCCTTTCGGAATCATGGGCCCCGCTTCCATAGAGGTGTGAATTTCATCGCCCGTGCGATCCAGGAAGCCAGTGTTAATAAAGGCCACCCGCGCCTCGGCCGCTTTGATGCAGGCTTTGAGGTTGGCGCTTGTGCGGCGTTCCTCATCCATGATGCCGAGCTTTACGGTATTTTGCGGCAAGCCCAAAATGCGCTCAACCCTGGTGAAGATTTCATCTGCAAATGCCACCTCATCGGGGCCATGCATCTTGGGTTTGACCACATAAACCGAGCCATGTAGCGAGTTGCCACCTGAGCGCTGTAAATCATGCATCGCGATCAGCGTCGTGCACAGAGCGTCCAACAGGCCTTCGCCAATTTCCAGCCCATCACGATCAATGACCGCCGGGTTCGTCATCAAATGCCCAACATTGCGCACCAACATGAGCGCGCGGCCTTTGAGTGTATGGGTCTCACCTGCATTTAGATAGCTGCGATCTGCGTTCAAGACCCGGTCAAAGGATTTGCCGCCCTTACTCACCGTCTCACGCAGATCACCGCGCATCAATCCAAGCCAGTTGCGATAGGCCACAACCTTATCCGCCCCATCGACCGCGGCCACGGAATCTTCACAATCCATAATGGCCGAAATCGCGCTTTCCAGCAGGATATCGTCCACATGCGCTTTATCCCCGCTGCCTATATTGCCCTTTGGGTCGATTTGAATGGCAATATGCAGACCGTTTTTCTGCAAAACCACTTCCACCAACGCACCGCTATCGTCCCGGTTCATCCCGATATATTGCGATGGATCCGCAAGAGCGGGAACCAGAGCATCCCCCACAACCTCATAGGCTGTCACATCCGCATGTGAGCCAGAGGCCAAGGGCGCGACTTGATCCAAATAGGCTTTGGCCCAGTCGATCACGCGCGCGCCGCGCGCCGCATCATAGCCACCACCGCTTGGCAAGTCACCCATAGCATCCGTGCCGTAAAGCGCATCATAGAGGCTGCCCCAGCGGGCATTGGCTGCGTTCAACGCATAGCGCGCATTCATGATCGGCACCACAAGTTGCGGGCCGGGCATTGACGCAATTTCGGGGTCTACATTTTGAGTCGTCACCGAAAAATCCGCCGGTTCCGGCACCAAATAACCAATCTCTTTCAAAAAGTATTGATAGGCGGCAGCGTCATGCGCCTGACCACGGCGCGCGATGTGCCAGGCGTCAATTTTGCCCTGCATATCTGAACGTTGCGCCAGAAGGGCCCGGTTTTTGGGACCCAACTCATGCGCCAATTCTGACAGGCCATCCCAAAACTGAGCGGCGCTGATCGGCAAACCGTCCAAAGCTTCAGACTCGATGAACTTATGTAACTCTTCGGCCACCGAGAGGCCTGAAACTTGGATATATTTTGGCATAGTCGCAATCTCCAGAATTGTGTGATCCTAAAATGCGGATCACTTTGAGTCTGGTTACCCAGCTCACCTGTGAATTTCAAGGCAAATTGGTTACTATTTTGTACCAATTTTCCTTTCGGGGACAAATTCCACTCCCTGCATGAAGTTTTCTTGCCGAGCTTATTCCAACTGACCCCGAAGGTCGCTAGGTATCACACAACCATATTAGGAGCCGCGCCATGACTGCCGAAAACTCGCAAACGATCTACCTCAAAGATTACCAAGCGCCCGCCTATTTGGTGGATCACGTCGCGCTTGAATTTGACCTGCACCCCACCGCCACGCGGGTGCGCTCCACGGTGAAATTCCGGCCAAACCCGAACAGCAGCAGCTCCGAATTCTTTCTGCATGGGGAAAATTTGACCTTCCTGTCGGCCTATATCAACGGCGCGGCCGTCACCCCGGTGCTCACTGAGGCGGGGTTGAGCTGCACTGTGCCGGATGGGCCTTTCATCTGGCAAAGCGAAGTGGAGATAAACCCCAGCGCCAATACTGAATTGTCGGGCCTTTATATGTCCAACGGCATGTTTTGCACCCAATGCGAGGCCGAGGGTTTTCGCCGCATCACCTACTACCCCGATCGCCCCGATGTCATGGCGCCCTTCGATGTGACGATCCATAGCGACCTGCCCTATGCCCTGTCCAATGGTGAGCCGATGCGCGATGAGGGCCAAACCCGCCGCTGGCAAGATCCCTGGCCGAAACCGGCCTATCTCTTCGCCTTGGTCGCAGGTGAATTCCAAGTTGTATCCGATCACTTCACCACCGCGTCAGGCAAACCTGTGGATCTGAATATCTATGTGCGCGATGGCGATCAGGACAAATGCTCCTTCGCCCTCGAGGCGCTCAAGGCCAGTATGGCCTGGGACGAACGTATTTATGGCCGCGAATATGACCTTTCTGTCTTCAATATCGTCGCCGTAGATGATTTCAACATGGGCGCGATGGAAAACAAAGGCCTGAATATATTTAATTCCTCCGCCGTTCTGGCCAGTCCTGAAACCACAGTGGACGGCAATTTCGAACGGATCGAAGCCATCATCGCCCATGAATATTTCCACAATTGGACCGGCAACCGTATCACCTGCCGCGACTGGTTCCAATTGTGTCTCAAAGAAGGGCTGACTGTGTTTCGCGACCAACAATTCAGCGCCGACATGCGGGGCGCAGAGGTGCGACGCATCGAAGATGTCGCCGACCTGCGTGGACGACAATTTCGTGAAGACAGCGGCCCCCTGGCCCATCCCGTCCGGCCTGAGAGCTTTGTGGAAATCAATAATTTTTATACAGCCACCGTCTATGAAAAAGGCGCGGAATTGATCCGTATGCTCAAGCTACTCGTGGGTGATGCGGCCTATAAAAAGGCATTGGACCTCTATTTCACCCGCCATGATGGGCAGGCCTGCACGATTGAAGATTGGTTGGCCGTGTTCACCGATGTCACGGGGCAAGATCTCAGCCAATTCAAACTTTGGTACAGCCAGGCCGGCACGCCCATCGTGACCGTGCGCGACCATTTCGCCGATGGCACCTATGAGTTGACACTGACCCAAGTCACGCCGCCCACGCCCGGCCAGCCAAACAAACAGCCGCTGGTGATCCCCGTTGCACTGGGGCTTTTGTATCCAGACGGGACGGAAGCGCTGGACACGCAGCTGCTGGTGCTCACCGAAGCCGAGCAGAGCTTCCGATTCTCAGGCCTGCGCGCCGCGCCGGTCCCATCCCTATTGCGCGGATTTTCCGCCCCTGTGATCATGCAGCGCGAGACCCGCCAAGCCGAACATTTGGTGCAGCTGACCCATGATCCAGATCTGTTCAACCGCTTTGAGGCCAGCCGCGAGCTGGGCAAATCAGCGCTTTTGGCCATGCTTCAGACAGAAGCGGCACCCGATGATGCCTATTGCGGCGCCCTGTTACAGGTGATGGTCAATGAAGATCTAGATCCGGCCTTCCGCGCCATATGCTGCGCCCTGCCCGGTCAAGATGAAATCGCCAGAGCCCTCGCAGAGCAAGGCCAGACCCCTGATCCTGTTGCTATTGATGCAGCCGTGCATCAGCTGTCTGAGCATTTGGCGCGTCAAGGCCTTGAGGCGCTTCAAGCGCTTTATCACGCCCACCAGCTCACTGGGCCCTTTTCGCCAGATGCGGCCAGCTGTGGCGCGCGCGCGCTGAGCGCCCTGGCCTTGCGCCTCATCAGCCATGTCGATGGCGGCGCATTGGCTGCAAAGCAATTTGCCCGGGCCGACAAGATGACCTTGCAACTTCCAGCGCTTGGCAATCTGAACCGCTATGGCCAAGGCACAGAGGCGGTGGCGCAGTTTTACCAGCAATGGCGCCATGAGCGTTTGGTGATCGACAAATGGTTCAGCTTGCAAGTCACCACTTGCCCCGCAAACAAAGCCGTGGCTGTGGCGCGCGATTTGCTCAAACACCCCGATTTCAATTTGAAAAATCCAAACCGATTCCGCGCATTGATCGGCGCCTTGGCCATGACCCCTGCGGCTTTTCACCAAGCGGATGGATCTGCCTATAATCTGGTGGCC
>Ga0233432_10001634_pt1 | contig 21521 bp, 11 predicted proteins | sample SI_122_August201_6_FD_179870 | JGI IMG/M metagenome (GOLD analysis project Ga0233432, IMG submission 179870) | Seawater microbial communities from Saanich Inlet, British Columbia, Canada - SI_122_August2016_10_MG | ecosystem: Environmental > Aquatic > Marine > Inlet | place: Canada: British... | reverse complement strand
TCCATCTTTCACGTCGGGAGACAGGGCTGCGACTTCATGCTCCACGCTGGCCTCCCGTAATTTGGATTGTGGGTCGTCTAGGTTCTTCCAGGCAAAGCGGGCCTTTGAATTTCCATCCGCAGAAAGATGGATGCTGCAAGCAAGGTAAAGTTGAGTGTCCAAGGGAAGTTGTAGGTTGGAGTCGATCACCCGGTAGATGACGTCTCCCCCTACGTTTTCACCGGTGAGTTGCATGATGAAGTTGCGTGGTTCGTAAGCGGATTTGGCGCTCGTGATCCCGAAGCTCCAGCCTTGCTTTTGGTGGCTCCATGCCGATTGGCTGAGCAGAGTATTGACATGGGCGTTTGGGTGGATCCGGTTCAGGCGGGCAATGGCTTCTATGGTCCAACTGCTTCCGAGATCCAAGTTGTCGCCTTTGAAAATCCGGATGGTTTTGCCTCCGGAAAGAGTCAAGCGTCGCCGGTTTTCCTCCATGACCTTTGCGGGCTCTTCGTCCTTTGCCTGGATGGTTGACTTGGCCATGAACTGTTCAAGGAAACTTTGGGTAAGCTCGATCTCGGCTTGAGCGGGAGGCCGACCATAGGCGGCCTTGAAGATTCCCCCAATGGAGGATTCCTCTGTTTCCAACTTGGCGAATTTCGCAGCCATGGCACGCGCCCGGGCATGAGGCCACGAGTTGTTACGCAAAAGAAGGGCCTGCGTCGAGGTGGTCGTATTGAGCCTCTCCGAGGCCGATGAGAAACCTGCAGGGGCATCGAAGGCGGCGAGGATGGAGTCAGGCGAATTTCTCCTTTTCTTAAGGTAGACACTCCGGTGGGGGGAATTGCCGTCTACTGAGAATCCTCCCGATTTCAGTTTCAATTCACCGGAAGTCGTCAGCATGGCATCTCGGATTTGTTCGGCGGAGAGCCGTTGTGGTGGGAAGCGCCAGAAAAGGCGGTTTTCGGGGTCTACGGTGTTTTCTTTTTCCATAGGTTCCCGACGGGCGGTCTGCCCGTAAGTATCACTGAGCATGATCCTGCGGTGAAGAGCTTTGAGTTTCCAACCGTCTTGGACGAAGGAGGTGGCCAACCAATCAAGCAGCTCGGGGTGGGACGGTTCTTCGCCCAAGAAACCAAAGTCGTTGGCGCTTCCAACCAGTCCCTTGCCGAAGTGCTTTTGCCAGACACGGTTGACGATGACCCGCGTGGAAAGCGGATTATCCGGAGAAGCGATCCAATTGGCCAGAGCCAACCTTCGGCCGGTGGTGCCGTGCGGGGTGGGCTCGACTTTCGGGCTTGGCAATCCGAGCAAAGTAAGAAAAGCGGGGAAGGTTTCCTTTCTTTTTTTGCCGGGTATGAAAGTTCGGGCCGGTTGATCGGAGAGGTCCGTGGTGATGAAGGCTTGGGGTAATGAGGGCTTGGTCCCAAGGCTTACCAATTCGAGTTTGAGTTTTTCGTATTTTGATCTGAGTTCCTCGTCTTTCTCGAATTTTTTGTCCCATTTGGTCTTGGATCTTTTGTCGCGTACCTGACGGTCGATCAATTCCACGAGTTGTTGTTCGTAAGTCGAGCGGTCCTCTGCTTTCTTGTAGAACATATCTTTGACGTCCTGCGGGAATTGTTTGACCACGTTTTTCAGATCTCCCTTGAAAGCCTCTTCTTGCAGTTTCCGGATTTCCTCGCGGACCGAAAGGGTTTTCTTCTCCCATTCTTTGAGCTTGGACATGTCGCTTGCCTTGCCCAGTTTTTCGTCCTCGGGCCACCAGACACTCGATAGAAAGCTCTGCAGGGAATAGTAGTCTTTTTGGAGGATGGGGTCGAACTTGTGGTCGTGGCACTGAGCGCAGCCAATGCCCAGTCCGAGAAAGACTTCACCCGTGACATTGGTCATCTCGTTGAGGATCAGTTCCCATTGCATACGGGCATTGCGCTGGTTCCATTCGTAGACGCCGTGGCGCAGAAAGCCCGTGGCGACCATGTGGTCGTAATCGTCCGGATTGATCTCATCGCCCGCCAACTGTTCGCGAACGAACTGGTCGTAGGGTTTGTCCTCGTTCAAGCTGCCCACGACATAGTCGCGATAGAGGTGGGCGGAAGGACGAAAGCCATCCGCTCGGTACCCGTCCGATTCGGCGAAGCGGACGACGTCGAGCCAATGGGTTGCCCATCTTTTCCCGTAGGCTCGGTCGGCAAGCAATCGATCGATAAGTTCCATCTTGGCTGTAGCGGGATCTTTTCCCCATGACTGGACGAAGGCGTCGATTTCATTGGGGCCGGGAGGCAAACCCAGGAGGTCGTAGTTGGCTCGTCGAATGAATTCGTAGGGTCCGGCCTCTTCGGCCAAAGTCAGGGTTTGGTCCCTGAGTTTTCTTTGAACGAAGAAATCAATCGGGTTGCCCGGGCCATCAACCTTTCTTGATTGAAGGGGTTGAACAGCCCACCAATTCTTTTGCTCTTCTGAAAATTGATGGGAGTTGCTTGTCTCATCGGCTTCTATCGCCCGAACGGAATGAATTACAATGGTCGAGATCAAGCCGGCCAAGCTGAACAGAAGGGCTTTGCATAAATGGGTATGCATAGGATTAAAATAGTAAAAAAAAACATCGAGTGAAGTCTAAACATACTTGAATAGCCAAACTTATTTTGAAGTCTTTCTCGCCTGAAAAGTAATTTCATCTTTGTCTTTTTCATTAATAAGACAAAGATAAGTAATGTTTTTTACATCAATATTCTCCTTCCTTTGATTCACTCTCACTTTCGCTCATCCATCTCTCATGAAAGATAAGAAAAATCTAACTGCTGGCCGTAGGAATTTCCTTCAAAGTGGTATGCTTGGGGCAGCCGGCGTCGGTCTTGCCGTTTCCTCGAATTCCTCCGTCGTGATGGCCGAAAACGACAAGGCAACGATCAAGCGTGAGGTTACGAATGAAGTGGATGTCCTCGTGGTTGGAGGAGGGACAGCAGGAGTAATCGCCGCCATACAGGCGGGTAGGGCGGGTGCCAAGACTCTCTTGGTCGAGAGAAACTTTCAACTAGGCGGGGCGACTACGACGGGTGGGGTGGCTTTCCCGGGCTTGTTCGATGCCTGGGGCAAGCAGGTGATTGCCGGAATCGGTTGGGAACTGGTCAAAGAGAGTGTGGAGTTGGATGGTGGAAAGTTTCCCAACTTCGCAAAGGTTCCTCGATCTCACTGGATGAACCAAGTACACGTCAACCAGTTCGTTTATGCTCTTTTGGCGGAGGAGAAATGCCGCGAGGCTGAGGTAGAGATCGCCTACTACGAGTTTCCTGAAGGAGCCGTCAAGACGGATGCCGGCTGGCAGGTCGATTGCATCGGTTTCGGGACGAGAAGGCAGGTTAACTGCAAGCAGATCATTGACTGTACGGGAGGAGCCGAGGTCGTGGGTCTACTTGGATTCGAGCGCTTGCGCGAGGAGGAGCGGCAACCGGGTTCCTACCTTTACCAATTAGGTGGCTCCCATGACCCCGCCAGCAAGCAATTGCACCGTTTGTACGTGCACGGGGCTGATTCGACCAATTCGCGTACTGCGACGCAAGCCAACCTGACCGGTCGGAAGTCGATTCTGGCAAAAGTCCGCAAGTCCAAGCAACGCCTGATGCATTTGCAACCCGAGACGGGTTTTCGAGAGAGCTACCGAATCAAGGGTGACACCTTGATCACCGTGCAGGACTACACATCGGGCAAGCTCTTCGACGATGCCGTTTCCTATGCCTTTTACCCCGTCGACTTGCACACCAAGACCGGTGTCCGGCCCAAGCCGCTCAAGCGGGGGATCGTGCCGTCCATTCCCCTTGGAGCTTTGGTTCCGAAAGGGAGTCGCAACTTGATCGTGGCGGGGCGTTGCGTGAGCAGCGACCGCCTCGCGAATTCTGGTTTGCGGGTGCAGGCATCCTGCATGGGCATGGGGCAGGCGGCTGCTGCTGCGGCGACCTTGGCGGTTCAAGGAAACACGACTCCTTCGGAAGTGCCTTTGGGACAGATTCATGGGTTGTTGAAAAAGCACGGAGCGATCATACCGGGCAAAGCCTGATCCGTGGTGTGAAAAAACGTCGTTTCGTATCCCTTTTCAACCTCCTGCTCTTTGCCGTGATGGCGGGGTCGGGAGTTTGGGCGTTTGCTCAGCCCTTTTCGATTCAGGTGATCGGGTTGCACGCGTTGACCGGATTCATCTTCATTGCGGTGATCGGTTTGCATATCGCGAATAATTTCGTGCCCCTGAAGAAGTACTTGAAAAACCGGGTGGTGTGGTTGGTGTCGGGGCTTACGATTGCATTGGGAGCCCTTTTTTATATTCAGCCAAGCCCGATCAAAGCAATTCTTGGATTGAGCGGAAATTTGGGCCCGGCTTTGGATCGTTTTGAGATGACCGAGGAGGGGATGAAGTACGATTTCGTTCCCTCGCCTTCCTACAAATTGTCTTTGGATATCCGAACCGGTTCGACCTATTCTCTGGAAAATCCACCCCGTTTGGCGGTGTGGTTGGAGAATCAATCCTTTTATCACATCAAGACCCTTTACGCCTCCGAATCGGAAGATACCAAAGAAATGCTTCCTTATTGGGCGTTCAAGGTCAAAGGTTGGGAAGAGGCGAAGAAGGAGGCGGAGAAAAAGGGGTTGGATCTTAACGAGACCGTGGATGCGGTTTCCGGGGCAACCGAGAACGGCTCCTTTGACCCAGCTGACTACATTGTTCCGGGAGAGACCAATTCATCCATGCCTTACCGGTTGATGATCGAGATCAACCAAGCCGCCGACCCTACGGAAAAGTTGGAGGACCAGCCATCGCTGATCTACCAAGTCGAAGTGGACAACTACGATCCGCGTACCTTTCAGCTCCTCGAGTTGGTGGGTTATCCGGAGAAGGAGGAGACCGAAGAGGGTGAAGAGGAATGGTCGATCTATTACGTCGATGAACGTTTTGGGTCCGCGATGAGTTTGATCGACAGTGCTCTTTTGACAATCAACCGTTCAATGCCCGAGTAGCCCTGTGTGGGGATTCGTTAGGGAGAGGTTCTGCGAAGCAAGGGTTTGGCTTCCTTGAGTTTGATGGGGCGAAGAATGGTTTTGCCTTCGATCCTTCCCGCTATTTCGTGAACGATTAAACCTTTCTCGGTGTTCTGGAGCTTGAGGGTGACTCTGTGTTCGGGAAATTTGAAGGTAGCCCAAAGATCATCTTTGGCGTATCCGCCTCCTACGGATTCGGCCTTCCAGGTTCCTTCGGCTGTTTGCGGAAAAAGTCCTTTGAGAATGGCCTTTTGATCGGGAAGTATTTCAAGGGTGACTTCGGAATCCCCGTCCTCCATGACAAGCGTTCCGTTGTAAGTTCCATCGGGTAAGATCTCGCTTCCGCAAGAAAAACAGACTGCCGACAGGATCACGAGTCCCCAAAGGCGAAAGTGATGATTAAGAAACCGTCTCATGTCTCGAGTTTTAGGTAGGGGGAAGCAATTCGTCAATGGGTTTTCCCGTAGGGTGCGGCTGATTCTCTTGCCCCCTCTTATTTGCCGAGCAAATGCAAGACTTCCAAATTAAGGCATTCGTAGGCGGCAGCCTTGACGATGCCGCTGGGGGGGAACAAGGCAATGGGGTAGCCTTCGATCGGCACGCAGGCATCGCCAAACGCGAGTCCCAAGTCGAGGCGGTCCGGGTAGTTCAAATGCGAGGCGAAGTCGGCCCTCGGGTTTTCCGCCGCCATCAGCAAGACCTTGCTCTTCTTGGCCTTGAAGAGATCGTCCACTTTGGGACTGAGGCCGAAATATCCGAGGCGCAGGACGAGTCCTCCCTGGGGGGCTTTGCTCCTGAAGTTGTTCAGCTGGGACTCCACGTTTTCATGCATCTCGATGTTGTCGGCCCAGGCGGAGTCGGAGTACTTGCCCACGTAATGCATCACCATATGTCCGCTCGAAGCCACAACGGTGCGCCTTCCGGCTTTGCTTTCTTTGGCGATGGAATCAGCAAAGTCTCGGAGCGTGGGCAACTGGGTGTTTTCCAAGGCCAGCAATTGGGAACGAATCCTATGCAGAAAGGCCTTGCCCAAGACCCCCTTGGGTATGGGCTCAACGGAATACTTTTTATGATATTTTACTTTGCGGAAGAAGCGATCGGACCATTCGCGACCGTCTTCCATGGCCCAGCTCTTCCACATCGTGGGCATGCGCCCCTTGCGGGTGTGGGCGGCAATGGTCTCGGCCATCCAAACCCAGCCGGAGACGGCTCCGACAACATGGTTCAGCTTTCCGGGATCAGAGTCCTTGGGCTCGGTTCCCAAGTCCACCCAGGCATCGCAGACCTTGGAATGGTCGGCCAGGTGGGGGTTCCTCTTGGAGCCGAAGCCGAGGACGAATTGCCCCGCCTCCTTGAACTTTTGCAGCCGTTTCAAGTCATTGGGCTTGGGGTCGGCGTCCCATGCCACCACCGCCATGTCGTGTGCCTTTTCTTTGTCCGTGCGAAGAGTATTGTCCTTCCATGGCCGGTCGAACCCGACGTGCATGAGACCTCCGCTGCGCCCAATCAGTTCCTGTTCCAAAGTAGCCCCCAGCCAATGGAAGCCTACGAGGCCTCCTCGCTCGTATTTCTCCGCGGTCTTTTCCCCCAGCTCCGTAAACTGAGGGAGATTCTTTTCGATACGGTCGATGTGCTGGTGAAGGGAGTCCAGGTATTTCTCGGTTGGTCCGGGAGCGGGTTGCTCCTCGCGGAAGGCATCGATCTTGAGCAAGGTGAAGGGGTAAATGATGGTGGCATAGAGCGTGTTGTCGCGGGTGGCGATCAGAGCCATGTGATTATGCAACGGCGTCATGGTCCCGTCGGGCAAGGTATGATAGCCATGGCTCCAGGGCGGTTTCTTGCCGTTTGCAGGCTTGAAGTCGAAGAAATCGGGGTTCTCGACTGCCAGCACACCGAGGTCTTCGTGCCGGCCTTTCTTGGGGTCGTAGCGGCAGAGGTGGTGCAACTTGCCTTTGCCGAATCCGGTCGTGTTCCGCACGCTGATCAAAGTATAAGCCCTGCCGTCGGGAGCGATTGTGAGGGCGCTTCGTGAGTCGGGTTTTTCACCCTTCAGCATGGGTCCGTGGTTGGTGCCCTTGACCTTCTTACCCTTGGATGAAAGGTCGATGGACAGGAGATGGGCGTCGTTCATCAGGATGAGCCAGGCGGTGCGCCCGTCAGCATCCAAATTCCAAGTGGGGATGGCAGAGCGGCTTTCACGCGTGAAGGTCTTGCCGCCGATCTCGATCGGACGCTGGGTGACCTTTTTGGTGGCCGGATCGTAGGTCGCCAATTGAAAGTCCTTAGTCAAAGCGTGAGCCTTGCCGTCGGCATCCATCAAGGTGGTGGCGTAGGGTGTGAGCATGGGGCCGAGCTCGGTGAACTTCTTGGTTTTCGTATCGTAGAGCATCCAGTGCTGGTCCTCGCAGGTCACGACGTAGATCAGACCGCGCGACTCGTCCGCCACCACGTCGGCAATGCCCTGTTTTTTGTAAGGCATCCCAAGGTTGCGGGCGGTGTCGTTTCGCGGGTCGTAGGTGATCAGATACCCTCCAGGATACTCCGATGTGTCTCCTTTCTTGGCGTAGCCTTGCTTGGTGCCGGCGTAGATGATTCCACTGGGACCTACGTAATTGCGAGTATGGAACTTGGCCTGGGCCGCGTAGCCCTTGGCGGTCAAGTCGCACACCTTGTGGGCATCCACCACGATGCGCTGTTTTTCGGTGACCGGATCGAACTCGACCAAGTAGGCATTGTGGTTGTACTTGGAGGTACCGATGAAGATTCGCCCGTCGTTTCCCTCGCAAAGGGAAAAATACCCGGACTCCTCGGAATGGGTTTCCGGCAGGATGTGGAATGCCTTGCCTTGAATGTATCGAAAAGGAGCTTTTTCCTCACCGAGGGTAGTGATGCAGTAGAAGATTGAAATAAGTACTAGGTATCTCATTAAGTGGGCAAAGTGGGACGCGATTTCTTTTCTCTTTACTAGATCATTACTTTACCAGGTTGTAAGAAGGTTCAAGATACTAATCCTTGAGAATCGTTTTTTTCTTCTCCCTCCTGCGTTCGGATTACAAACAATTTTCCCTAAGCAAAAAACTGATCTTTAGGTAGCTGGTGTCTTTCCAAATAGTAAGATGAACTGCGATTGACGGCTTGTCATGACTCATGGAATCGGTAATGAATAAAATTTCTAGCCTAAAACCTAACTCCTTATTCTTATGAAATTCCTGTCACTTGCTCTTGTTTTGATATCCCCTTTTGCAGCCTTGGCCGACCACCACGGCAAAAAACCACTCAAGGCACTCATGATAACCGGTGGTTGCTGCCATGATTACAAGAACCAAAAAAACATCATCAGCGAGGGAATCAGCGAGCGCGTCAAAACAAAGTGGGATATCTTTTTCGAGATGGATCAGGCCAAGAGCAAGGCACACTTGAGTAAAAAAGGTTGGTCCGACGGTTTCGACTACATTGTGTACAATCATTGCTTTGCCCATGAGAAGGATGCTTCCTTCGTCAAGTCCATCACCGATATTCATAAAGCCGGCAAGCCTGCCTTGGCTTTGCACTGCGCCATGCATTCCTATCATTGGAGTATCCCTGCTGAAGACGGTAAAAAGAAGGCATGGCCCGAGATGCTCGGAGCCAGTTCAAAAGGCCATGGACCGAAGGCAGCCATTACCGTTAAAAAAGTCAAGAAGCATGCCGACCATCCCATTATGAAAGACATGCCCGACGGATGGCTCAGTCCGGAGGGAGAATTGTACAACGTTCAGCAAGTTTACGAAGGGACGACCGTTCTTGCCCACGGTGAAAATGGAAAGGCGAAGGAACCGCAAGCTCTCGTCTGGATTAATACTTATGGCAAGGGCCGTATTTTCTCGACCACTCTTGGTCACCACAACTCCACGATGTCCACGAAGGAATACCTCGATATGCTGGGCAATGCTGTGAAGTGGATTACTGCCAAGAAATAATTTCTCTTTCGGCAGAATCATGGAGGGACGATTCCCTCAAAGGAATCGCTAAAAAAAAGACGCGCTATAGATCAGTCGGCATCCTAGCAGGCAAGTAGAAGCAGTTGCTTACTATCTATGATCTGAATTTATCTGGGTTGTAGCCCTTGTTCCCGCCCTTGTGGCCTCTGCCGCCCTTGTCAAACTTCTTGCGTTTGTCAAAGCCCTTGCCTTTGGAGAACTTGCCGCCCTTGTTGCCATCCGGGCGAGGACGCCCCTTGTCTACGGAAATATTCAGTTGGTGTCCTTGTACCCAGACTGTTTTGAGCGCCTCAAATATTTCGCGAGGCATATCCTTGGGTAAATCGATGAAGGTATGATCCTTGAACATGCGGATTTTCCCCATGTTTTTTGGGTCGAGGCCGACTTCATTTGCAATCGCTCCGACAATGTCACCTTTTTGAGTGCCATGGTATTCTCCGACTTCTAAACGATAACTTTGGAGATGGTCATCTTTGGAGAACCGTCGATCTCCCCGGTCTCCCCGGTCTCGCCGGTCTCCGCGGTCGTTCTGTCTGGATGATCGGTCGGACCTGTCATCACGATCCCGCTTTTGTTTACGGGGAGGTGTAGGCATGTCTTCATAGCGTAATCCCTTTTTTCCTGCTTCCAGAAAAGCGAGGGAAGCGGCAATTTCCAGAGTGTCGTGACCGGATTCCTCGATCATCCTCTGAAGAGCCTTACGGTAGTCTCCCAAGTCCCCTTTGAGTCCTTCCTCAATCTTGGCGAAGAATTCCTCTTCACGCCGGACATTCATTTCTTCCAAGGTTGGGAAAATATATTGATCGCAAGGAACCTTGAGGGTGCGCTCAATGGCGTTGAGCATTCTCATCTCCTTGTTGGTAACGAAAATGATGGCATCCCCTTCACGACCGGCTCGTCCAGTTCGGCCAATGCGGTGAGTGTAGGACTCCAAGTCAAATGGGGCATCGTAATTGAGAACATGGGAGATACGGTCGACATCCAGGCCTCGAGCCGCAACGTCGGTTGCGACCAAGACATTGATCTTGCCGCGCTTGAGACGGTCTACGGTTTTTTCGCGCAGGTTCTGGGGCATGTCGCCGTTCAAAGGTTCTGCGGCATATCCTCTTCCTTGCAAACCTTCCGCGATTTCCATGGTCGCATTTTTGGTCCGGGCAAAAATGAGCATAGCATCGAAGCTTTCTATCTCCAGGAGCTTGATGAGCATGTTTCTTTTCTCATGCTGTCTGACCTTGATGAACCGCTGCCTGATGCTGGGTGAGTTTTCCGCCTTTACCTTGATCGTGATTTCGACTGGTTCACGCATGTGCTTTTCCGCCAACTTGCGGATTGGCTTGGGCATGGTGGCCGAAAAGAGCGCAGTCTGACGTTCATCGGGAGTGTGTTCGAGAATCCAATTGATGTCGTCTATGAAGCCCATGCTGAGCATTTCGTCCGCTTCATCGAGTACGAGTGCCTGCAGATTGTCGAGTTTCAGGTACCCTTTTTCGATGTGGTCCATAATTCGGCCCGGAGTACCGACAACCACCTGAGCACCACGTTTGAATTCTCGAATTTGCTCACCATAACCCGTTCCTCCATAAACCGGAACGACTCTGAGCTTGGGCAAGTTTTCGGCATAGCCCTCAATGGCTTCAGCGACTTGGAGAGCCAGTTCACGGGTTGGGGCAAGGCAAAGAATTTGGGCTCCCTTGACCGATTCATCGATTCGCGAAAGCAACGGGAGAGCAAAAGCAGCGGTCTTGCCGGTTCCCGTTTGGGCTACTCCGAGTAAATCGGAACCCTCGAGAAGGGGAGGAATCGCTTGGGCTTGAATAGGTGAGGGCGTTTCGTACCCCGCCCGTTCAACGGCCTTTAATATAGGCGCGGCGAGGGGGAGGTCGGAAAAACGGATACGGGTATCCGTTTGCTCATCAATGGCATCTTCTTCGTTCATGGGACTGTGTTTCGTTCGACTTGTTTGTTTGTTACGCCTTGTCTTCGAACACTCGCTCACTTTATCTCAATACCCATCCGTTTCCACACGTGAGGCCTCGTCCTTTTACATGGCTAATCATTTGAATATACAGTGCTTCCGAAAAAAGACGAGCAGTAAAACGCTTGTTTGACCTTGCGAAAACGCGCGTAACTTTTCTTGTCCGTCTTCTGTCTCCCAAACAATATCGTGTGTTCCGAAGTCTTATCCTTGATTTGACGAGCCTCTATCCTATGTTGGTTTTTTTACTTCAACCCTACTCGTCATCTTATGATCCATTCTCCATTCATCAGGCTTCTCATTCTCACCGTCGTTCTTTTGCCGCTTTCGATCCCTTCCTTTGCTCAGAAGAAGAAAAGGGTTGATCCATTGGCCATGCCCGAGATCACTCGAGATCAAGTCATTTGTTTCTCTCTTTACACGGTTCACGACAAGACGCTGAAATTGACCGCTCAACTCTACCCTCTCAAGGAAGGCGAACCTCGCAAGGCCACCCTTGAAGTCGAGCAGGGAGGGAAATGGAAGCAAGTTGCCGAGGCCAATGTGATCGAGAGGGGTTGGACTGTTCCCTTCCGGGTAGAGAAGTGGGATGATTCGCAAGAGGTTTCCTACCGCGTCAGGCACGGCGAGAAAGCGACCTATGAAGGAATCATTCGCAAAAACCCAAAGGACAAAAGGGAATTCGTGGCCGTTGGGTTCACGGGCAATTCCATCAACCCGGGGCACGGGGGGGATATCCCGAAGCAGGACTTGGTGGATAACATTAAGAGACTCAAGCCCGACCTGCTTTTCTTTTCCGGTGACCAAGTATACGATCACCGTCGCCACTATGCGGCTTGGTTGCGGTTTGGTCGTGATTTTGGTGAAGTGATCAAGGACTACCCAACAGTTTCTCTTCCCGACGATCATGACGTGGGACAACCAAATATTTGGGGGCACAATGGAAAGAAATCGACTCTTCCAGGGGCCGCAGACGGAGGTTATTCCATGCCGGTCGAATACGTCAAGGAAGTGGAGCGCGCTCAAACGAGTCATTTGCCCGACCCCTATGATCCGACCCCCATCGAGCGGGGCATTGGAACTTATTACACCCATCTTAATTGGGGGCGTATTAGCTTTGCCATTATCGAGGATCGTAAATTCAAGACCGGTCCGGCCGGCATGATACCCAAACAGGGACCCCGTCCCGATCACATCCGCAACCCCGAGTACGACCCCAAGTCGGTGGACGTACCTCAGGCTCGTCTTCTGGGAGAGCGCCAGCTCAAGTTTCTCGACGAATGGGGGAAAGACTGGACTGGCGCCGACATGAAAGTCGCTCTTTCCCAGACCATCTTTTGCGGAGGGGCTCACATCCATGGCCGAGTCGGCGGACGTTTGCATGCCGACCTCGACTCCAACGGTTGGCCGCAGACTGGGCGTAACAAGGCAATCGCCGCTTTGCGCAAGGCCTACGCCTTTCATTTTGCGGGAGATCAGCACCTGGCAACGGTCTTTCATCATGGCATCGACGAGTGGAGGGATTCGATTTATTCCTTCTGCGTTCCCTCGATCGCGAACCTGTACTTGAGGTGGTGGCAACCCCTTGAGCCAGGCAAAAATCGCAAGCCCGGGCAGGACCCGATTCTCGGTGATCACGTCGACGGATTCGATAACAAGCTTACCGCCATTGCGGTGGCGAATCCGACTCCCGAAAAAGGTGGCGACAGACTAAGCACGAGGGCGGCCGGATTCGGTGTCGTGCGCATCGACAAGAAGACCCGCGACGTGACTTTCATCTGCTGGCCCCGCAATGTCGACGTTTCGGCAAAGGGTGCCAAGCCTTACCCTGGCTGGCCTTTCACCTTCAATCAGATCGAAAACTATGGACGTAAAGCCGCCGGACACCTGCCTTCACTGGAGATGAACAAGCCGGACCAAGTGGTTCAGGTTATTGAAGAGAAGAGCGGCCAAGTCGTTTACACCCTTCGGACAAAGGGTCAAAGCTTCCAGCCAAAGGTATTTGCCAAAGGCTCCTACACGGTGAAGGTGGGCGAGGGTTCTGCCCTCAAGACTTTCAAGGGTGTAAAGTCGCTGTCGGCCAAGGAAAGCAAGGGCAAGAAAATTCAGGTCAAACTGTAAGCGAATAGGTTCGATCGGTTGATTCTCATTCCATGAAGAGAACGCCTTTTTTCGTCTTTCTTTTACTTTCCCTCATCGCTTGGTCCGTTCGGGCCAAGACGAATGCCCTGCTGATTGCCATCGACGATCTCAACGACTGGGTCGGTTGCATGGCTGGTCATCCGCAAGCTCTCACGCCCAATATTGATCGCCTGTCCCAGCGGGGGATGCTCTTTGCCAATGCCCATTGCCAGGGGCCTATTTGCGGGCCTTCCCGGGCGTCGTTGCTGTCGGGTTATTATCTTCATCGCACGGGGCTCTATCAGCAACCCGGAGGCAAGGCCATGGAGAAAGACGAGAAGTTCTTTCACGGTCGCATGATGCCTCAGTTTTTCTCAGCCCATGGCTATGCCACATGGGGAGTCGGAAAGATTTCTCATGGATATTCCGACAAGAAGCTCTTCGACGTCTATGGAGGCAAGTTCGCGGGGTCCGGGCCCAAGCCACCCAACGGCAAACGCTTCAATTATTTTTTGCCCGACGTGCCTTGGACGGGTACGCAAACAGATTGGGGGGCTTACCCGGATCGGGACGAGGAGATGCCCGATCACAAGGTGGCGGACTGGGCGGTGGAGCGCTTGGCTCGTAAATCGGACAAGCCGTTTTTTTTGGGAGTGGGCTTCATCCGACCGCATGTCCCCTTTTACGTTCCGCAAAAATGGTTTGAATTATTTCCCTTGAAAGAAATTAAGTTGCCGCCCGTGCGGATGGACGATCTCTCGGACGTTCCCGAGACGAGTCGGCGGATGCATGAATTGCCCAAGTATCCTCGCCTCGAGTTTCTGCGTGCGAACAACGACGAGCAATTTCGCAAATGCGTACGCGCCTACTTGGCCTGCATTGCATTCGTCGATCATCAGGTAGGGCGGGTCATTGATGCCTTGGACGAAGGTCCGCACGCCAAAGATACGACCGTAATTCTTTTCAGCGATCACGGGTATCACATTGGAGAAAAGGACCGAGTGAGCAAGCACAGCCTGTGGGAGGAATCAACCCGCGTCCCCTTGGTGGTCGTTCCGGCCAAATTGCAGGCTGCGGATTTTGGAACAAAGGGAAGGGTTTGCTCCAAGCCGGTGGGTTTGATCGACCTGTACCCGACCATGCTCGAAATGTGCGGCTTGCCTGAAAACAAGAAGAACGAAGGAATGAGCCTGGTTCCGCTTTTGCACGACCCATCGCGTGAATGGAGGTTTGCCGTTCTTACGACCTATGCGAGAAAAAACCATGCCTTGCGTTCGGAGCGTTACCGTTACTTGCGTATGGAAAACGGAACGGAGGAATTTTACGACCATCGGAGTGATCCGAACGAATGGACCAACCTGGCCGGTAAAAAGAGTCTTGAGGGAGAAATCAATCAGTTTCGGGCCGCCTTGCCCAAGACCGACGCTCCTTATCATCCTTCCGTCCGTTCGGCTCCGATTAACGCATGGTTCAAGGAGCACTTGAGGCGCAACGGCTTGAGGTGAACTTTCCGCCGGGTGAAAAATCAAAAGGAAGTGCCTTTTGATCTAGCGTTTTAACTCTCTTTCAAATAGTTTTTTTTACAATGTCGTCTTTTCCCATCAGGCGTTTTTTAAGAATTACCCTCGTGGTCCTCTTCGGTTTGCCTTCACTACTTTGGTCGGCAATCGATTTCAATTCAGAGGTTCGTCCGGTTCTCTCGAACAACTGTTTTTTTTGCCACGGACCCGACGGCCACGAGCGCAAGGCCGATTTGCGCCTCGACACCGAGGAAGGCGCGACCCGCGACCTCGGAGGTTATGCCGCCCTCGTTCCCGGCAGCTTGGAGAAAAGCGAGATGTGGGCCCGTATCATAAGCCCGGATTCCGACGACGTCATGCCTCCGCCCGAAGCCCACAAAGTGATGACGCCCAAAGAGCGCGAAATTATAAAACAGTGGATCCTCGAGGGTGCGAAGTACGACAAATATTGGGCCTTCGAGTCTCCAAGGGAAACACCTGTCCCTGCCATGGGCAAGGAGTGGTCGGATCATTGGATCGACCGGTTCGTTTATGCAAAGCTCTCGGAAAAGAATTTGAAGCCCTCGCCGGACGCCGACCGAATTACCTTGGCCAGAAGATTACATTTCGATCTGACCGGTTTGCCTCCTCGCCCCGATGAGGTTGACTCCTTCACCCAAGACAAGAGACCGCTTGACCAAGTGGTGTCCGACCGGGTTGATGCCTTGTTGGCCAAGCCGGCCTTTGGCGAACGAATGGCCACTTACTGGCTTGATCTCGTCCGTTTTGCCAGCACCGTGGGATACCATGGTGATCAGGATCACCCTGCGGCGCCTTACCGTAATTACGTGATCGATTCCTTCAACCGGGATCTTCCCCTCGATCGATTTACCCGGGAGCAATTGGCGGGAGACCTGTTCGAAAAGCCGACCAACGAACAATTGGTTGCTACCGGCTACAACCGCTTGCTTCAAACCTCGCACGAGGGGGGTATTCAGCGCAAGGAATACCTTGCCATTTACGGGGCCGACCGGGTACGCAACGTCTCGGCGGTATGGATGGGGGCAACCGTCGGATGTGCCCAGTGTCACGATCACAAGTACGACCCTTACACCATAGGCGACTTTTACACCTTGTCCGCCTTTTTTGCCGATATTCACGACGACGGGTTCGGCGGAAATAGTTTGCCCACCGTCCGTCCTCCTTACGTCAAGGCATACCCCGCGAAAGTCCGGGAGGAAATGCGCCTTCTTGAACAAGAGATCGCCGTTTTGCACCAAGCACCTCCAAACGGCAAAGTTCTCGAAGCATGGTCCGCCAAACATGCCGGTTTGCGGGCTAAGTTGGCCAAGGAACGAAACAAGGAAAAGAAGTCGGCCTTGCAAAAGGAACTTGAAGAGATCGAGAATCCGGGAGTCGATGGAGTACCCAAAGCAGAGTTTGCGGCCTATTTTACAAAATCAAAAAGACTCGAGATATTGGAAAAGTCAGGTCAAAACACAATGATCACGAAGGCCAAGGCTCCCCGTGAAATTCGTATTTTACCTCGGGGTAATTGGTTGGACGATAGTGGTGAAGTCGTACTTCCAGCCGTCCCCGTGTTCATGGGTGTGCGTGAACCAAGGAAGGCCGGTCGTCTGGACCGGCTTGATCTGGCCGAGTGGTTGACCGACCCCAAAGACGGGTCCGGAGGCTTGACCGCCCGCGTTTTTGCCAACCGTTTGTGGTACCTGTTCTTCGGGGAGGGCTTGTCGCCTTCTCTGGAAGATTTTGGTGGTCAGGGCCAACCTCCGACCAACCGTCCCTTGCTTGACAAACTCTCCGTGGCCTTGATTGAAAACGACTGGAGCATAAAGAAGACAGTCCGCCTCATCGTAACGAGCCGGGCTTACCGCCAGAGCTCCCTCGTTTCAGCCGAATTGGCTCGGCTTGATCCGGAGAACAAATGGTTCGGTCGACAAGCCCGCTACCGGCTGCCTGCCGAGATGATTCGGGACAATGCCCTTTTTGTCAGTGGCTTGCTTCAGGAGGGTGATGCCTTCAACTTTTCCAAGCCCTACCAACCGGAGGGTTACTACCGGCACTTGAATTTCCCCAGACGTTCCTACCGCCACGATACGGATGCCAATCAATGGAGGCGCGGAGTATACCTGCATTGGCAAAGACAATTCCTGCATCCGATGATGAAGGCCATGGACGCTCCGTCCCGGGAAGAGTGTACCGCCAAGCGTCCCCGTTCCAATACTCCCAATGCGGCCCTTGCCCTTCTTAACGACCCTACTTTCGTCGAAGCGGCGAGGGCTTTCGCGACCCGTATCATCAAGGAAAAGACGGGAACCCCAGAGGAACGCGTCCAGTTTGCCTGGCGGACCGTTTTGTCCCGGGAGGCCAAGGCTGATGAAGTTGCCCTTTTGGTCGCCCTTTTCAAGGAAAGTGCGAAAGAATATGCGACCCATCCTGAGGAGGCAAAGAAGCTCCACCAAGTCGGCTTGGCCCCTGCGGATGCCTCCCTTGATCCTTTGGAACTGGCTTCTTGGACAATGGTCTCGCGGGCCCTTTTGAACTTGGGCGAAACCACCATACGAAACTGAAATGAATCAACCAAGCGATCCGACCGCCCTAAAGAGAAGAACCTTTCTTAATCAGGCTGGGTTGGGTTTGGGGATGACGGCTTTTCATTCCCTCTTGTCTCGCGATCTATCGGGAGCGCCTTTGGAGCAAAGCCTTTCACCCATGCTGGCAAAGGCCAAGCGGGTGATTTTTCTCTGCATGTCGGGCGGGCCTTCTCACCTCGAGACCTTTGACTACAAGCCCAAGCTCGACCAAATGGACGGCAAGCCCATGCCCGAGTCGTTCACCAAGGGGCAACCCATCGCCCAGTTGCAAGGACAGGCGTTGCGGGTTCTTGGCCATCAAACCAAGTTTCGCAAGTACGGCGAATGCGGCCAATACGTGAGCGATTTCCTTCCCCATACGGCAAAGATGGTAGACGACATCGCAGTCATCCGTTCGATGGTGACCGAACAAATCAATCATGACCCGGCCCATACCTTCATGAACACCGGTACCGTCATAAGCGGTCGCCCGTCCATGGGTTCATGGGTGAATTACGGGTTGGGTTCCGAATCTCAGGACTTGCCCGGGTTCGTTGTCCTGACCAGCGTGGGTGGTCGCAACCCCCAGCCCATCGCCTCGCGTCAATGGTCTTCCGGTTTTCTGCCCAGCCGTTTTCAGGGAGTCGAGTTCAATGCAGCGGGGGATCCCGTTCATTACGTGAGCAATCCCTTGGGCGTTTCCTCGAAAACCCAATCTTCCCTCGTTCGAACGATCACCGCCCTCGACCGCAAGAAAAACGCCATTTGGAGGAATCCTGAGGTCGACACCAAGATCTCCGCCTATGAGATGGCCTTTCGCATGCAGTCAAGTGTTCCGGGGTTGATGGACGTTTCCGACGAACCCGCCTCCGCCCTTGAGCTTTATGGAGCCAAGCCCGGCGATGGGAGCTACGCGTCCAATTGTCTTCTGGCCCGGCGCTTGGTCGAGCGAGGCGTGCGTTTCGTTCACTTGTACCACCGCGGATGGGATCACCATGGTGGGCTCGCCAACTACATGAAGATTTGTTGCGGACTGACCGACCGCCCGACTTGGGCTCTCTTGACCGACCTGAAGCAACGCGGTCTGCTTGAGGATACCTTGGTCATCTGGGGAGGCGAGTTTGGTCGAACCCCCATGTTCCAAGGCAAGGGTGGTCCCGGTCGGGACCATCACATCAAGGGCTTTTCCATGTGGATGGCGGGAGGCGGCATCAAGGGTGGAGTTAGCCACGGTGCAACCGATGAACTGGGCTATCATGCCGAGAAGGACGTCGTGCACGTTCGCGACCTGCATGCCACCATGCTGAATCAGTTAGGAATCAAGCATGATAATTTCAGCTATCAGTATCAGGGTCTCGACATGCGCTTGACCGGAGTGGAAAAAGCCAAAGTCGTTCGGCCGGTCATAGCGTAAGAGATTTGGAAGAAGTTCTTTTTCCAAAAGTGAAAGAGGGATGATTTGATACGATTCGGGTTCCATTCCTGAATCAACAAACAATCTTACCCTATTTTTGCCATATTTTCCTGTATTCATCGTTTTGCTTTGGGAAGTTTGGAACTTTTCCTTTACAGAGTCTTTGATTTCATCCACTCAATGAATATCAGTTCTTTGCCCAAATGAAACTTTGCATACCCAAGGAAACCCACGCTGCGGAGAAGCGAGTTGCAATTTCGCCCGACAACGTAGCTGCCTTTGCCAAGCTTGGATACGAGGTGCGTGTGGAGTCTGGCGCAGGAGAGTCCGCTCATTTTCCCGATTCGACCTACGAGTCGGCGGGGGCGACCATCGTCTCGGACACGACCGAGATTTGGGGGCAGGCCGATTTGCTTCTCAAGCTCAACCCGCCGACCCTGGAGGAGGCTTCCCTGATCCGCGAGGGAGCAACCTTGATCAGTTTTGCTTACCCGGCCCGCAACGAGGACTTGCTCAAGGCCCTGGGCGACAGAAAGATTACTTTCTTAGGCATGGATTGCGTGCCCCGTATTTCGCGGGCTCAGTCCATGGACGCCTTGAGTTCGATGGCCAATGTCGCGGGTTACCGCGCCGTGGTCGAGGCCTCTCATCGATTCGGGCGATTCTTTACCGGCCAAATTACCGCCGCCGGAAAGGTTCCGCCTGCCAAGATACTTGTGATTGGAGCCGGAGTTGCTGGTTTGGCGGCCATTGGGGCAGCCCGCAATATGGGGGCGATCGTTCGGGCCTTCGATACGCGCCCGGCGGTGAAGGAAGAAGTAAAGAGCTTGGGTGGCGAGTTTCTCGAACTTGATTTCGAGGAGGATGGCTCCGGATCCGGTGGTTATGCCAAGGTGATGAGCAAGGAATTTATCGAGGCGGAGATGAAACTCTTTGCCGAACAGGCCGAGGAAGTGGATGTCATCATCACCACGGCCATGATTCCCGGTAAAAAATCACCCGTCCTGATCACCGAGGACATGGTCAAGAGTATGAAGCGGGGTTCGGTCATCGTGGACTTGGCGGCCGAAGGAGGGGGGAATTGCGAATTAACCGAACCGGGTGAAGCCAAAGTCGTTCATGGGGTAAACGTCCTTGGGTATACCGATTTGCCATCCCGTCTGCCGACCCAGTCCAGTCGGTTGTACGGCAATAATTTGGTCAAGCTCGTCCACTTGCTTGGTCAAGTCGATGAATTTTCCATCAATCAGGAGGACGAGGTGGTCCGCGGAGCCTTGGTTTTGGACGAGGGCAAGCTTTCATGGCCACCCCCAAAGGTGGAGGTCAACCAACAACCGGCCAAGCCCAAGGAGGAACCAACCCCGATTTCCGAGGAGAAGGAAGCCGGCGGATCATCGATTTTTTCTCCGGGTATGATGCTCGGGCTATTGGCCCTTGTTCTTTTGGCCTTGGGTTGGGATCAAGAGGCGAATGACAACGAGTTTCTCAATCAATTGACGGTTTTCGTACTGTCTTGCTTTGTTGGGTACATGGTGGTCTGGAACGTTAGCCCCTCCCTTCATACCCCCCTCATGAGCGTAACCAATGCGATCAGTGGGATCATTCTGATTGGGGGCATGCTCTTTGTCACGGGAGCGGAGCCATGGGCCGATACCAAGAGCATTCTCGCCGGAGTGGCGATCTTCTTGGCTACCATTAACGTTGCAGGCGGTTTTCTCGTGACCCACCGCATGCTCAAAATGTTTCGCAAGGAATGACGACGGGACTCGTAACAACCGCTTACCTGGTTTCGGGAATCCTTTTCGTCCTGAGCCTCGGCGGATTATCGAAGCAGGAAAGCGCCCGCAAGGGAAACCTCTATGGCATCCTCGGTATGGCTCTCGCCATTATCGCAACTTTCGTCCAACTCTCCCTTGACCCCGAAGGAGTGATCAACTTTCAGTTTTTGGCCCCTCTTATGATTGGAGGGGCGGTGATCGGAACAATCCTTGCCAAGCGGGTCGAAATGACCTCCATGCCCGAACTGGTCGCCATTCTCCATAGCTTCGTCGGGGCGGCTGCCGTCTTGGTTGGTTTGTCCACCTTTCTTGACCCCGCGAATGCCTTGATGAGCGGAAGCGAAAAGTTGATTCACGACGTCGAGATTCTCCTCGGGGTATTTATCGGTGGGGTGACCTTCACCGGTTCGGTTATTGCTTTTGGCAAGCTTCGCGGATCACTGAGTGGAACCCCCTTCCTTCTTCCAGGCAGACACCTGGCCAACCTGGGGATGGTCGGAGTTTCGATCTGGTTGGGTTCTCAATTTCTTGAACAGGGGCACGACGAAGCTTGGATCAGTTTGCTCATCGTAATGGTCATTTCCTTTGTCTTGGGCGTACACCTGATATTGGCGATCGGGGGAGCGGACATGCCCGTGGTCGTATCCATGCTCAACAGTTACTCCGGTTGGGCCGCGGCGGCCGCCGGTTTCATGCTCAAGAATGATTTGCTCATCATTACGGGCGCCTTGGTCGGGAGCAGTGGAGCCATTCTCAGTTACATTATGTGCAAGGCGATGAACCGTAGCTTGGCCAACGTTATTTTCGGAGGCTTCGGCACCAGTTCGGGTTCCTCTCCGGGCGGAGGTAGCGAGGTCGAGGGAACAATTACCGAGACCACTGCAGACGAAGTGGCCGAAGAGTTGAAGGAAGCCAAGGAAGTGATGATCGTACCCGGATACGGCATGGCGGTCGCTCAGGCTCAGCACGTGGTCAAGGACATCACCGAGACTTTGCGTGCAAAGGACGTCAACGTCCGCTTTGCCATTCATCCGGTGGCCGGCCGCTTGCCCGGGCACATGAACGTATTGCTGGCCGAGGCCAACGTTCCCTACGACATTGTTTTCGAAATGGATGAGATCAACGATGACCTGCCCGGAGTGGACGTGCTTTT
>Ga0233432_10001633_pt1 | contig 21537 bp, 31 predicted proteins | sample SI_122_August201_6_FD_179870 | JGI IMG/M metagenome (GOLD analysis project Ga0233432, IMG submission 179870) | Seawater microbial communities from Saanich Inlet, British Columbia, Canada - SI_122_August2016_10_MG | ecosystem: Environmental > Aquatic > Marine > Inlet | place: Canada: British... | reverse complement strand
TTGTAAAACATCTGCGTTATATATAAATGACAAAAAATATCAAAATATTATTAAATGAAATTGTGAAAATATTAACACAACTTACTAAAACCCCAACTTATATTAATAAGATTTACTATATAAATTTAGAACATAGAATTGATAGAAAAGAACATATTGAAAATCAAATTAAAAAATATATTGATCCAGAATTATCAATCACTAAAAGATTTAATGCTATAGCAAATAAAAATGGACATATTGGATGTTCAAAATCTCATCTTGGTATAATAGAAGAATGTATTCAAAATAATTACAATAATGTATTAATATTTGAAGATGATTTTGAATTTATTATTGACAGTTCTGACTTTAAAGATTATCTAGATAAGTTTTTCACAAAATATACTAATTATGATATGCTTTTATTAGGTGTTAATGGTCCTTCATTTACAAATCAACGTGATTTTTTTAAAGTAACAAATAGTCAAACAACATCCGGATATATTATAAATAATAGAGTTTTCAAACAATTTAGAGATATTTGTAAAGAAAGCATAAATGGATTAGAACAAAAAAAATCATATAATATATATTGTATTGATCAATTATGGAAAAAAATACAACGTAATGGAAATGTATATACATTTCCCAAAAGAGTTGGAAGACAGCGTGTAGATTATAGTGATATATGTAAAAAACGTGTTGATTATAAAGTATAATTTAACTAATTTAGTAATTAAAATGTCTGCATCTAAAGTTTCAATATGTGTTGAAGGTGGTTTAGGTAATCAGCTATTCAAAATATTTACTATATTATCATATAGTATAGAACATAATAAAACTGTTATATTAAATGAATATATACCAGAACAACCTAATAAAAACATAGATAAAAGATACCCTTATTGGGATACTATTTTCAAAAACATTCAACATTTGATATATGATAATAATAAAACTAGATTATATTTTGCAAAAATACACAGTGAAATAAAAACTTTTCAATATAATAAAATACCTTTTTGTGAAAAAGACATATTATTATGTGGTTATTTTCAATCTTATCAATATTTTGACACAAATTTTCATAAAATATTATCAATGTTACAAATTGATGAAATGAAAGTTGAAATATCAAATAAATATTTGGTAAATAAAAACATTATTTCAATGCATTTTCGTTTAGGTGATTACAAAAAATTACTACATCATCATTTAGTATTAAATTTTGATTATTATATAAAAGCTTTACAGTATGTAATTGAAAATGATAATTTACAATGCAAAGAAGTTTTAGTTTTTTTTGAATATCAAGATGAAAAAATTATCGATAATAATATTATTCAATTAAAAAAACATTTTCCAAATATGATATTTACTAAAATATCATCTACAATACAAGATTGGGAACAATTATTATTGATGAGTTGTTGCTATCATAACATAATAGCTAATAGCACATTTAGTTGGTGGGGGGCTTATTTAAATTTAAATAAAGATAAAATAGTATGTTATCCTGAAAAATGGTTATTACGTTATAATATAAATGAGAATTCAGGATTATTTATAAATAATTGGAAATTGATTAAATAATTATTGATATTTTTTTTTAATTTCATTTAAAACTTTTTTAGCTTCTGAGACATTTTTACAACCATGAAACATAAATACTTTGGTTTTATCAAAATTATCATTATATACTGCAGTATAATAAGGATCATAAATATAATCGATACATTTTATTACATTATGTTTCCAATACATTACATTTAAAATAGTTTCATCATAATTACCCGCGACATTTATATATTTACAACAATAATCATGCCATTCATTTATAAAATCAATTGTAGTATTTGTAAAAACTATATGTGCGTGCACATAATGCATTGATTTGTTTGTAACTTGTAATAAACTCATTATATTACCTTGATTATTTGGTTCTCCTGGATGAATTGGGCTTAAAGGATATATTGATATATTATTACATTCGTCAAATAAATTATCAATAGTAGGTGTTACTATATCATCACTTTCAATATAAATACCATTTTTAACATTCATATTTTCTATAGCATCTTTTATTACTAATGATTTAAATAAAAATATATTTCTATTTTGTCTATCTATTTTTTTATAAAATACATTTGAAAATTTATCTTTAAAATAAGGTTCATCAAAATCAATACAATATAATATAATTGGATATTTTGAAAATTTTGAAACACTTTCTATCATTATTTCAGATAATTTTAGATAATTATCATTTGTAGAAAATGTAACAAAACATTTTTCTAAATTCATATTTTTATAAAGTTTAATGTTAATATTTTATATATTACAATAAGTCTACTATTTTGTTATTAATTTCACTATATTTACTCATTGGTCTTAAACAATGATAATCAGTAAAACTATTATTTGAAATAATAGTTTCAATATTATTAGTATCAAAAGTATTTCTATCTAATCTTTTAAATTTTGTTTCTTTTTCATTTAAGCGAACAAAACTAGTTTGCTTTAGTTTCCAATTTTTTATATGTTTAAACAAAGTTATTTGGTCTGCAAACCAAGTATTATTTTCAAAATAAATATTTTTAATTTTATTAATAATATCTTCTTTATTATTAATATTAAAGACATCCTTCCATATTTTTGGTGTTGCAACATTGTAACACATTGCTATTTGTTTTTCATTAAAACAAATATTTTCACGATAATAAATAAATTTATCATTATTATAATCTTGTATATTTTGGGTAAAATATGTTCGATTCATAGGTAAAATATCAATATCAGTAATCAATATTCCATCATTTGAATCTAATATACAAGGATAAAACAGACGAATTATCTGAGATGTAAAACTAGTTTTTATTTTATTTATTGGTTCAAACAAAATTATATTATCTTCATATTTTAAATATTTTTTAGGTATTTCATTAGCTATTAATATAATAATAACTTTTACATTTGGATAAAGTTTATTCCAAGTTTTAATGAAAATTGGAATAAAATCAATATATAGTGGATTATCATTTGTTGCGGTTAAAACGTATTCGAGTATCATTTAACAATAATAAAATAAATAGTTTTATATAAATGTATAATTTTATTTCAGGTGAAAAAATACAATCAAAATGTTTAACTATACTGTTTAATAAAAACAGTAATCCTAAAATAAAAAATTTTAATTGTATTAACGTAAACGAAATTAGTGCTAATTTTGATAATCCATACAATATATTTTGTTATAGTGATCACTTAAATCATATTGATTACTTAATAAGTATTTTATTAAAATTACAGAATAAATTTATATTTGTGTGTCATAATAGCGATTATAATTTTAGTTCTCAACATTTAGTTTTATTAAACAAAATACCAAATCTACAAAGAATTTATACTCAAAATTGTAGTATAATTAATGATAATGTTGAACCAATACCAATTGGTATTGCAAATGAAATGTGGAAACACGGTAATCTAGATACATTAAATAAGGTAATAAAATTAAATATACCAAAAACAAAACATATTTATTTTAATTTTGATATTAATACCAATAAAACTAAAAGAATAAATTGTAAATCAATATTAATTAACAAAAATATTCCATGGATCGGTAAAAAAGATTTTAAAGATTATTTAATAGAATTAAGTTCTCATTATTATGCAATTTGTCCTGATGGCAATGGATTAGATACACATCGTTTATGGGAATGTTTCTATCTAAACGTAATACCTATTTGTCTTAAAAATAGTTTTTTAGAATATTTTCAAAAACAACACAATTTTGAAATGATTTTGTTGGACGATTGGAATGATTTAGATCAAGATAAATTACTGTATAACTCTAGTAAAAACAATATAATAATTGAAAAATATGAACATTATTTATGGAACAAGTTAACAGATATATAGTATTACAATTGTGTTGATTCTAATAAAATTTAATTAAATATTCTACATTAAATGATAACATTAAATGATAATGGGAACTGGGGAAGACTTGGAAACCAAATATTTCGTTCAATACCTATTAGTATATTGGTAAAAAAACACAATTTAAAAGTTAAATATCCTGCTAAGTATTTGCATACAATAGAAAAATTAGGAATAATATTACATTATGGAGATAAAGATACTCAAATCACTAAAAAGCTAAATGATAATAATTATATGTCTTTTTTTAATATGAATAATATTGATCATAGTTTTCAACTGGATTATTGTTTTTTTCAAACTAAAGATATATCTGATTTAATTTGTAATTATATTAAAACTACTTGTAAAGACAACATTATCAAATGTAATAAATTTAAAGAAAGATACAATAATAATAATGATATTTTTATTCATATAAGATTATGTTTTATTATTTTTTTTACAATATAATATAGTATTTAGTATAGTTTGATATTGAGCACCAAAACCATCAGTTCTAAGATATTGCGTAATATATGTCATTTTTTTAAAATACAAAATAATCATATATATACCAAATAATATCAAAAAGTTAAACTTGATATTGGGTTATCAATTTGTGCACCACATAGTTGTCAATGGTTAAAACAAGAACCTGATGATTTATTGGTTTTTGGATTCGAACCAAACCCAGAAAGTGTTTCAAGTATCAAAGATATTAATTATTTTGAAAATTATACAGTAAAAAAAATAACACATTCATAAAATATAGAGATCAAATCAATTATTTTAAAAATAAATCGCTAATAGAAACAAAGTTGTTAATAGCACAATGTGCACTTGGTTTAGAATCAAAAAATACAACTTTATATGTTACAAATGTAGATCCTGGTTGTTCAAGTACATACAAGTTAAGTCAAAATTTTATGAAAACTAGACCACTAGAAAAAGAAATTAAAGTAGAACAATATAGATTAGATGAATTTTTTAAAATATTTCCTTTTCATCAAATACCATATATTGATTATATTAAAATTGATGCACAAGGTGCAGATCTTGATATTATTAAAAGTGGTGGCGAATATATAAAAAAATATGTAGTATATGTTACTCTTGAACCAGAAAATAATCAATATTTAAATACTAATAACAGTATTTCAGAAATAAAAAAATATATGGAATCAATTGGTTTTATATGTGTAAATCATAGTAATACTAGAGACCCTACATTTATTAATTCTATTTTTTTACACTTAAAAGATAAAGTATGGATTTTTCAGAATGGATAATAATACATATGTTTGGAGAAATATAAGAACATTATTGAGATTATAAAATAATATAATATTCAAAAATATTTACAAATTAAAGTATTCAAAAACAATTGAAATTCATTACTTTGAAAAAAAATATAATATTTTTAAATCAACATTACATGATTCCAAAAACAATTATTAACATTTTGAAAGGTGTTTTAACTCTTCATTAAAATTTAAATTGGCTATTTTTTGATTATTAGTAGCTTCATCAAAATCAATTAATTTAATGTTATTTTGTTCATCAATACATATATTTCTAATAGATAAATCATTATGATATAAATTATATTTATTATTCATAATATCTACTATATCAATAAGTTGATTTGCATAATCTTTCAAATTAATATTCTTCAATAAAATAAATGCCTCGCCTGCATCAGAAATACATAATTTAAGATTTTTATCATCAAAATATATTAATTTAGGTAAAAAATTTTCATTTTGTAATATTTTATAAGCATTTTTTTCATTATTATAAGTATACCTATTTCGATGGGTTTTTATTATTACTGTTTTATCATTTATTATACAAGGATATATATTCTTTGCAGTGCAACTTACAGCTAGAGTTTTCTTTCTTTTTATTGTTGAAATACTATTCAAATCTCTTTCAATACACATATATTCAAATTTTTTTTTTATATTTTTTAAGTTTGATGAAATTGAATTCAAATTGAAAATAAATTTATTAAAATTTGTTAATATTGTTTCTTGAATATTATTCATTATACTATTATATACTATTACAATTATTCATAATAATATTCAAAAAAAAGTTTCATAATCATAGCATCATTATGTCGATTGTTGGATTTTATACGAATATGATATGAATTATATTTATGTAATATATTTTTATCCATTTTGAATATATCATAGTCAGTCAAATCTTGGCGTATATTAATTGTTTTTTTATAAAATTTAGTATACAATATTTCACTTATTGCACTATCATCAATTAGATTGAAATTTAATTTTTCTTTGTATTTTAATAAATATGATATAGTGTTAGTTGAAAGCCAAAAACCTGCACCTGATACAAAACCTTTACCAGAAACACCTGTATAAATATCATAACTTTCTAAATTATAACTTAAGTCCAATATTTTATCACTTCTGAAAAAACTAGATAAATTTGTTCTTATCAAATGTTTGAAATCAAAATTTTTATAAATATATTCAAGAGCAAATATTGTTTTCTGTAAAATTTGTGGAATATGACCTTCACCTGTATTTGCTATTATAATATCTTCAGAATCTATTTGAATATTTTTAAGTTTTTGTCCAAATAACATAAATATTTTTATTGATAATTTATGTTTTTTAATATAATTTATAAATGGTATCCAATAATTTTTCATCATTTCACAATAATAATCATTTGTATCATTTGCAATAACAACTAATATAACTTGATAATAAGATTTATTTAAACAATTTAGTTTTATTAATAAATTGTCTAAATTTTGATTGATTTGATTCATTTTAATTACATTTATATTATATAAAAAACATATAATTTTAAATGTATACTTTACAAGTTAAATATCAAGCTTTATGTAATAAAAAATCAGATATTAATAAACATTTAGAATTTAAAAAGTTTTTAAAATACAAATTATCTATTTTATTCAATAATATTTATAAATCATTGGTGTGTTGGTGATATTTTTCTGTTATCACAAGTTAATATATTATTACTATATTTATTCTATCTCTCTAACAGTTTTAATCATAATTAGATATATCAGTTAGTTTTTCATGCAACAAGTTCATAAAATGTTTGAGTTTTCATGTATATCAATCAAAACCAAGATAATTTTCTAATTTGTCAAATACAATAATGTTATTAAAAAAAATCTAAAATACTTCAAAATTATGTCCTGTTGAATTTTATAAATTGTATTATAATATATTTTTTTATTGTAAATGGAACTATTACACAAAATTAATTCAAATCTTAATAATTTAAATTTAAATCTTAATAATTTAAATATTGTATTGACAAAACATTTGAATATTGATAATAGGTTGATCAATTTAAAACAAAAAGTAAATGGTATTATAATGATTATTTCGTGTCAAAAACATAAAAATGATAGATTGAAAAAATATAACCTATCACAAGAAAGTTATAATGAATGGAAAGTTATATATGTTATTGGTGATTTATTTATGAAAACTGATTATAATTTGATTAATAATTTTCTTTATATTAAATGTGAAGATTCATATTTACATTTATTCAAAAAAGTTATTTTATCTATCGAATATTTAAACGAAATTTTTGACATTAAAGAAGGAATATTGAGATGTGGTGATGATTTAGTATTCAATTATGATGTATTAAATTCTTTTTTAATTAGTAAAAAATTCGATTATATGGGTGAGATTGTTGCTAATAACAATAGAAAAACTGTAATGACTGATTATTTTATGTATAATTACTATAAAACCCATTTAAATGATTTTAAAATTAAAAATCATGGTTTATGTAATTTAACTATAGAAGATATAAAACGTTATTCAAATAGATACACAACTCCTTATGTTGCTGGAACAATAATATATTTATCCAATAATTCTTGTAATATTTTAATAAAACATTTTAAAAATATTAATTATAATATATTAAAATCTGATACAAATAATTGTTATCAATATATAATTGAAGATTGTGCAATTGGATATATTTTAAATGGATTGAATAATATCCAAATTTTTAAGTATAATTTTGGAATCAAACATACAAACTATATGAAATAAAAACCTTTTTTTTGGATAAATACATACTTTCAAAAAAAGAGTATCATCAAAATAAACATATACAATCGCATCCATATTACATGATTTCAAGTATATTGTTCTAAAAAAAAAAATAATAAAATTAAAACTACTACAATTAATTTTAATTTTTCAAAAATAAGAATAAATGGTAAAACAACTGATATTTTTCCTAATTATTAAAAAGTATTAGAAAAATATAAATAATCTATACAAAAATTATAATAATTGAAAAGTTATAGGTGATTTATTTTTATCAAAAAAATATGAATTAATAGATGATATATTTTATATTAAATGTGAAGATTCGTATATTCATTTATTAAAAAAGGTAATAGTATCTATAAAACTAAATCATAAATTTTATTAGCATTATGTTCATATCCTTCAACTAATTCTAATAATTCTTTGTTCATAAAAAAATTTACATTAAGATATTTGTTAATTGTTGCCATTTTAGATTGTATCTAATCATTGTAATGACAATCAAATATTTAATATAAATATAATTTTATATGTTTATATAAATGATAATTATTATACCAATTGGTGGAAATGGTAAAAGATTCAAAAATAATGGATTTGAAAATCCAAAAGCATTAATAAATGTAAATGAAAAACCTTTAATATCATATTTATTAGATAATTTAAATACTATGAATATAAAATATATATTTATTCCTTACAATATAGAATATAAAGAATATAATTTTGAAGATTTTTTGATTAAAAAATATCCTAATATTAATTTTAAGTTTTTATGTCTCAAAACTGATACAAGAGGAGCGGCAGAAACTATTAAAATTAGTTTAGAATACCTTAAAGAAGAACAAGATATACCAGCAATTTGTCTAGATTGTGATAATTTTTATTTAAATGATATAATTTCAGAATGGAATGGTAAAAATTGTATTTTTTCATTTGAAGATTTAAATGAAAATCCAATATATTCTTATGTAAAATTAGATAAAGATAATATAATTGATATCAAAGAAAAAGAAAAAATATCAAATAATGCTTGTACAGGTGCTTATGGATTTAGTTCAATCAATAAACTTAAAGAATATGCAACAAAAATTGTTAATGAAAATATAACTCAAAAATCAGAGTTTTATACAAGTGGCATAATAAAAGAAATGATAATAGATGGTTATATTTTTAAAAATATTGAAATATTAAATAAAAATTATTTTTCATTAGGAACTCCAGAACTAGTGAATGAATATATTAATCCATTTATATGATAAAATGTATCATCATCTAATTTTCTTTTTTCACACATTGATATAATTACTATATAATATATAAAGTATGGTAATTAAAATTAATTTATTGAATGAATAATTAATGCTACATTTTCGTGATAATAACCACTCATACCAGTTGGTTTTCCATTCATTCCAATCCACTCATAATCTACTTTATTTTCTGTAATAAATTCATAAAATGCTTTGAGTTCTCCTGTATTTCCATCAAAACCAGGATAATTTACTAATTCGTCAAATACAATAATACAATCTTTATCAATATAATCCTTTAAATTATTGAAAATACATTTTGTAGAACTATATAAGTCGGCATCCATATGAATGAAAGAAACTTTTTTATTCTGTTTTTTTATAAAATTAGGTAATGTATCATCAAACCATCCTTTAATTAATTCTACGTTGTTATTTACTTTCGGTAAATTACCATTTCTATTAAATGCACCTTTCTCAAAACCATCCCCTCCATTTTTCAGGCAATCCTTCAAAACTATCAAATCCATAAACTTTATCATTAGTAAACTTAGAAATGTAATTAATGGTTCTGCCACTCGCTACCCCAAATTCTAACCATAATGTATTAGGTTTATGTTGTAATTTTAAATTTTCAAATACATATTTAAGTGGATATGCATATTCTTAAAATAATGCAACCACATTTTTAAAGATGCTTCTCTTTCTAACCCAATTTCAATTATAGAACCATTTTTTTCTGTAAATTGTTCTATTTCAATACTATTAGCATTATCAGTTGATAAAAAAATCAATATTGTTATATTTTTTTAAACTATTTTTGATATGAGAAAAAGAATCATTTGCTTTTTTTAAACGTCCATATATTAAAACTGCTATATTTAATTCACCTTGTAATGTCATTTTAATATATTTATATATATATTTTTAAAATAATATAAATTCATCAAATTCTTTAACTTTTGATATTGGTATTTAAATTATTTAGATTTTAATTTAATTTTTCTAATTACGTATTGATACTATTGAAATATTTACAATTTGTAAATAGTCCATTTTTACATAGCAACATTTTTATATTTTTTTTATGCGTTTGTATAACTAATAATATTTGCTTTTAAATATTAAAATGAATTTATTAGTAAACAAATATAATTACTATTGTAAATCACGTTCTGATATTAATGAACATCTACCTACATTATATCAATATTCGCAAGAATGTGAAAGCGTTATTGAATTAGGGGTTAGAGGAGTTATTTCGAGTTATGCTTTGATATATGGTTTACTTAATAATAAAAAACAAACAAAAAAAATATTATTAAATGACATTAGTCCTTGTAATATAAATGAATTATTATCAATAACAAAACATCTTCCTATTGAAGTTAAATATGAATGGTGTAATGATTTAAATTTAAATATACAAGAAAATTATGATCTTACTTTTATTGATACTTGGCACGTTTATGGACAATTAAAAAGAGAATTGAATAAATTTTCAAAAATTACTAATAAATATATTATAATGCACGATACAACAGTTGATGAGTGGTTAGGTGAAACAATACGTAGTAAGTGGAATGCTCAACAACAATCTAAAAGCACAGGAATACCAATTGATGAAATAAATAAAGGTTTATGGCCTGCTATTGAAGAATTTTTAGAAAATAATAAGAATTGGAAAATCAAAGAAAGATTTACTAATAATAATGGTTTAACTATTTTGGAAAAATTATAATTCTCTTATGAATAATATATGACCTTTATCAATATAATGTTTATAATTATTTTCAGTTTGTTTGTTATCTTCACCGCATATTAAAATAATATCATCTGGATTATAATATTTTAATATATAATCATAAAATGGCATTACTCTTGTATAACTACCATATATTATAATATCATAATACTTATTTTTAATTTCTTCTTGCAATTGTTTTTCTGATTTATTAGTATATATAGAATCGTCTAATAATCCAGAATAAGTAAATCCTCTACCATATAAATTTTTATTTGTATTAGATTTGTAAAGATGTGATATTTTTGGATAATCAACACAATTATTTCCAAATTTTTCTTTAAAACCATGTAAAGTTAAACATCTTAAATAATCTGGTTCAATAGCTTTAGGTTGCAATCCAGATAAAAATAAGACCTTTTCAACATTTTTATTTAATTTAGTTAATATATAATTACATATATTTTGTGTAGATAATGTTTTCAAATTTTCTAAAATTTCATTCATTAAATTATCATATTCTGTTTTTATATTATTATTAATACTATTAATAGTATTATTTTTAAAATGATTATCATACAACTTATTAGCTTTAATAAATAAGTCTTTATTAAATAAACTCATTGTTTTTTTTAGGACATTTTTCAATATTTTCAAAATAAGGCATACATCCATTTCCAATTATTTCATAATGACGTAAACAATCCCACCCACCTTTTTTTGTAATTGCAAAATATGATTTTTGATATTCATTATAATATTCATTTTCTTTATTGAAAATGTATGGTGTTTTACCAGGTATTATTTTTGATAATATCTGTGTTTTTATTGGTTTATGTTTTATAATTTTCTCATTTGGTATTGAAAAATTAATAGGAAAAAATTAATAGGATATAATTGCATTATTATTATTATTTAATTATAATATAATAATAATAAAATGACATATACAACAGGTAAATATACATATGGAAAACCAAATGTCCATTGGAATAATCCAAATGCAAAATTGAAAATTGGCAGTTTTTGCTCTATTGCAAGTAATTGTAATATATATTTAGGTGGAAATCATCGAATAGATTGGGTCACAACATATCCTTTTGGACATATTCATAATAAAATTTTTAATAATTTTAATGGAATAGGTCATCCATCTACAAAAGGTGATGTAATAATTGGAAATGATGTGTGGATAGCTAATAATGTAACTATTATGTCAGGTGTTAAAATAGGTGATGGTGTTGTTATAGCAGCAAATAGTCATATCATTAAAGATATTGAACCTTATAGTTTAGTTGGTGGAAATCCTGCTAAATTAATTAAAAAAAGATTTTCAGAAAACCAAATTGAACAATTATTAGAAATAAAATGGTGGGAATGGAAAGATGAAAAAATTAATAAATTTACAAAATTATTATGTAATGATAATATTGATGAATTTATCAAACAAGCAAAACAATAAAAATTTTTGATATATTTTGTAAGTATATTAAAATCGATACAGGTACTTACAATTTATCCAAACATTTCCTAACACCTTCCTTAATATTATCTACTTTATATTTACTTTCTAGTTTAGTAGTATTTAAACAATTATTACTTCTTTTTGACAATAATAATTTATCTTGTTCTTGAATTGTCATATTTTGCCAAGTAAATGTAGGATCTACTATTTCTTTATACATTTCTAAGATCTCATTATGACTTATAACACCCGGATTTGTAAAATTAAAACAACCTGTTTCCTTATTTTTCATCATTTCTATAGATATTGGTAATAATTCATCTAATATTGTCATTGAATTTGGTATACTACATATTCTTTCATATGTTGTTATTTTTGTTATAAAATTACGAATACTTTTATCACTTGATATTGGCATTCGTATTCTTAAAATTAAAGCATTTGTATTTTTAATTAACATATCTGTAAATCCTTTAACAATACTATAATTAGATCCAAAGAAATTAGGTTTATCTAATTCTGTAAATTGTTTTTCACTATCACTAAAGATACATCCAGTTCCTATATATGTAAAATGTATATTATGTTTATCTGAGAACATTGCTAGTGATAAAGGAACATATAAATTATCATTTATGTTTTCGTGTAATGTTTCTTTGTTTTCTAAATAATCTATTGTTGTATATACTTTATCGTTTAATGTTCCATGAGTTCTTCCAAGACAACAATATATATGCGTTATATTATTATTTAAAATAAATTGTTTAAGATCATCAGTTTCACCTCTATAATCTGTAATAACATAATCAATATTTTGATTATCTAGTATTGCAATTACTTTTTGAACTATCCATCCTTTATGACCTAACAATAAAACTTTCATTTACTTAAACTATTAAAAATTAATATTATAAAATGACGAAACAACTATTTAACATTATTTATAATAATACACTTATACCATTCATATCTAATTTAAATAGATATGATGATACTATGATTTTATATTTATTTACTGAATTTATAAAATATTTTAATTTATCTACAGATACTAGATTAGTTGCTAAAGGTCAATATAATGATTTTGTAGTTTATCATAATAACTCATTTTATTGTATGCATTAAACTAATTACTTCTACTTTCCATCCTAGTTTTTTCAATTTATTTGAATTGATTTCATACCTTTTATCATTAAATGGACGATCATTTACATATTCTATATATTCACTTATATCATCTTTATTTATGATTAATTTTGCTAATTCAATAATTGATATCTGTATTTCACCACTTATATTATATATTTCGTTTATTTCTCCTTTTTCTAACACAGTTATTATTGCTCTTGATACATCATCTATATGTATAAAATCTCTTATTGTTTCACCTTTTCCGTGTATTGTTATTTTTTCATTATTCTTTAACTGTTTGATAAATTTTGGAATTACTTTCTCAGGATATTGATTTGGTCCAAAAACATTATTACATCTTAAAATTATTGTCTTTAAGTTGTAAGATTTTTTATAACTATTTACATACATTTCAGCTGCTGCTTTACTTGCAGAATAAGGATTTGTAGGTAATAATAAACTAGTTTCAGTTTTAATATCAGTTTGATTTACACTTTCACCATATACTTCATCTGTACTGAAATGTAAAAACAATATTTCTTTATTAACATTTTTAACACAATCTAATAATGTATGTGTTCCCATTACATTATCAATCGTATAATCTAAAGAATTGTCAAAACTATTATCAACGTGAGATTGCGCAGCAAAATGTATGATATGAGTTATATTATATTCTTTCAATATAAAACAAATTAAGTTTTTATCATTTATATCTGCTTTAATATATTTATATTTATTATTATTTACTGTAAAATTCTTATTAGAACAATAACTAATTTTATCAATATTAATTAATAAATTAAACTCAAAATTATTAAATATATATTTAATAAAATTATGACCTATAAAACCTAATCCACCTGTTACTAAAATATTCATTGTTTTTATACAAGTAAATATTTTTATGTAAAAAAAACACATAGATTTTATCAAAAAAATGATTACATTAAAAAAATATTATAACAATGAAGTTCATTATCCTTGTCCTAACTTTCACCACTGTTAATGCCTCCTCTTTCTTTACCATTAAACAAAATGAATGTATTCGCCAAAAAGAAAATTTCGTAAAAGAACTTAAACAATGCCAAAAAGAAGTCGCAGATGGAATATACGCTCTTACCAATATTCCTTGTGCTGATAATAAAGCTATTGATCTACCTTTCTATCTTAACACCAAACGTAAAAAATGCGTCGATATTGAACTATTGACCAACAAAATGCAATCAAATATTAATACTGATAAATATGATGAATCGTGTGAATATACATTGTATAAATCTAACCAATTTATTAGGAAATCTCTACAAAACTGTAAGGATATTAAAGAAGAATATAGTGCTTTGGCTACTACTAAGTTTTGTCCTGTTGGAACTAGTTTGAACTGGTATTCTACTGCACAGACTAGTAGTCCTCTATCTCAAATCGCACGTGGTCCTCAATGTTTTGTATGTGGTGAAGATCATTTCAGGACCAAAGAAATGTCTAAATGCACTAAGTGTCCTTCGGGTTATATTGCTACGGGTGATAAGAATGATCACTGCACCCTATGCACCGAAACAATGTTTAATAATAATGAATGTTATAGACCTTCTACTGAATTCTGTGCTTTTAATTACAAACTTGCTAATACCGATAAATATACTACTAATCCAATTGCTTGTAGAATCTGCGATGAACCTGGAACATTTACCAAACATATGAATCAAAATATTGAATGTGATAAGTGTCCGGAAGGTTATATTTATAATGATTATAACTGTATTCCGTGTCCCGTAGGTTCTTTTCAATACAACAATGTTTGTATCGAATGTCCTGAGAAAACTTTTAATGATAAAATTGGAAATAATATGTGTTATCCTATTACATATGAATGTCCTACAGATTCTAGAGCTAACTTTCCTGGAGCAACACATTGCAATTCTGAAACATATATTGAAAAAGCTCAAAGACTTTGGTATATTACCATAGTTATGATGATATTGGTATATACTCTGTCATACACTGGATTGTAAGTTATCAATATATATTTTAAGTTTATTTTCTATAATTGATAGGGTTGAATTGTAATCTTTTATCAATTCAAACTTTCTTCGTGATTTTATTTCTTTATCATTAAAATATTCTTTTTTTATCATTTTATGATTTTCTAATAGATTATTATATTTTTTACTATAAGTTTTAAATGATATGTAGTTTTCAACATAATCATCTGATATTTCGTCTAATGTATTAATACATTTAGTTGTACTAACTATATATTTACTAATGTGTCCTTTCCAATAACTAAAAATTGATTCAATATCATAAAACATCTTTATATTTATTAAGATTTTCAATCATTTTTATTAACTTGTGGGTTTTAAAGATCTGAAAATATTTATATAATATTAACAATTTCATAATAATATTTTAAATTACTATTAACATATTCAAGATCTTTAAAATCTTCCTTGATTATTTTTTCTAATAAAATATCACCTAAAACGTTATTTGTATCATATACGTTTATTATTAATGGCACACCTTTAACATAATGAAATATAAAATCTTTATTTATTAAAGGATTATCCGTATTATTTATACAATTCGTTTCTGTTACATAACCATTATATATTAATTGTATTTTAATATCATTACTTGATAGAAAATCTATTTTTCTTTTAGATATATACTTCAATAAACTTATCTTTAGAACGTCCATTTTATACTTACTAAAAACTTAGATATTTTCCAAATGTTTTTTATGTTCTTTATCAACAATAGATAAGATCGTATTATAATCTTTAATTAATTTATATTTTCTAACAGATCTTATATTTCTATTATTAAGATAATTATCTTTAAATTTACTATGTGATTCTATAACATACTTAAAAGTTCCTATAAAATTATCACAAGTAACATTATTTATACTGTATTGATCTGCAAGTGCTTCCAATATATTAATACATTTTACAGTTTTAATTATATAATTATTGATATAACCTCTCCAATAAATAAATATTGTTTGAAGATTATAAACCAATGGACGATACATTTTATATTTGATATAAATATAAAGTTATCATTTTTATTTATGATACCAGCAATTACTAAATTCAATATTACAAAACTATTATTATCTAAATCTATATTTGATGACAATGTTATACATTGTATATTAACTTATTATTGGAAATTGTTAGATAATAAACGTAAAGTTCTTTTACCGTGGATTGATATCAATAATTTGTATTGGGATCAATTATCTAGAAATCCTAATGCTATTGATATATTACGTGAAAAGATAGAAACCGAAAAAACACTAACACCTAAAGAATATTATAAATTAGATCTTTGTCATCTAGTTGATTGGGAATATTTATCAGCTAATCCTAATGCTATTTCAATATTATTAGAAAATAAAAATAAAATAATATGGTATTGGTTATCTAAAAATCCTAATGCTATTGAAATACTTAAAGAAAACCAAGATAAAATTAATTGGAGTATATTATCTTTAAACAAAAATGCTATTGATTTATTACTAGAAAATGAGGACAAAATTAACTGGAATAATCTATCTTTAAACCAAAGCGAAAGAGCAATTGAAATATTATCAAATAATTTAGATAAAATTAATTGGTATAATTTATCAAGTAATCCTAGTGCTGTTAATATACTATTAAATAACTTTAATAGTATTAATTATGAAAGTTTAGTTTTAAATCAAAATGCTATGGATGTTTTATATTGTTCTACAATAGATTGGGATATATTATCTGCTAATTCTGATTTTCTAGAATTACTTATAGAAAATTTAGATAAACTTAATTGGGCTTTATTATCTGAAAATCCAAATACAATTAAAATTTTAGAAAAAAATCAAGATAAAATAAATTGGTATAGAATATCTTCTAATCCTGCAATATTTGAAGATGAACCAATGCCTTTATAAAAATATTATTTTTAATTTATCTACTAATCCTGCTATTTTTTAAACAATATAATATTTTTATTTATTATTATTAATACTAAATGTCTACATTAAAAAAAATTAATTGGAATAGATTATCTAGGCATCCAAATTCTATTAATATATTAAAAGAAAATCAAGACAAAATAGATTAGCTTAATTTATCTCAAAACCCTTCAATATTTAAAGTTGAATAATATTTATAAAAATGATAACATATATTTTATTATTTAAAAATGTCTCAAGCCATAAAGAGATTTAATATTGTTAAAATCATTTTAAACAAATCTATATTTGATGAAAATATTACTTACATTATCTTAAACTATTATTGGCTATTGTTAAAGAAACGTAAAATATTATTACCATGGATTAATATTGATGATTTACAATGGGATTATTTATCAATAAATCTAAATGCTATAGAGCTACTTGAAAAAAACTTAGATAAAGTAGATTGGTCAATGTTATCTAGTAATCCAAATGCTATTAGCATACTTGAAACTAATCAAGATAAAATAGATTGGTATGAATTATCTAGTAATCCAAATGCTATTAAATTATTAGAAAACAACTTAGATAAAGTAGATTGGTCTGTGTTATCTGCAAATCCAAATGCTATTAAACTATTAGAAAATAACATAGATAAAGTAGATTGGAAGTTATTATGTTATAATCCAAATGCTACTAACATATTAGAAAATAATCAAGATAAAATAGATTGGAATTGGTTATCTACAAATTTAAATGCTATTCATATACTAGAAAATAATAAAGATAAAGTAAATTGGTATAATTTATCAGGAAATATAAATGCTATTAAGTTGATTGAAGATAACTTAGACAAAGTAGATTGGTCTGTGTTATCTAAAAATCCAAATGCTACAAATATATTAGAGAAAAATAAAGATAAAATATGTTGGTATAACATAGCTAAAAACTTAAATGCTATACAGTTAATTAAAGATCGTGTAGAATATGAAAAACAACTTAATACTGATGAAATGGAATATTATTTAAGAACCGGACGTAGATTACTTTTTTGGTGCGCAATATCAGGTAATCCAAATGCTATAGATTTACTTAAAAATAATAAACATAAAATAAATTGGTATAAATTGTCTAGTAATCCTGCAATATTTGAAGATGAATCTATGCCTTTATAAAAAAAATGATTACATAATTTTATAATTTTTTCAAATGTCGCAACAAGAAGCGCAGTTCCATACTGTTAGATTTTTACTCAATAAGACTGTATTTGATGAAAATGTTACCAATGTTATCTTATGCTATTATTGGGACATCATTAGTGATAAAAAACTTGTTATGTTAGACTGGATTGATACTACACTGTTGTATATGCGTAATGTTAAGAATGCTTCTTATTTCCTACAACATAATTATTATGATACGTGGTATAATATATCAAAGAACCCAAATGCTATCTCATTTATTGAAGAAAATATGGATATGGTATGTTGGTGTGGATTGGTCAAGAATCCTAGTGCTATTCATTTGCTTAATGAAGATACAGTTCAAATAGCTTATGCGGATTGCTGGGAAAATCTATTTAGCAATATACACGGAATAGACTTTTTCTTTAACAATAGTAATAAACTGATAGAATACAACTATGATCCTAGTTGGGATACGGATGATTATGATGAACTGATAAATACCATACTTGGAGAAAGTATGAGTAAAATATGCAAAAATCCTAATGTAATTAGCTTTATTAACAGAGATGATCCTGATATTCTTTTCGGTTTATCAGTTGATTGGAGTTCTTTATCTCAAAACCCTGATGCTATTGATATACTTAAGGCAAATAAAGATAAAATTGATTGGTCTAATCTGTCTAAGAATCCTAGTGCTATTGATATACTTGAGGCAAATAAAGATAAAATTGATTGGTCTAATTTGTCTAAGAACCCAAATGCTATTGCTCTACTTGAGGCTAACAAAGACAAGATTGATTGGTCTAATCTATCTAAGAACCCTAATGCAATTGCTCTACTTGAGGCTAACAAAGAGCAAATTGATTGGTCTAAATTGTCTAAGAATCCAAATGCTATTGATCTACTTAAGGCTAACAAAGAGCAGATTGATTGGTGCAATATATATAGGAATTCTTCAATATTTCAGTATAGACAAATACCTAATTATTAAAGAAAGTATCTAATTTCGAATTAATGGGTGGTTTATATTTAACAATACCATTGTCCCAACGTGATTTTATAATTTGCCATCCAGGTGGTTTTCCATCACCATAACATTGCATAGTAATTTTACAATTCTTTTTACAATCGGTATTTTTTATATATTTATTTACATTGTAGATCATATACAGTTCTATATAAGATCTAATTGAATCAATAAAAGATACTAAATTATTATACATAAAATATTTAATACCGAAAATTGTTAATATATTAAAACCTTTTTTAGAACAATATGATACACATAATTGACTACTATCATATATATCACATATACTTTTATAATTATATTGTAAGGTAGTAAAATTATCATTCTTTTCAATAGTTATATTGTATTTTTTTAACTTTTTGATTATTTTTTCAAGATCTTTAGAGAAAAAGCTTAAATAAGAATTTTTACCATCAATACTATAAAATGTTTTTTTATCATTTAATAATTGTAATCCATAATATCCTAATATTGGATAACCTTCTTTTTTACATTCTTTTAGTAATATGTTAAGAATTTCAAGTTCTTCATCATTTGGTTCAATTAAATTAATATCTTTTGAATATTTATTAATACCATATACACTTTCAAATATATTATATCTTTCATATGTTTTCTCTAATCTAAAATATGATATATGTGGTTGAGATAGCTGAGCACACATATCACGAATTATAATTTCAGGACCAATAACTGACATCTGTTGTTTTTTTTTACTATAATTTTTATATAATTCAAATGTTTCTATTGGTAAATTAGTTATATCAAATATAGGTAAGTTTTCTATAAAAACCTTAAAAGTGTTTTGTGTAAATGCCGCTTCACGCAATTGAACATATTTATATTTATGTTTTTCAAGTAATTGAATTAATTTAATACCATATTCATATGCATTGCAACTATACACATCATAATCAAATAATTTTTCATTTTTTTTATATATTTTTTTGTCTGTAGGTAATAAAATATCAATTGCAGAACCACCATATAATATTAATTTGTTTTCAATAATAAATTTTTTAATAATGTTTTTTAATTTGTTTGTTTTTTTTACATAAGTTAATTCAACATTTTTTTCATAATTTTTGATAATATTAGTAAAATATTCTTTACAATCTTCTTTCATTGTTTTAATTTGTTAAAATAAAATAAAGAAATGGAAAAAGCAAAAACAGATACACTAGTAAAAACTAAATCATCTTCAAAAGAATCAAGTAAAAAAACTAAATATTTTTTATTTAAATGTGGTCCAACTGGTTCTGGTAAATCAAATGTTGAATTTGTTATAGATAATTATTTAAAAAAAAACAAAGAAATTAAAAAAAATATATTTACACATAAAGATACTGTTAATTTAAGTATAGATGATTTAGTTGAAAGAAATCCATATTTTAAGAGTGGTGTAGATAGTATTTTTGAAAAAATAATATCAAAAGCAAAATCCAAAATTAAAAAAGAAATTAAATCAGAAGGCGTGGTTATGGAAAAAACTAGAAAAGAAAAGATCAAATCTTTAGAATCCATAGCAAATGAACGTATAATTAAAATTTTACTTGAAATATTTGAAGATCCTAGTACAGATTTGATTGATGAATTAAATATTATTTATGAAAATGCAAGAATAAATACTTCGTGTATAAATGGAATGCAACCAGGAAAAATAACAAGACAAACTGCTAAAACTATTAAAGATAGTTGTGAAAATCTTAGAGATCAATTATTACAACAAGCATTAGATCAAGATAAAAATATAGTATTTGAACGAACCGGTAAAGACT
>Ga0233432_10001632_pt1 | contig 21547 bp, 21 predicted proteins | sample SI_122_August201_6_FD_179870 | JGI IMG/M metagenome (GOLD analysis project Ga0233432, IMG submission 179870) | Seawater microbial communities from Saanich Inlet, British Columbia, Canada - SI_122_August2016_10_MG | ecosystem: Environmental > Aquatic > Marine > Inlet | place: Canada: British... | reverse complement strand
ACCACCATGGGTTGCGTGTCAACTACGCCAGAAAACGGCGCCGTTACTTTGGTGCGACTCAAATCCAGTTCTCGACGAAGCAGATTGGCCTTCGCTGCTTCGAGCCGTGTGGAGAGCTGTGCTGCCTGAGCTTCAGCGAGCAAATTATCACTTCGCAGGACTAGCGCGCCGTTGTACTCGATCTCTGCCTGAGCGACGGCCGCTCGCGCCTCGGCGACTAGGGCAGCTTTGTCGTCGGTTGCAATCTCACAGAGTATTTGTCCTTCTGCGACGCGAGCTCCCCTTGCTACTGGTCGCGAAGTTACCCGGCCCGAAATTTCAGTGCTAATACTTGCAGTCTGTTGACTCGCGGTTTTACCGCGCAATATGCGGCTCTTGTTTCTGGGTTCAGAACGTATCTGCTCAACCACGACAGCAGGCAAAGATGCATCTGAAACTGCCTGTAGCGCGTCCAACAAATTGGGCGTTGGGGCTTTGGCACTTGTCAAAAGGCCGGAGGCTAGCCATAACAGAACAAGCAGAGCAAAGATTGCAGCGATTTTCAGATTTTTTGTCATAATTCCCGTAACACTCAGGCGTTAACGCCGATGCAAGTCAAATCACCGACACATGATGCAGGTTAACAACGGAGCGGAATGCAAACTCTGGGTTTACACCGCAGTGATGCCGGCTTTCCGCCTCGATTCTACTAGGAACGAGAGGCAAGCACCTGTGCCCTATGCAACATCAACGTGTTGCGGTTTTGTTGCGCTACCGCTGAGCGCGCTCCATTATATAATGATAACGATTCTCATTAATATGGCTCAGGATGGTGGCATTTCAAGTTAGTGTCGCAACGAGAAAACTCGAGGAAATGGGAATACACCGAGCGTTTAGCTGGGTGGGCGATTGCGGCGTTAAGAAGGAGCAAATTGGCGAACAAGCGCAGGAGCATTTCAATGCCAAGTTATTAGGTGCTTCCACTGCTGTAGTTGGTGTATCTGCGGCCTGGCGAGTCCTCTAGGGGGCAGTTGTTCTCGTTGCTGTTTCACGCTCTTGGTTATCGAGGACTACTTGTTAGAGAATAATGCGGGACAACCTATGATTGACCTCACAGCATGATGACTTGTTGACGCGTAAGATTAGGTTCTAAAAACTCACCGAGATAAAATTGAGAGGGAATAGGATGGCGGTCTCCTTTATAACGTTAGACGAAGCTGCGGCGATGACAGAGGGGGTACGAATAACCTTCATTCCGGGCGTTCAGGCGCTTTACGCTGAGGCGCTCAAAAATATCTGTTTCGCTAAGGAGATTCCTGTTATCAGAGCCCTGCACCCGCTGATGGGTATCGACAAGAAGACAGGAGAGGACCGACAAAAGCGGCTTTATGAGCTCACTAGCCAAACCAGCTTGCCGACCATGTTTTTTAAAGACGAGAGGCCAAGAAGTGTTTGGATTGAGCAACTCGCGTTAGCGGAGAAGATTGGCAGTGCTAACAGTCCGGCGTTGATTCCAGCAGACTTCGAGCAGCGCGCGGAAATGTTTGGGTTGTGCTCGGTGGTTCTGGGTGAGGACGGCCTCGTTTGGAATATGCGTATTATGAATGATGGCCCTTTGGGCCGAAAATATGGCTACACCGATGCGGCGAGTTCGACCGCTCCAGCCAAGATCGCCGAGGTAATTGGGTTAATCGACCGACGTCTGCAAAAACAAGCCGAGCATGGCTCGCGTTACCTCGTCGGTGAAACGCTGACAGCCGCTGACATCTACTGGGCGACGATGAGTATGTGTATTACCGCCGTGCCGCCAGAAATTATGCCGGTGACAGAGCAAAACCAAGGTATGTTGAAGTTCTTCGCAGCCAATTCAAACATTCCGATCATCGCCGAGGCGCTGTCACCTCGGATCGAGGAACATCAGCGGCACATCTTGCAGACTCATTGCGAAACGCCGGCGGTTTTAGGTGGCGATCCCATTTAGCCTGAGCCCCTTCAGTCAGGATAGGGAAGTTCTTCTATAGAAGTCACTTAGCGTGTGTTCACCCTTCTATTAATGTTGGTACCTTTTTAGTGCAGTAGACGATCGCTATGTGCAACATAGCCAGCCAGCCAGCCAGCCAGCCAGCCAGCCGAGCGAGCATGGGGTAGGCCGTCGTGACTTGCTGAGCCCCGGGCGAGATCGAGAAGAGCTGACCGCTTGCAGGCCTTTAAAACGCGGTATTGAGCGAGTGCTCCAAGCACGGCGTAAGCTGCCGGCACTCACTCGAAGTTCAGATAAAACGTTAGCCGAAGATGAACATCATCGTCGGGCTTGACGCCCAACTCATTGACGCCGTAGTGGGTCCATACAATATTGGGGCTCACGGTAAAATGTGGACTGAAACGGTATTCCACGCCGGCGACAAGGTTGGTCGCCTTCGCGGTCGGGTCAAACGGGATGTAAGCAATATCATTGCCTTTGACGCTCGGTTTTAACAGGCGATGCAGTTGCGCCATGACACTCCATGGTCCGCCTAATTTCATCACTCCCATTAGCGCAGCGAGTTCAAGATCTGGGTCCTCGCCTCTATCCTGATGGGTATATTCCAAACCCAGAGTATATTGCTCGGTCTTTTTACCCACCAGAAATTGGACGGTGGATCGATCGTAAGGCCCCGGTCGTGATTCCCAGTCCATATACGCATCGACTAAGAGACCGGTCGATCCGCGCCAGGTGATACCGCCCATGGTTTTATTAAAAGAGTTTTTGTCTGCCTGCCAGGTTGCCTTAGAGCCGTGCATCACCCGATAGCTCAAGCCTCCCACAACTGGTAATGGGCCCGATAACTTCAACCCCACATCACGCGCTGCAATGCCCTGTATGTCTGGCGCAGTGCGCACCAAGTAGCGCTTGCCCCAAAAGGCTTCCATTACGTCATAGGTGATGGTCGGAATGAGCCCGCCGGATAGCTGGTGATCGCCCAGTTTTTTCGTTATCCCCAAGTCGAGAATCCGATGCGTCATTTTATAATTTTCAAACGCGCCCTCGTGGTAGGCCTCGAGCCGGGCTCTGCCAGACCACAAGTCGTTAAACCTGCTATCCGCGGTGAGCAGTAGTCGCCGAAGGACCGCCCCCGAAGCACCGTCGCCCTGATCAGTGTGGTGGCTGGGAACGTGGTAGAGATCACCGAAGAAAAAGCCGCCAAAGTCTGCATCGAGGCTCTCATTGGCGCAGACAGTGGGCGCACCCATGAAGCTTAGGCAGGCCAGTACACGCAGCCATTTGGTCAGTGCGTTGTCGCGGTGTTGAGTCTTTTTCACGCGCCTAGGTTCCCCCAAGGTTCGAGCAGTGTTTCGTTTGACGGCTGCTTGTCAACTTCACCGGTAAGTTAAAAGCTTAGCTCGATCAATGACGCTCCAAGATCGCCAGCCAGAGCGTTTGCTCAGGTCGGTCATATTGCTATTGCGGTGATTGCGAAGCAATAGCGCAGTAGTTCAGTTGATCGAGTCGAGTAAGAGTGGAGGTGGGCGCTTAGAACGATTCGCTAAGGGGTTGCCAACACGATTCCCAGTTGCAATACCGTTGGCGAGCATTGCGTGGGTATTGTTGTGACGTCGAGGGTTTGAACGTTGATTACGCAGTCGACTGCACTAGTTGGGCTGAAGAAGATGCCGGTATGGCCCAATACTGATGACGCTTACGATGGGCTGTTGTAACCTGCTTCCCATAGCGGAGCTTGGCATCGTAGCCGCTATAATGGCTAATGCGCCGGTGCCGCTTTGGCTAATGACGCGAACAACACTGAGGAAAAAAATCATGAGTTACGAATGTTTTGATCTCACTGTTGCCGAGGGCATCGCGCATATTCGTTTTAATCGTCCCGATAAGGCGAACTCCATGATCCCCTCTTTTTGGACAGAGTTGCCTGACGCGGTCAATGCGCTCTCCAGAGAAGCCGAAGCGCGGGTGATTGTGCTCTCGGCTGAGGGTCGGCACTTCTCCTCCGGCATGGATATTGCTGTTTTCACAGACGGAGGCTTAGAGGGCCCCGACAGTGACAGCCGTTTTGTTCGTGCAGAAGCGTTTCGTCATCACTGTATGGCACTCCAAGATGCGTTTACCTGCCTAGAAGAAGCACGCATGCCTGTGCTGGTGGCTATTCAAGGAGCAGCGGTGGGCGGCGCCATGGATCTGATTACTGCCTGTGACTGCCGTTACGCCACGAAAGATGCTTTTTTCTCGGTTCACGAGACCGCTATTGGTATGACGGCCGATGTGGGCACTTACCCGCGCTTGGTCAAGCTGATTCCTGAGGGGTGGGCGCGTCAAATGTCTTACACCGCTGAGCGCGTCAGTGCTGACAAGGCGCGTGATATTGGTCTTGTGAACGAGGTGTATGACACGGCAGAGGGCATGCTCGAGGCGGTCATGAATATTGCCAGACAGATAGCCGCACATGCGCCCCTCGCCGTGTCGGGTGCTAAGCGCATGGTCAATTATGCTCGTGATCACACCACGGCAGACGGTCTCGATTACATTGCCACCTGGAATGCAGCCATGCTCGATGGTGAGGCTATTCGCACTTCTTATATGGCACAGGCCCAGGGGGAAAAGCCTGAATACGATGCTTTGCTGCCCGTCAAAAAAACCGCAGGTGAATAAAAAATCGCAGCGAATAATGATAAGCGTGAACCGACACCGCGAGTGCGCTAACGAACTAATGAATGTTTTTTTATTGGCCGTCGTTGGCGTGCTTGAGCCCAGATAGTCGGCTTCGCTGACGGCGCGATGAGGGCGGCATCGGCTCCTTAATCAACTAGCCGATGGCAGTCTGCCATGGTGCGTCAAGCTCGGCTATTCAGATAGGTAAGGATCAGGTCTTGATAGGCTCTCGAGCTGCGCTGGACCGCTGCAGCAACAGTACCGGTATCACGCCCACCAATACGATCACGATCGCGGGTAGCGAGGCATCGGCCAAGCGCTCATCGCTTGCCAATCGATAAACACGCGTGGCGAGGGTGTCAAAGTTGAAGGGCCGTAATATCAGTGTCGCGGGTAGCTCGCGCATGACATCAACGAATACGAGGAGACTGGCAGCGAGGATGCTGGGTCGCAGCAGTGGTAAATGAATACGCCACAGTACCTGACTCGGTGTGGCACCTAATGTTCGGGCGGCGGCATCGATGTCAGGGGAAATGCTTGAGAAGCCAGCGTCCACCGACTGATAGGCAACGGTCAGAAAGCGACAAACATAAGCATACAACAGCAGCGCAATGCCGCCAGAAAGCATGAAGCGAGTGCTGGCGGGCCACCACTGAGCCAATGTGCCTGACGCGTCTAGTATGGCGAGTGCCAGCAAGATACCGGGCAGTGCGTAACCCAAGGTAGATACGCGGATCAGGCCATAATTGAGCGGGCTGGGGTTCAGGCGTTTTAGGTACGCTAATCCCCACGCAACCATCGTGGCCATGATGCCGGTCGCAATGGCCAGCGAGGTGCTGTTGACCACTAGGGTGCCAAAGTGCCTGTTCGATGACAGGTGCCAGTGCTCAACCGCGTATATCGCGAGTGTGCAAACGGGCACTACGAATCCCAACAAGACCGGGACGCTGCAGATCGTCAGGGCGAGTAGGGCGCGTGTACCAGTGAGTGATATTGGGGTGGCACGTGAGACATCGCTGCGGTCGACCGCGCTGCGGCGGCTACTCTCCTCGAGCCCGATGAGTGCGATCACAAATAACAGCATGAGCGACGCGAGCTTGAGCGCCGCACCACTGTCGCCGAAACCAAGCCACGTTCGATAAATCCCGGTCGAGAAGGTCGGCACTGAGAAGTAACTGACCACTCCAAAATCCGCTAATGTCTCCATCAAAACGAGCGCGAGACCGCCGATAATAGCGGGGCGAGCAGCGGGGAGTGCGATACGAAAAAACGCGCTATAGGGGCCGTGCCCTAGGACCCTGGCGGCGTCAAATTGAGCGCCCGAGCGTCCTGCAAAGCTATTGCGGGCGAGCAGGTAAATATAGGGGTAGAGCACCAGCGACAGTAATAGTGCGGCGCCCGGTAAGGTGCGGATTGCAGGCAGTTGTAGCTCGCCGATTCCCAGTGCAAACCATGACCGTAGCGCACTCTGCACGGGGCCAGATACTTCGAGCAGGTCGGTGTAAACATAAGCCACAATATAGGCGGGTGCCGACAACGGGAGCATCAATAGCCACGATAGAGTGCGCTGCCCTCGAAATGAACAAGCGCCAATCAGCCAGCCAGTGGAGACACCAAGGATGAGCGAACACGTGCCAGTGAGACCCATTAACAACAGCGAATTCAAGACATAGTCGCTGAGCACCGTCGCCTTGAGGTGGCTCCATACTGGCGTCGGCGAGCCGGTGATGGACAGCAGGGTGACCAGAATGGGCAACGCCACTAGGCCTGCCATACACCAGGCGGGTAACGCCCAAAGAGCGCTAGATCGGAGTAAGGGATTACGCATAGACTGTCGCGTGCTGTCTTTCAAGTGGTAGTGTATCCAGATGCTCGTAATTGACAAAGTATCGCACCGATTTAACGACAACGCGGTGCTCAATGATATTTCGCTTCAGTGCGATAGCGGCAAGATCACCTGCCTCATCGGGCCGTCGGGTTGTGGTAAGACCACCTTGCTTCGTCTAGTGGCGGGTTTGTTGACGCTGCAGTCCGGACAGATCACGCTTGATGGCGAGTCTCTGGCCAGTGCCTCACTGAGGTTGCCACCAGAGCAACGCTCCGTGGGTATGGTGTTTCAAGAGGGCGCGCTATTTCCTCACATGACGGTTGCAGAGAACATTGCATTTGGTCTGCCAAAAAAAGGCGCCTCCGAAAAGGCCTTGCAATGGCTTGGTCGGGTCGGTTTGCCAGATTTTGCTCATCGTTACCCAGAGAGTTTATCCGGAGGGCAGCGTCAGCGTGTGGCGTTAGCGCGTGCCTTGGCACCAGAGCCGCGCGTGCTGCTATTTGATGAGCCTTATGCCAATTTAGATGTGCCGTTTCGTCGAGCACTGCGCGAGGACGCTCGGCAGATTATCCGTCAAACAGACTCGATTGGTTTATTGGTGACCCATGATCCCGACGAGGTGTTGACGGTGGCGGATCATGTAGTGGTGCTGGATAACGGAGGCATTGTCGACGTGGGTGCACCCCAGGGATTATTCGACGCACCGAGATCGAGTTACGGTGCGGAGCTATTTGGTGAACCACAGGTTTTTGACGCCACAATCCATGATCAAGTGATCACGACGGCGGTGGGGGATTGGGATCGTTCCGCGTTGATCGACCCAACGATTTCGAGCGATGCCCTCAAGCTGGTCGTGGATGCAGATCATCTATTGATTGACCCCGATCCACAGGGTCTGTTGATCGACGAGATCAGGGCGGTGGGCAGGCTCGATCGTCTCTATCTTAAGTCGAGAGAGGGGGATGCCATCACCTTTCTGGATTGCTTGAGGGTGGAGGGCAGGGCGCTGTCGGTGGGCATGCGGGTTCGTGTGACCCCTAAAACCGGTAAGGTCTTTGCCAGCCCGGCATTCCTAGCTTGATAAATAGAATGATTCTCATTACCATCTAATGCTCCGTACAATCGTGTTTTGCACCCTTAAGGCTCACTCTATGCGCACATTATCGAAGGTCGTCGTTTGCTGGATGGCATTGTTGTCACTCACTGCCTGCGACAATGGGGAATCTCAAAACAGTGCTGGCGAGGTCAATCTATATTCCTCTCGGCATTACGACACGGATATCGCCCTTTACGATGACTTTACCCGAGACACCGGGATTCAGGTCAATCGGATTGAGGCGGGAGCCGATGAGTTGATCGCGCGTATTCAAAGTGAGGGCGAGTCCAGCCCTGCCGATCTGTTGATCACTGTTGATGCGGGTCGGTTGTGGCGGGCTGAGCAGGCGGGAATCTTTCAAGCAGTAAACTCTGCCGTTTTGACTGAGCGATTACCGGCCAACATGCGACACCCCGAGGGTCTGTGGACTGGATTATCTAAGCGGGCGCGAGTGATTATATATAACCGTGAGGCGGGGTTGCCGACGCCACTCGAGGATTACACTGATCTCGCAGATCCCACCCATGCTGGCAAGGTGTGTATTCGATCTTCCAGCAACATCTACAACGTGTCACTGATGGCCAGCATCGTGGCGCATCTGGGTGAGGCGGCAGCCGAGTTGTGGGCAGAGGGCGTTGTCCGTAATTTTGCTCGAACGCCTCAAAGTAACGATACGGGACAGATCCGCGCCGTCGCCAGCGGCGAATGTCAGATTGCGGTGGTGAATACGTACTACCTCGCTCGCTTAGCTGCGTCTGATGACCCAGCCGATTTAGCGGTCGCCGAAGCGGTTGGCATTGTGTTCCCCGGTCAGCAAGGCAGCGGGACGCATGTGAATATCAGTGGCGCCGGTGTGGTCAGCACCTCGCCAAACCGAGACAACGCGATTCGGTTTCTTGAATATTTGACGAGCGATCGAGCACAATCGTTATTTGCCGATGGCAATAACGAGTATCCGGCAGTGCCCAGTGTGGGCGCTTCCTCTAAGGTGGTGGCGCTGGGGGAATTTAAAGAGGATGGACTTAACGCAGCAGAGTTGGGTGTCCATCAGTCGACAGCGATCATGGTCTTTGATCGCGCCGGATGGCAGTAGAGGTTACTGAGCCGGTGAGCTAAGATCACACTCAAGCATGAGCGGTTTGCCGTTGTGGGCTTGGCCAGACAGCAGAGCATGACTCGGTTTTACAATGCTGAAAACACGAAAGGAGATCAAAATGAAACACTTTTTTTTAGCCATCCTCGCTTTAGGGTTCGGCGTTTCGGCGTTCGCTGATGGTCACGGCAACATGCTCTCTTTTGAGCAGCGGCAAGACAGCACAGAGATGACGGTGACCTCAGTCAATTTGACTCAAGACGGTGGTTCGATCAGTGCCGAGGGCGCAATGGGCGAGTACGGACGGGTTTACTTGACCTACACGCTGACAGCTGACGCAAATGGCATGTCAGGTACGGTAATAGGAGAGGGCAGGGGCGCATTGCAAGATGGCTCCTTTGCTTCAGGTGCTGGCACGGGTGCCTATACTCGTGACGGCACAACGTTCACGATGCACGTGTTGTTCAGGATTAATGACGGCACCCAGAATTTAGACAAGATTGTATTCAATGCGTTCACTCGTGAACTCACTCACGATGTCTTCATTGTGAAGTGAGGGATGACAGCGACTATGTAGCTTTAAAAAAAGGCGCACCTCGGTGCGTCTTTTTTTTGCACTGCCGATGGCACACCGATTGGTAATAGCGCAATTTCCGCAGTAAGGATCAATGTTGCTCGCCTCACCCTGACGCACCGCGTTGTGGCAGCGCTGATGTACCAACTTTAGTCGTGAGCCGTTATTGAGCTCAGCTGGTAGCGACCGGCAAAGCGTCACCCATCATCACTGAAACTTATGCAATGATAAAAATAGACAACTCTATTACTATCGCGGACTCTTGCACGATTGATCATTATGCCGGTGTAACATTGAGGGGAGTGCAGCATGCCTGGGTTGGATAAGACGGTCAGCAGCTACGAGGAGGCTTTGGCTGGCCTCGATGACAATATGACCATCATCGCTGGCGGTTTCGGTCTTTGTGGTATTCCCGAGAACCTCATCAAAGAAATTAAGCGCCGGGGCACTAAGGGACTCACCATTGCCAGCAACAACGCGGGCGTCGACGGTGCCGGTTTGGGCTTGCTGCTGGAAGATAAGCAGATCAAAAAAATGATTGCTTCCTACGTGGGAGAAAACGCGTTGTTTGAGCAGCAATTACTGAGTGGCGAGCTAGAAGTTGAACTGACCCCTCAGGGAACCTTAGCTGAAAAAATGCGCGCGGGCGGTGCAGGCATTCCCGCTTTTTATACGGCCACTGGATACGGCACTCCGGTTGGCGAAGGCAAAGAAGTTAGGTCGTTTAATGGCCGTCACTACATTCTCGAAGAGGCACTGCGAGGCGATTTTTCCATCGCTAAGGCGTGGAAGGCTGATCACTACGGTAATTTGATGTTTCGAAAGACCGCGCGCAACTTTAACCCGTTGGCCATCACCGCGGGCAAGATCGCCGTGGTGGAGGTTGAAGAGATCGTGGAGGTGGGGCAGCTCGATCCGGATGAAATTCATTTGCCCGGAATTTATGTCAACCGGCTGATACAAGGCACGTTTGAGAAGCGCATCGAGCAACGAACAGTGCGTGACGTATGAGGGGGGTCTAACGATGGCATTATCGCGTGAACAGCTAGCGCAACGTGTTGCGCAAGAATTTAGAGATGGTTATTACGTCAATCTCGGCATTGGGATTCCCACTTTAGCGGCTAATTACATTCCCGATGGGATGGAGGTCATGCTGCAGTCTGAGAACGGGCTTCTGGGCATGGGACAGTTTCCGTTAGAAGAAGAAGTCGACCCAGATCTGATCAATGCGGGCAAGCAGACGGTGACCATGGTGACAGGGGCGTCCTTGTTTTGTTCCGCTGAGTCTTTTGCGATGATTCGAGGCGGTCATGTTGACCTGACGGTGCTGGGCGCTTTTGAGGTGGATTGCATGGGTAACATTGCGTCATACATGATCCCAGGGAAACTCGTCAAAGGAATGGGTGGTGCGATGGACCTAGTTGCTGGCGCTGAGAGGATCATCGTGACCATGACGCACGCGTCCAAATCAGGGCAATCAAAACTGTTATCAGAATGCACGTTGCCCCTTACCGGCAAGGGTTGCATCAAGCGTGTGCTGACCGACCTAGCTTTGTTAGATATTGATAACGGGCAGTTCATTTTGCGAGAGCGGGCGCCGGGTGTCACGGTTGAAGAGATCATAGCGCTCACAGAGGGAACGCTTGTCGTTGAGGGTGAGATACCCGAAATGACTTTTTAGTACAGGCCGTATGCCGCGCTATTGCCATTGAAGCTAAGTCCGTTTAGCACACCAAGCCCCACCTATCGTGCCAGAACCGCGAGTGCGCGGACGCCCTTGTCTAGCCTAGGTCAGTGAGGCGTCGGGGCTGTTAGGCGAGTCATGCCGCTGGATGACGCGTGAGGTTGTGGGGCAAGCGACATCGATCCTGTGTGGCTCCGAACGTTGTCCTCTTGTAAACTGCCCCGATGCGCAGTGTCTGCATCGACGCCGTGGTACCCAGCACTTCTTTGACTCGCCTCAGCGGCCGATAAAGGACATCTGTGAAGACAGTCGTAACAGCAATACCCGATCTCGAACGCGAGCTACCGGCCGATACGGCCGACGCGCCCGAGTGGCTAAAAAACGCGCTACGAATGCCCCGCGAGGAGGGCTGGGTCGAGTCGGGCGGCGCCAATATTCATTACTTTCGTTGGGGTAATCCAGAGAATCCAGGGCTACTACTGATGCATGGGTTCTTAGCGCATTCTCGCTGCTTTGCCTTTATTGCACCCTTTTTAGCCGAGCATTATCACGTTGTGGCGTTTGATTTTTCTGGCATGGGCGATTCTGATTGGCGTGACCACTATACCGATGCCGTTCGTGCCGCCGAGGTCGAAGATGTGGCCCGCGCGACGGGTTTGTTTGACCACGTGATAAAGCCCATCGTGATTGCGCATTCTTATGGCGGTCATGTGGCAACAACGGCGATGCAGGATCGACATGCACTGTTTGGCGGGCTTATTATTTGCGATTTAATGTTGCTTCGCCCCGAGCGCGTGAAAGCTTTTTTCGAGGCGGAGAAGCCGCTCCGCGGGGGAGCGCCTCGCCCCAATCGCATTTACCCTGACTATGAGACGGCCCGGGGCCGCTTCGTGCTGTCACCACCGCAACCCGTGACGGTTTCTGCTCTATTCGATTACATGGCTTATCACTCGCTCAAGCGCGTTGAGGGCGGTTGGAGTTGGAAGTTTGATTCAGGCGTGTTTCAGGGCGAGTTCGGTCAGCAAGAGGGAATGCTGCGGCTTGGTCATGTCATTGCCGAAACACCGGGGCGTAAAGCCATCGTATATGGACAAGACAGTGTCTTGTTTGATGATGATTCAGCCGATTATCTGCGAGAGTGCGGTGCGACCGATATACCCACTATTGGCATTCCCGGCGCTCGTCATCACTTGATGCTAGACGAGCCGATTGCCTTTGTGAGCGCGCTGCGCGCGGTGGTGACCCAGTGGTTAGCGCAGTAATGAAGCTCGCGACGGCGGGAACCTAAGCGGCGAAACAACGATGCGGTGCAGCTGATCAGCAGAGGTAGGGTGCGCGTGGATACCGCCTCAGTCTTACTGAGGCTCCTGTTAATCAGACAGGCTTCGCCAGTCCGCTGAACCACTCAACATGTCGGCCACCCATTGGTAGGCCGGAACACCCTCGACTTCGCGAGAAAACTGGGCTTGTAGAAAGGTGTGGGTCGTGCCATCGGCAATAAAACTTTTGAAGCGCTCCGGATGCGCCGCTGCGAGCGCTTCCATTTCTGGTAACAACGCCGCTTCAAACGCTTCGCCGCCAATACCAACGAACACATCAGCGATGACGGAATCTTGTTTGGTGCTCATGAACCCCATGCGAAGGTTAGGGTCCTCATTGAGCTGATAAATATGGTAACCCGTTGTGTGTCCCGCCTCACTCACGCAGTCACTGCAGTCATCGGGAAAAAAGCGAGAGGCATTCCATTCGTTGATGACAAAGTCGACGTAACCCGGACGCGAGATACCCACGCCTGAGTCATTGATCAGATCGATAGGTGTATCCGGATATAATTTTCGCACCAATGGCAGCATGTAATCGGTGCCAAAACCCCCTGCGCTATTGCCCGTGAGCAGTATGCGGTCCGGTGCGGGAAACGTTGAGGCAATGACATCTATCGATGCAGAAAGATTTTTCAGACCATGATGGTAGCGATCGACGACGCCATCGTCGTCGGTGTCAATGGCCGTATCACCGGAGAACAAGGAGCCATCACAGTAAGGTAAGTAGGCCACATTGAAATTGCGAGCGGGATTACTGCTGGCTTCTGGATTCAGTATGCCGAAGCGTGGCATGCCGGGGGATGCCACGGGCGTGGCTTGGCACAGAAGGCTGTTGCAGGCACCACCGCCCTCGAGAAATATCATTAGCTCGCTATTCGATCCCTCGCGAGTTGCCATGGTGTAGTCGCCGCCGAGTAAACACCGAGGGCCTTCTCCCGTTCCGAAAGTATGCTGAACAATGTCGTTCGCAGCCTCAGACAGCATCGGTGTGAAATCGCCGAGCTCATGGCAACGCGCATTCCAGTGGTGCTGAAATACTGGGGGAAGCTTCAGCAGGCCATGCATTCTGACGAAATGCGACCTAAGCTGCCGGCGAGAATGCGGTACGTGACCGACAACTATAATCATCTTCTCGAGCAGCCTACGCTCTTCTATGCAACCGTGGTTTATATTCATTTGGCTGAAACCGCGACTGCACTGACCGTGTCGTTAGCTTGGGCTTATGTGGCCACTCGAGTGGTGCACTCGATCGTGCAACTCAGCGTGAATAACGTCTCTTGGCGGGCAGCGATTTTTGCGCTGTCGTCGCTGATACTCATGGCACTGATCCTCATTGAGGTGATCACATGGCTCGGAGGCTAAGTCGTTTACCAGTCGCTTGGTCTGACGATGTAGTGACTGACGCACAGCCGCCGAGTTGTCAGGACAAACCGCACCAAATCAAACCGAACCGAACCGAACCGGATCGAACAAAGGGTGCTCTTCACGACATTGGGGGCCTGCTATTAATCTCGAGATCCTTCGGTAACGGACCGCGGAGTAAACGGCCCATTAGCAAAGGACTCTCTACTAAGGGTCCGATCAGTGGAGGGGGAGCCCAGACAAGGGCTGCCCAGTCAAGGACTGACCAATCAAGGACTGACCAATCAAGGACTGACCAATCAAGGACACTGCAGTCCAACGCTCATTTGCTGAGCAGCAAGGCCCCCCCAGCGTGACCGCGTGACGCCTTATTGGTGGGGCTTCACCAAGTACTTTTCACCAGTGGCTTGCTTTGCGTACTGCCTAATGATCTCTGGCTGCAACATGTCCTCGAGTGAGATGGCTTGGGTGTAGTGACTGGCAAAGGTGGTATTAATATCGCGCGCTACGCGCTCGCGCATTTGCTGAAATTTTTCCATGCCGATGCGGCCAATCATGGGCGTGAGCAACCAGCCACCTAAGCCCCACTGCAAGCCAAAGGAGCGGTTGAGAATAGTGGGTGACATATCAAGCCCGCCATAGATATACACCTGCTTATAAATGTCAGAACCGTACCGGCTGTATTCCGTCGCGCTTTGATTCGCTGCTATTTCCATGGCAGCCAGTATTTGCCCCGGCAGTTTGCCGCCGTTACCGCCACCGGTGGCGTCAAAGCCTAAAGTGGCTCCGGTCGCAACCAGAGCGTCGACCAAGTCAGTCATAAAGCTATCGGCACTGGTGTCACAAATATAGTCAGCACCGAGTTTTTTAAGCACCGCAACCTGCTCGGGCTTTCTCACGACATTAATCAGGGGCACGCTGTCTTCTTGACAGATTTTGACCAGCATTTGGCCCAGATTCGAGGCGGCAGCAGTATTCAACAGCGCGCTGTGATTTTCCAATCGCATGGTTTCAACAAAGGCGAGGGCGGTGAGCGGGTTTACAAAGGACGATGCGGCTGCTTCCGAGCTGGTTCCGTCGTTCATCACGAGGCAGCTTTGTGCGTGTAGGCAGCGATACTCGCTGTACATGGCGCCACCCGCCACTCCCACTGTTTTGCCGATCAGGTGTTGGGCGTTAACGCCGGCCTCTATGACGACGCCACCACCCTCGTTACCTGCGGGCATGGATTGCCCCATTCGAGGTTTTAAAGCGCCCATCATCCCAGGGTGTATGGGTATGGATGTGACGGTCTGATCACCTGAGCCCGCGGTCGACAGCGCCTCTAAGTTCGCCGCGAAGCTAATCAGTAACGCTAAATCAGAGGGGTTAATGGGTGATGCCTCTACTTTAAGCAGCACCTCGTCGTCTCCGGGAACAGGCCGCTCTTGCGTCACAATTGACAGCTCTATCACTCCTTCGTCGGTCAAGGTGGAGCGGAGTTCTCTGGCGTTAGTGTCTGACATTAGGATTCTCTCTTGTTGGTGGACAGGCGCGTGGGGTCTGTTATCGCATCGCCACAGACGCATTACTTGGTTATCGTGAGGAGCGGAGTATAGGGTACAAGGTGTGTGTTGGGGAAAGACCGCGTCAATCAGACGACGCTGCTTGCGCCTCACTTATCGAAGTGGACCCGAGCGTGCTCACGAAGCAAACACCCCGCATGTATCGTGCGCATGCCAGTTAAAAGGGTGTCTAGCTTGCTCTTGATTCACTCTCGCGCGGCTGTGGAGTTTGAATCTAAGCAGTCACGGGCTGTTTAGCAGCATCAGCAGCGACAGCCGCCGCAGCACTGCGCTCACACCCCTCGCAGTTGCCGATATGCTTGTTGAATTGAGAGGGCACAGTGGCGTTTATTTGGCAGCACGAGCGCTTGGCCGCATACTATGTCTGGAACGGGGTCATGGCACCTCGACAGTTGTGAACCTACCGTGTGCTCCGGCCCTGCGGCGAAGATAATGAAAATATGAAAACACCGAAACGCATCGTGCCGTTGATCGAAGACGGCGTCATCGACGAAGTGCTCCAGCAGCTGATGAGCGGCAAGGAGGCGACCGTTTATATTGTGCGATGCGGCACTGAAATCCGTTGCGCCAAGGTATACAAAGACGCCGCTAAGCGTAGTTTTAAGCAGGCAGTGGAGTATCAAGAGGGCCGCAAGGGGCGCAATAGCCGGCGACAGCGAGCGATCGACAAGGGCTCGAAATTCGGCCGTAAACAACAAGAAGCAGAGTGGCACAACGCCGAAGTGAATGCGCTGTATCAACTGGAGTCGGCGGGGGTTAGGGTACCTAAGCCCTTTGGTTGTTTTGAGGGTGTTCTGCTGATGGAGTTAGTGACGACTGAGGACGGTGATGTTGCTCCCAGATTAAACGACGTCTTGCTCACCCGAGAACAAGCGCTGGAGGACCATGCCACGGTGATGAGTTACGTGGTCAAAATGCTGTGCTTGGGGTTAGTGCACGGTGACCTGTCTGAATTCAATGTGCTGGTTGATGATTACGGCCCCGTGATTATTGATTTACCGCAGGCAGTCAACGCGGCGGGCAACAATCACGCTAAGTCGATGCTGACGCGCGATGTCGACAACATTACGGCGTATTACGGTCAGTCGGCGCCTGAACTGTTAGAGGGTCAATATGCGGAAGAGATGTGGGCGCTGTATGAAGACGGAGCGCTTCACCCCGAGACACAACTCACGGGTGTGTTTGATAAAGAACTGATTGCGGCAGATACCGATAGCGTGATGCTGGAAATTAAAGCCGCTTTGCAAGCAGAACAAGATCGCTTAGAGCGTCTACAGGATGCAAGGGAAGACTAGGCAGTCAGCCTTCACCAATTGCGTTGAAAGCCGGTGAAGGCCACATCAATCGCCTGAATGTCTTGCAGCACATCATGGGGAATGTCGGGAATATTGTCGGCAGAGAGGCTCGCGTAGAGCATATCAACTGCGCCGCCGAATCGTTCTCTCACTGCGCTTGTGATTTCATCGTAGCGACCGATGGCAGTGAAGAGCGATAGCACGTCGTCATCGATTTCCGCTGAGAGTTGATCCCATTGACCCGCTTTGGTCATGCTGTTGAGTTTGCGTCCAAGATCGCCCAGGTCATGATGTTCTAGCACGGGCCAATAGGCAGGCGTCGAGCCATAAAAGGCGATGCGGTATCGCACCCATTCAACCGTTTCGGCAACTGCTTCATCCGTCTCGCCCGTCGCTAGGAATCCCCCGCCAGCCACTTGGAAGTGCTCGCGTGACTTGCCCGACTCGGTGAGTCCTGACTCAATTCTGGGTGTGACGACGTCTTCGATATAGGCGCGGGTGCAAAAAGGATGCAGATGCACGCCGTCGCAGGCCTCTCCGGCCAGCTTGAGCATATTCGGACCGACTGCGGCGATGGTAATGGGGACCGGGGGCTGATTCGTCGACTCGGGTACAAAGTTCGGAGTCATCAACGTAAATTTGTAGTGTTCGCCTCGAAAATCGAGCGGCTCTCCCAGTTGCCAGTTGCGCCAAATGGCGCGTAACGCCGCAACGTACTCCCGCATTCTTGGCACGGGTGCTGACCATTGCACTGAAAAGCGACTCTGATTATGTGCTTTGATTTGCGGTCCTAGCCCTAAAATAAAGCGCCCCTCTGACGCTTTTTGAAGGTCCCAGCAGCTGTTGGCGACCACCATGGGTGATCGAGGAAAGGCAATCGCAACGGCGGTGCCGATATTGATTTTTTTCGATGCGACGGCGGCGATGCCTAAAGGCAGCAGGGGGTCATAGCGGTTTTCCATGCTTGAAATTTGGTCATAGCCCGCTAACTCGGCCGCCTGCGTCGACTGTTCGATGCCTCGCAGATCCTCCTGAGGCAATACCGTCATCACTTGCATAAGGGGCCTTTTCTAGACTCGGTAGGCGGACACAGAGTATCGCCTAAGTCGTATCAAAGACCCAGCCCGCTGATCCGATAGTGGTGTGCTGAGCTGATCAGCATGGAGCTTATCCGCCTCTTTCTTCTCGGAGTTGACTGCGTCGAATCTTGCCCGCTTCATTGCGGGGCAGTGCCCGCACCAATTCGAAGGAGCGTGGTGCTTTATACTTCACCAAGTGGTCCGCACAGAGATTGGTCAGTTCTTCTATGGTAGGTGCGTCTGCCTCGTCGAAGCTCTCCACAATAGCGTGCACTCGGCGACCTAGGTCGTCGTCTTTTAAGCCGACCACGGCCACATCTTTGACCTTTGGGTGCTGCGTCACCACTGACTCAACCTCAGCGGGAAAGATATTAGCGCCTCCCGAAATAATGAGATCAGTGCGTCGATCCGCTAAATAGAGATAGCCTTCGCTATCGACCCAACCCATATCGCCGACACTACTGTAACCATCGAGTATGACTTCGAGATTCTGGGTGCCACGATACTCGCAGGGCGGAGCAGCTTGTGCCATTCTGGTAAAGATTTCGCCAATCTCTCCAGTGGGCAAGGGGTGCCGGTCTTGATCTAGAATGAGGATATCGGTGCCCACGGGCCGGCCGACGCTGCCACGATGTGAGCGCCATTGCGCACCATCGATAATGGTTAAGCCATTACCCTCAGTTGCAGCCCAGAGTTCCAAGACCACCTCTTCACCCAGCTTTTCAATAAAGGCTTCTTTTGCCCAAGCTGGGCAGGGTGCGGCGAGGTGCCATACAACCCTAACGGAAGAGAGATCGGCTACCGCCCACCTGTCTTCTCGCAGCAGCCGTTGCATCATAGTGGGCACAAGGTTCAGTACGGTGGGACGATAGGCCTCAATGTCATGCAGACACTGCGCCGCATTGAAACGCTCGTTTAAAAGAATGCGGCCGCCTCGAAGCAGCATGTTTACCGAAAACCAAAAGGGCCCATTGTGGTAAAGCGGGCCCGGTGAATATTTGAGGTCGGTGGGCTCGAATCGCATCAGCATCGGAATAATGGGTTTGCCTGGATGAAACAGGGCATCACCTGTGGTGATAATCAGTTTGGGTTTGCCCGTGGAGCCACCGCTCGCTAATGCTTTGATGGGGTTGCTGATGAGAACGGGCAGGTTTGATGGAGACGATGCGCTCGCCTCAAAATCGGCAGGATTAAGCACGACCGGTGCAGTAAGCGTGCGACTGATAATCACCTTGGGCTCAGCCAGTGCCAGTAATTGCGCCAGCTCACTATCAGGCAATCGGTCACTGACCGGCATCGGCGTGCCGCCAGCTTTGAAAACCGCAATCGTCGCAACGAGAAAGTCGGTGCAAGTGGGTAGGTGAATCGGGACAAAATCGCCGGGCCTGATATCGGCGTCTCGCAAGGCCTGACCCATGCTGTCAGATCGATGTGTGAGCGCTTGGCGGGTGATGGCGTCGTCAGAGCCGTCGCGCATGATCGTGGTAATGACAATCTCGTCAGGCTTTTGGATGCTGATGCGATCCAAGATTTCACCGGGTGTTTTCAAGTCAACAGACATAGGATTCACGTCAGAAAGTGGTGACCCAGAGTCTACTGCGAAATCTTTTTAAAATCTTAGGCGGGACAATACCTCTGTGCGACTCAAGCATCGTTCCCGGGCCGGCTAGAGCGAGGATTCGTTACCCTGCCCACGCAATAAGACTTCCCTAACAAGGGGTAACTGGTCGTTGCCGAAATACAGCTTGTCAGTGATAAACATAGAGGGTGATCCGTAGGCGCCAAGCGCAATCGCTTCCTCGGTATTGGCGCGCAGTTGATCCTTGATCGATTGTTGAGAAGCCTGCTCAATGAGGCTGTTACCGTCCAGATCGCAGTTGTCCGCAACACGTGCCAACACTGCGGGGTCGTCGATATTGTTGCCTTCAGCAAAATACGCGTCAAAGGCAGCCGCTGAAAACAGTTGCAACGCCTGCTGTTGCAGCTCCAGTGCACAACAAACGCGCATGGCTAGAACGGATTTCACGGGATGGTGCTCGGTCGGAAATACCAGTGGTAGATCTGCCAGTCGCGCCCATTCGTGTAACCATCGAAAGTTATGAATGACCTTCGGATCAGTGGGTATCGCGCGTGCCTCATAAACCCCGGGATTCACAGCATTAAAGACGCCGCCGACGAGGAAGGGCCGCCAGCGAACAGCGGCGCCCGTCTCTTTGATAATGGGTTGAATATTATTGAAAGCAAGGTACGTCCAGGGGGACGACAAATCATAAAAAAAGTCTAACTGCATGGTGTCTCATGCTCCTGTGTAGGATCCCTGATGGGGGATCACCTATATTGGGCGAACAGTGGTTAAGGTTGAGTAAGCCGAGTGCCCTTTGAGTCCAATCGCGATGACCGCAGTCGCTCACCGATCTTTGCGGGCGGTGAGCCTAGCGTATGCCCAATGTGTGCCCCCAAAAAGCGTTCGCCAAGCTATTAGTCCTCGCTCCGCTTGTTGCTTCGGCTTGTAGGTTAACTGCCTGCACCTCACTGTCATACAGCGCGCTGGCTCAATGCGAATTGTCTTGAGCTGGCTTTTCCATTGCATTGGCTGCGAGCAGCAGTAGGCCCGCAAAAATGGCCAGGTTTTTGACGAAATTCTGGGTCTCATGCTTCACGTCGACACCTTCATAAATATTCCAGAAGTCATGGAGGTTTAGGTTAATGACGAGCGTCATCGCAGCCAGTGTTAGCGCACAGATTGCAACGTGTCGATTGATGAAAAGACTTAAGCTGGTGACGACTTGTATGACGCCTGCGAGACCTAATAAGTAAGGTACCAACACCATTCCGTGAGTTTCCATGAGTTGGACGTGTCTATCCCAGTCCATAAATTTCATGATGCCAGGAAGGAAGAAATACAGGGCTAACAGCAGTCGACCCGAATGAGCTGTGGCGTTTTTCATGTTCATAGTGATTCTCCATTCCGCGATTCGTCATGGTACCTCACGACGGTAGTTCTTGATGGAGCCTGATGGTGGTGAGCGGTCCGGGACAATGATAATGGGTAGCGGGTGTTGTGAACGGCTGACGACTGCTCGCGGCGAAGCGATACCCACTTATTACTTCGCGTGTCCAGCCGGCTTAGTGCTTCAAGAGCATTACCAAGCGATCGATTCACCATGTAAGTCATAAAAGCGTCCGTTATCGCTCTGTGACAGCCCGGTGATGAGCTCAAAAAGTGCTTCAGCACTTTCATCCGTTGAATAAGTTGCTCGATCGCTGGTCATGTCAGTTCTTACCCAGCCGGGGTGCAGCACTACAAAGACAAAACCCTGTTCTGAGAATTCAATCGATAATGACTTATTAAAGTTATTTAGGGCAGCCTTGCTGGCACGATAACCGATGGCACCCCCAGTGTTATCTGCGATGCTTCCCATGCGACTACTCATGTTGACTACGGTTTTTTGTGTGCCGATCTTCAGGTTAGGCATTAATGCTTGAATGACGCGAAGTGCCCCTAAACTGTTGACATCAAATGTTGTCTTGAGCTGTTCAATATCCAAATCGTCTAATGCGGCAGAGCTATGCCCTTTGATTCCCGCGTTGTTGAGCAGAATGTCGATTGGGCGACCGCTCAAGTCGGATTTTAAGGCTGCGATACTGGCGGGGTCGGTGATATCAAGCTGTAGGGTCTCAACGCCGATGGCTTTGAGTTGGAGCGCCTCATTGGGCTTGCGCGCTGTCGCAATGACCGAGAACCCGTGTTGATGAAAATAGCGAGCTAATGCCAAGCCGATGCCGCGGTTAGCGCCTGTCACTAAAATCGTAGCGGGTGAGTTGCTGATTGTTGGGCTGCTAGTCTTTTCAGCGGCGAAACTGATAGGACCGATCAGTAAGTAACCTGATGCCATCACCGCCAGCAGTATCCGACCAAGACGAGATGTCACTGTCGTGTTTAGGGGGTTCATAGGCCTCTCCTTTGTCATGGTGAGTTTGTTAGGCCATACCAGCCTAGCGTATAGCTTAGAGCAAAGGGTGCGTGA
>Ga0233432_10001631_pt1 | contig 21552 bp, 14 predicted proteins | sample SI_122_August201_6_FD_179870 | JGI IMG/M metagenome (GOLD analysis project Ga0233432, IMG submission 179870) | Seawater microbial communities from Saanich Inlet, British Columbia, Canada - SI_122_August2016_10_MG | ecosystem: Environmental > Aquatic > Marine > Inlet | place: Canada: British... | reverse complement strand
AGCACCTCCATGGTCTTAGCTGATACCTCCACAGGTAATGTGACCCTCCAGCTTCCCGATGCCCAATCGAATGCCAACCTAGTTCTCACAATCAAAAGGACATCCGACCAAAATACACTTTTTCTCGCCGGTGGAGGAAATTATATCGAGGGCTACTCCACCATGAGGTTCCTTTCAGGTAATTACACGTCTATCACCCTAGTCAATAATGGAAGTGATTGGCATATTTTAGACTATAACAACGATGACCTCGCAGATCAATTAGATGAGGTTTCTACTGACAACCTTGTTCTGTGGTGGAAGCTGGATGAAACCAGTGGAAACATCGTGACTGATTATTCTTCTGCTGCAAATTTGAGCGGAAACCTTTCCAACTCCCATTTGTTTTCAGGCAACACTACCACGGGAGTCCTTGGTAGCGCCTTAACCCTCGATGATATCGAAGACACCGCCATACATGTTGCCTCAAGCAACTTAGACTATCAGTCTTACAGCTATTCTATTTGGTCCAAGTACACAGCCAACTCTACGGACACCATTCTCACAGAACCTGACATCACAGGCCGTGCTGGATTCGTTTGGGCCAGCGGCAACAGCTTCTACCACATGGCTGCTTATCACCAATTAGCCAGCGGAAATTACGTATCAACAAACATTCAAAGCACCTCCACTCTCTCAGCGAATACTTGGTACCACATTGCCGTCACGTGGAACAGCTCCACCGACAACCTTCAACTCTACCTAAATGGCAGTCTAGAATCTGGTAATATCGCCGACTCTTGGAGAGCAGGAAGCAATATCGTTTTAACTAACCCCGGTACCCATCTCACGTCTGAGGTCACACACGACGAACTTCGATTTTTCAACTCAGCATTGGAAGCAGGAGATATTGAAGCTCTTTACTATTCAGGAAGCCCCTGACTCTTTAAATCAAGTTCACTAATTCAATGAGGTCTTTCCCATCATTGAATTAACAACATAGGGCGACTAAAACTTGATCTTTTGAGATTCCTTTCCAGTGATAAAAAGTCGTCTCTTGGCCAAGGAGAGCATCATGATGCCAGCTGAGGTCGGCAAAACCCTTGGCCCCATCGCTGGGTCATTATTTTTAGGGTCTCGACCCCATGGCTGAAGATACAATCCTCCATCATGACATTCTGAAAGAATAAGGAAAGTCTTCATATAATCATAGTAGTGACGAGCAGCTTCCGGCTGATCACTTTGTGCCGCTGCCATAACACTCCAAAAAAGATGTATCGTATTTGCAGCATGCCCATCAAAGGTTTTCTCTGGTGTCAAAGCAACAGAGTTCGCTCCATGACGCCCTAAGTATTCCCAAGAGCGACGATTCCCACCAATGAGATGAGACAGAGCACACAATGCTATCGGTGCATGGAAACGACCTCCTGATTCTGTCTTGTAGGCTTTACTCGGCTCCTCACCATTCTTCTGAACACCTAGGTACCGATCAACACGCCGAACATCTCCAACCAACTCTTCAACGGTGTTTTCACCAGCTTCCTTCCCAATCCAATCAGTCGGTTTGTAGCGGTGATCAGCTTTCGTTGGCCATACAATAGAGTACTTTCCAATATCCTCCATTCCAGTCGGACAAAGGTAACCGACTCCCTTTCCACTCTTTGCCTTAGAAGAATCTTCCAAGCGAATGATGGCGTGGCGTCGATCTCGACCGTTGCTTCCAATATTTGAATTTGGAAGAGCGTAGGAGATAGCCAAGGTGTCAGCCCTTGCCGTTCTCAAAAAACTCTGATGAATCGTCTCGTACAAATCCTTGTCATAGTAAAGACCCGACTGCTTAAACAGACTCATTCCCAACATTTTTAGCCCAGAGAGAGAAGCAATTGAAGCATAAGGTTTTTTCCCACTCACCCTTATCGTTATATGAGAGCGATGGGTGTAAACCCCATTAGCGTTAAAAGAACCCCAGGGCATGGCTTCTGCCAGTGATTTCATTGGAGCAATGAGCTCCTTGTCCTGGGTTAATCCATAATACTCACCCATCACAATCGCCTCATACCCCCATCCCCACATCCGAAAGCCACCATCCGTCGGAGAGTATTTTTTTCCATAAAAACTCTTCATTTCCTTCTTGATGATAGGGTCGTATTTCTTTATTCCCGACGCGAGTATGGCTAATAGCTGCTGGTATTGTGCGTGAGCTCCTCCGTAAAACTGATCTTGTTTTTTCCAGTTTTCTGAGCGATAATCTTTGATTAAAAATTCACAAAGCTCCTCTAACATCTCTTCCGATCGTTTGCATTCAAAGGGGAAAGAACTAGAGAACTTTTTCTTTTTCCCCAAATCCACACGAACAGCAGAAGGTTTTTCTGGTTGTTTTTTAGAGATCAGGTTCAACGTTAGTATCCCATCTTTTGCCTGACTCTCTTCTATCGCTAATGCCATCGCCATCAGTGGCCCATTCCAACCGTCTCCAACTTTCCCAAATTGATGGGGCTCCTCAAATGCCTTTCCATTCACTCCAACAATTACATCTCCAGGATATACTTTCCCATGAGCAGGAGATAACTTATCTTTAAATACATATTCTACGACAAAACGCTTTGGCTGATCTCTAGACAAACGAGCTCGGATTCCTGTTGTTCCCAAATTCAAAAACCAATCTCCTTCTGGGTGCTGTTCCCTTAGGGCTTGGTCGTAATAACTTCGTAACTTAACTCCCCAGGGAAAGAGCTTTCCATTTCTCGTCACCTTTTCATTGATTCCCTGAGCAGAGGAACTGATCATGAGTATCAATAAACCCAAGAGTATGATTCGATGAAGCATAAAATTCTCTCTCAATTTCTCATGAAATTAGGTTGATCTCAGATAACGCTCTAAGTCCATTTGAAAGTTAATCGGCTCACCTGCAGCATAAGCCTTCAAGTTTTCCACACAGATCTGGTGCATTCGCCCCAATCTTTTGGGTGGTTCACCTGTACTAGGCCACCCTCGATTGATGTCGTGACAGGAGATGACGCAATTCTTCCACTTTCTCACAGGGTGGTCTTTAGGCAGCACTCCATCGGGAACCACCACATCCAAGCCTGCACGAAGACGGCCAGATTCCAGTTCTGAAAAAAGGGCATCTTGATCAATGATCTCTCCCCTAGCCGTATTCACAATGACGCCACGATCGGGCAATAAGGCCAACAGTTCAGCCGTTATACTCTTTTCTGTTTCCTCACTCAAACCTGCACAAATAGAAATCACCTGCCGACCTTCGAATAACTCCTTCAGACTGTTAACTCGCTTACACCCTTCTGGAATTTCATCACAATATGGGTCAAAAACTGTGATCTCTGAACCAAATGGTTTGAGAAGTTCAATGAATCTTCGACCAATCACTCCACACCCGTATACCCCCACGTCTGCCTGATAAAGCGTTCCGCCAAACTCCTTTCCATTTAAGCCCCAGTTTCCTTCTCTCAGGGACATCACTTGGGCATGAATATCCTTTAAAGTGCTCAGTAATAAAGCCATCGCTCCTTCAGCAATCGCAAAGGAAGGGCTATCCCCCCAATTGCTGACATAAATTGATGAGGCCACAATCTCTTCAGGAACAAACCCACTCATGGTCCCCGTAAGATTACAAACATATCCAAGCTGACCTGGCTCTTTGGCCAGTTTTGATGGTAAAGCAGCACAGTTCCAACCGACGATTGCCACATCAGCCTCCTGAAGAAGCGAAAGCTTCTCCTCCTCACTCAGATCAGCCCCCTGTTCGACAATTCTTAGCTCTCCTAGTTCGCTGAGTGCGTCTAGGAAGATCTGAGGAAAAAGGCCTCCGTGTGGACGACGATTTGCAATATGAATAAATTTCATCATTGAAGTTTCTCTCTTAAAACCTGAGCATCTAAACTCGCATTCTTCAGAAGTTCCTCCATCACCTCGGCCTTTGACGCAACACCGGCGCAAAATTCTATCGTCCAGGTGCAGTCAGACCCAACCTCTTTCAGCATCGAGATTCTTTCAGATACCTTCGAGGAAGAAGCCAAAGGACTGTAGCGAAAGCCCTCTTCCCCTCCACCTGCGACATGGATGTGTGTGATAGATTGACCCCACAATTCAGTCAACTCTTGAAAACCCTCTCGATTCCCACCAAAAGGATGAACAATGATCTCGATTTTATCCATCAAGGGAGTGAGAATTTTTTGGGCTTGGGCTCGATCCTCCAAAACAGTGTAAGGGTGACATTCACATAACATACGGCATCCTTGGGGAAGCATCTCAATCCATTGGAGTAAATTGTCACGGTATTGATCGATCAACTCTAGATTATTACCGAAATTAAATTTAACTCCAGAAACACCTAATTTATTGGCAAGCTGAGCACTGGCCTCTCTTTGAGGAGTACTCTCATTATCGAAATCACAATAGGTATTGAGAATCTTCACCGGCAAGGAACTAGAAAGAACCTTTTCTAATTCATCAGGCCCAGCTTTGAGAAGATGGTTCTCCCATAATTCCAAGCCATCAAAACCACCTTCCTGAATTTTCGCCATCCAATCACTGACCAGAAGTGAAGGCTCTCTCGAGCCCCAACGGTTTTTCTCAAGCAAAACTGTTGAAAAATAAATCTCTGGATTCTCTGTCATTTTTTTATCTTTTTTTGCATAGATAGGCTCTCAGGAACTTCTCCTGGAGGAAGAACCACGATCAATCCCCGTGTCATTAAATCTGACAAATACTTCAAGGTCAATGCTCTGGATTCCAAAAATGTCAATTTGAACTCTCTAATCAAAATATTGATGAGGTCTTCCACCGTATTCTTGCCATCCACCTCCTCATACATCGTGCGAGACAAACCGACGAGACTATATTTTTTGTGATTACGAGCTTTTAAGACCTTCATCGTCAGAGCTAACAAAGGGCCCGGTTTAAGTTTCACTTCGACCACCAAAGTCTTTGGGTCTTTCTCAAGAGGCCAGGTTTTTACATTTGTATTACGGTATGGAACCGTATGAAGCTGCATTTCAGCATCGAGGACTGGCTTCTTTTTTTTTGACCTTATCAAGAAAAAATCTCCGCTTCTTTAAGAGGAGGTACTTTTTTAGGGCCAGCCTGTTCATAAGCATACAATCGCTGTTCTTCTACGTTATGCCAAATTCTTCCCGAGCCAGACCACTCACCGCCATAGAGCTTATCCATCGCATGAGTGCCAGCTCTTGTCAGAGTCACCTCAACCGATGGCATTCCTTTATAGATCGAATCTTCCATGGTCATGACTTTATTCTTTAAGCCTCCTAGAATTCTATAGTAGAAAATTTTCAAATCTTGACCCCTTAATAGTTCGCTCGGCAATCCCCATCTGTGCAAGGTCATTTGCTGACGATTACTATGTTCAAACATCAATGATGCGTCGGCCGGAAGAATCGACGCATCTTCCAAATCAAAATCCTTCCCTAATACAAAAGACATTCCAAAGGCTGACCAAACTCTGCTTTCAGCATCATTAGGCAGGCAACTTTCTAAGATAGGCGTGAAAGTATTTCTTAATAGTTCTTCAGAAAACGAAGGGAAAGTCCAGAACATCACTGTTTTACTCTCTTCAATATAACAGGCTGCTTGGCAAGGGCGCTCAGGCTTATCATAAGCAAAAAGAAAAGAACCGATCTGTCGAGTCGACATACCTGAAAATGTTGCGACCTCCTCCTTGTGGTTTTCAAGAAGGTACCGTTTATGGAACTCCGCTAGTGTCCGGTCTAAATCCGGTTTCCTATACTCCTTTCCTTTTTTCCAAGAAAATCTCGCTTGATGCCATTCTCGATTGCAAAAATCTAACCGGCCTTCCCCTTCATCGATACCGTAATGGGTGAACTCCCAATTATCAGGAACAAATCCCAAAATATGATACCATCCCAACTGGGAAAAGCCTTCTATCTTAGGAGGCTTGGGGTGATGAAGCCTAACCATTAAAAAAAGAAAGACTCAGTGAATCGACCCGACCTTGATATCCATTTCATTCACCTCTTCAATCTTATCAATCTTACCACTTTTAATCCAAACAATTCGATCTGAAACCGCTAGCATCCTGTGATCATGGGTCGCCGAGATCACGGTCACACCACTGTCTTTCACAAGGTTCTTGAAAATATCAATGATCTGCTCGCCCGTCTTAAAGTCCAAGTTAGCTGTAGGCTCGTCAGCAAGTAAGATTGCAGGGTCATTGACCAAGGCTCTAGCAATTGCCACCCGCTGTTGTTGACCACCAGAAAGTTCTCCTGGTGTATGGTCTAGGCGTTCCCCTAAACCGACATAGGTGAGTTTCTCAATGGCTTTTTCCTTAGCCTCCTCGTCTTCAGCTCCTGCTAACGTCTGAGAGAGTGAAACATTTTCCAGTGCAGATAGAAAGGGAATCAGATTGTAGGCTTGAAAAACATATCCAATGTGTTTTCCCCTAAAATAAGAACGCTCAAGGGAAGATAGATCAGGGAGTGACACGCCACCGACCGTCACAGTCCCCCCAGTCGGAACATCCAATGCTCCAATCATATTGAAGAGCGTTGATTTACCTGAACCAGATGGCCCCATCAAGGACAGATACTCTCCTTGGTAGATATCAAGGTCGATGCCCGCTAGGGCGTACGTTACTTCTCCGTCAAGTTCGTAGCGTTTATCAACACCACGGATCTGAACCAATTCTTTCTTGTTTTCTTTCTCAGACATCATTCACCTTTGCATCATCAATAGGGGACTGTCGACGTCGACTTGAAGAGGAAAACGATACCAATGCCCACCATACTGATGAGTCCTGCGCCAACCATATACCCGGCACTAATAATGGGCACCATCTTCAACCATTTTTTCCCAAACTTCTTTTTGAAATAATAGCGACCTACCAAAGCACCGACAAATTCAATGATGATACCATGAGGGATTCCACCGACCCCACGAACCAAACCATAGAACAACATCGTTGGTGCGTTTAAGGTCGCCAAAACAACATAGATGAGCATTCCTATTCCAAAACCAGCTGAAATCTTCTCGACACTCAAAGCTTCATGAAAGAGAGAATGCTCCCCAAGAGTTGAAGAGTAAAGAAGGCAGGCGTTTTTCGCTTCAAATTCCCACATCATCTGAGTATATGGATAAACAGATGATGGAACATCATTCAAGCTCCAGATAAAACTGCTAAAGCCGATCATCGAGATCACCACAATAGGCCAAAGGATCAATTTGGCCTTCCACAAAGACCAAAAACTGGTTCCGAGCAACTCGGCCTTTCTATAGAACACCGTTTCATCCCCATAGTTGTTTTTGGGTGTGGGAATAAACCAAATGGCAACACCTTGGTAACCCGAAAGGATGAAAGACAGTTCACGAATAAATGGGATCTCAACCACCTGACCACAAATACCCTCAAGTCTTGCCGTCACATAAGAGATCAGCGGGGTGTAGATGATTCCATAGAAAAACAGCATGATGATCACCCCTGGGTGCCAATCAACCAGCCAACCACTGAGAATCACATAGATCGCCGTCGAAATCATGTAAAAGGTGAGCACCAACCAATTAGGGATATCTCCACGTCCCTCGGGTATCTCGTTATCCTCTTCTCGGCTTCCAGGTTCAAAACCTTTTTTTGCCTGTCTAAAAACTTGGTAAAATCCAATGACTGCAATTGCCAGGGAAAGCCCAATTCCAAGACTGAAGTATAAGTCAATATTATTCTTGAAGATGATCTCGACAGTAGAATCACCGGGGGTGAAACTCGTGAGGATCTCTTGGGCATGTAGGATTGGGTTGGCCATAATCGTGAATAACACGCCCAAAAAGCCTCCAAGAACAGCAAAGAAGGGCATCACCATCCCTGTGATGAACTGAGCCAAGTCCAAAGAGATTCCCGTGGCCACAGCAGGAAGAATGTCTTTGGTGTAAACCGACCAATCAGCAAAAGGAATAGGAATCACTGTCACCGTACTGCCTAAAATAGCACCGGTTAAGGTCGGCAGTCCCATATAGACCAAACCAAAGGCCATCCCTATTGAACCTCCAATACAAAAGAAGCGCCAACGGGAAACTTCTTCATCTCCTTGCTTTTCAGTCCCATCCACTTGATCGGCCATGGCCGCAATCCCCTGAGCTCCAATGGGAGCCATCGGGAATGGCAGTTTCTCAATGTCACTAACCTGACGAAAGAGGCCATAGCCCAAAATCATATTGTTCAGATTTCCAAAGAAATTGGTGAACAGCATCAAAGCGATTGGAGCCATCCATTCCATTTGAAAAAATGATCTGACCTTCAGTACGTCTTCGTCCGTTGGAGCGTACCAGGCAGGTATCAATGAAGTGATGCCATAAGCCACCGCCGCCTCACTACGAACAAGAAATTGTCGAAAAAGTAGGGAGTGGGTCGACGCCGCTCCCATCACCATACCAGTGATATAAAAGAGGATAAATATCTGGGCCCTAGACAGCTTCTGATTAGCCCGTTTCGCTACCTCAACAAAGAGGATGATGGTCACCCATTTTGCCGCTCCCCCGATGCCCATGCCGGCAACGAGCTCCATATAAATACACCCTGGTATAAGGATGAGGGATAAGAAAAGCGTACCAATCAGGGAGCTCCATGAGAATCCGTCCTCGAATTCCTTCGGGACCTCCATGATTTGGCGGTACTCTTCGAGTTCTTTGTCGTGGCTAGCCATCTCAGACCTCTTCCTTCTCTTGCTGCATATGTCGGTTGCTTTCAGAGCGATAATGTTCTACGGTTTCAACGGGCAGGTTTCTCCAAAAAAGAAACTGGTTTCGCAAATCAGAAATAAATTGTCGATTGCCTCTCAGCCAAGCTGACTCCGTTCCGCTCACCCTTTCTAGGCCCACCAGGACCTCATCGATTCCTTCAATCTCAGAGGGTCTCGATTTCAATGAAAACTCCTGGCTCACCCCAAGGTCGAATGGCGCCAAAGCAACTCGAGCCTTGATGCCCAAGGCATCTTTCTCTTCACCCTGATCTTTAAACAAATTGACCTTGGTTGCCGCAAAACTTCCTAATGAGCTATCTGCGTGGTTACCAAAATACTCCCTGATAAACCCAAGAATACCCACCATGTCTTTCTCAGACACAGTGAAGGGAAAAACAAATTCGATCTTCTTGTCTACTGGGTCGGGCATTTTCCATTTTCGACTAACGCCAGGATTAGCAGCTTTTCCAGCTTGCATAGCAGGATAAATCGTAGAAAGCATCACCGTCACCATCACGACCAGGATTGTCATCGCAGAAGCGAAAGAAGAAAAATTCATTTCGGGAGGGTGAAATAGACCATATTCCCCTCCAAGAGACAATAATGCCGCACACACCTGACTTAACAAATACCCTCCGACACCACCGATGATCGCATAGACAGACGATTCTGCAAAAAACAGAGTGCCAACATCAGGGGGTGATAGTCCCAGCGCACTGTATGTAAAAATCTCTTTACTACGATCTGTGATAGAGCCGAGCAGAGAACTGAAAATAATCAGGCCTCCTAGCAATAGAGGCACCACCACCTCAGCCATGCCAGAGGACTCCGTTGAAGATGTGAAGAAATACTGATTGATTCCTTCGGAGTTGTTGCTCAGAACTGGTCCATGAAAAACGTTAGCCAGTTCTTTTGACGTCTCTGGGAAATCAACCGATTCCTTCGGATAAAGAGAGACAAAGGACGTTACACCATCCAGATGTTTCAATGAACCATTAACAGTAATTCCGACGGTTTGGGCTGGAAAATAGATGAAGTTGGTGACATCGACATCTTCTCCTGCATCGAGCTCACCTTCATTGCCTTGTTCACTCGTCGATGCTTGGCCCGTCGTCTCGACGGTGGTGGTTTTGAAGTCTGGAGGAGTGAGTTTAGAGCCGTCGAGGTTCGACTGAAGCCCCAAGGCCGAGGAATCAAATGTTCCTCCAAAAATAAATTTTTGGCCGCGTATTTTCACAATGCTACCAACTTCTGCCTCTATTGACTTGGCAACGGTTTCAGAAAGAAACAAAGGAGGGTGCTCTCTCTTCTTCGCCACTTCAGTTAAAAAATCGGGAACGATAGCGGCGAGTTGGGCGTTCAGCTCAAGTTCTTTAGGATTAAAGGACATCATGCCATCGAGCTGAACCCACTTTTCATTGCTCTCGTTTAATACCACGTGGGCCGGAGGGTGTGGAGCGAACTGGGGCTTACGAAAAGCCGCTTCACGACGGAGCACATGCCAATCCTTCCCATAAAGAGCATCTATTGATTGAGTCAGAGCTGTCGGGATGTCGAGAAAAGAAAAGCGATGGAGTTCTAAGCGAGACTCTCCACTACTTTTACCAAGGTATGTCGTCTGCACCCCTAGCTTTGAAGAGAAAGAAGCAAAAACCAAAATCGTGAAGGTCAGAATGACCACGGTGATCGCCGTTAGAGTGGTCTTGAGAGGGCGGTTTCTCATACCGGAGATCCCGATCAAAACAGCTGCCATAGCCGTACTACTATCGCTATTGGCCCCGTGAAGAGTGGAACCCATCCCCTGCATTGCTTTGATCTCTATTTTAAATTTCCCCACCATGACATAGATGGAGACCGCACTGATCAAGATGATGAAGAAGGCAAGAAAGATCACAATGGGAGACGTCGCCAAACTGAAGGCTGGGTGGACCAAAAATAAGATAACAAAGGTTGTCATGAAAAACAGAGCAAAGCCTCCAACCTGACGATAAATCGAAATAGCGTTAAAGAACAATCGCTCCATCGCAAAAGCAAAAGGGATGGTCAAAATCAAAAGAAAGATCACAGCATCAACCATGTCTTTAGTGATGTCTTTGAGCGGCTTGCTAACCCTTGAACCCAAAGTCATCGCAAATGCCTCATGGGCAAAAGCTTCGGCGTTGTCTAAAGTTTTCTTCGATTCCTGGGCCTGCTCTAAGTGATCAATAGCGTCACTATGTAATGTTTCCAGAGAGTCATTGATAATATCTTTACTTCTCAAGATTTGAAGACGGTGTTCATTGAGAGTGATATAATCAACAGCTGCTTGCCCAACGGCATTGAAAGAAAGAAGATCTTCCCTTGAAGCGGGGACACCGTACCCTACGGGTTTCGCCTCATCACTTCCCAGAATTAGAATCCCATCAATCAATTTAATATTTCTATCTCGGTCTCGATAAAAGAGAAGAGCTTTTTCATTAGCAAAGATAGAGGAGTTCATGAAATTAGAGTCCGTGTCACCATTCAGCACTTTTCCTCTAAATTGGTCATAACTCTCGGGAAGAAGAGGGAGAAATACCCCTCCCCCAGTTCCATAATAAGCCCGTTCTCCTCTCCATCCCGTAGGTGGACAGCGATCAAAAAGCCCATTTTCAGCATATCCGTAGTTTGCCACGGGTAACTGAGCATAGATGAGGGGCATAAATGTGTACCCCAACTTGTTAATGCGGGTTAAGGCAATTCGTGAATGCCCGGCCATTATCTGATGCTCCATACCTTTTGTTTGAGCGCCAGCAATAGCATTCTGGGAGGCGCCTTCCAACTCACTACCGCCAAGGGCGTAGTTCATGAATTGTGAACCATAAATGGCTCCTCCTTGGTAATAAAAAGTTAATTTTTTGGACTTTCTATATTTTTTTAATCCAACCCTAGCACCAACTTCTTTATTCGTTGTCAATTTTTCACCCAAACTCCTCAGTGGTTCAACCAAACGAGAGAGGTCAACGGGCGAAACATAGGGTGTTTCATCAGCCCCAAGGTCGTGCCCAAGACTGATCAACTGATATGCAGGAATCTTGATACTGTTTGGGATTGCCGCAGCGGTACTTCTTCTCTCTGGCATACAAAAAGCATCTGGCGAGAGAAGGTTTTGCAGAAAAGCATCAAAGGATTTCACTCCATCAGCTTCTTTACCCAAGGCACTGATATCTCGGATGTGCCTTTGATGTGGACCTAACTGAGGAAGCCTCTCTGCCCGGAGACTATGGTAATAAGGGTTTTCTGGAGCCCCAAAAGGGTTGAGTAACCAAGAAGCCTCGCCATCAGCAAAGTCAAAACCGAAATGACCAACAATTTTTTTCCCTTTGACTTTTTCAGCCAATGCTTGAAAACTCTTATTATGGGTGATTCGTGCTGTAAAATCTTCACGACCGTTTTGAAGCTCTTCGGCAATTAAATCAACCAACGATTGATAATTCTCCTGATCAGAGATCTCTCCATCTTTGATCTGTTTTCTCAGACCATTCCAAATAGATTTTTTAGCTTTAATTTTTTCGATTTTTTCTTTCAGACCAGCAATAGCGTTCTTTTCTAGCTTACCCGACTTCCCCCGTGCCTTTTCCGTTTCAATCTGAATCTCATAATTCGCCGTCGCGACCCAAGCATTGAGCTTCTGCTTAAGTAGCTGTATCGTCTTTGATTTCAAGGAGTGATCTGAACCGAGAAGGTCTCCCCTCAAAAGTTTCACTTGATCTTCAACCATCTCTAAGGACGCGGCATAACCTTCGGCTCGACTAGCCAACGATTCTTTTTCTGGAGCATCGGCTTTATGAATCGCATAGTAAAAGTTACGTGCACCATCTTGGGCAGCGTAGTGACTTCCAAAAAAGACGACCAGAACATCACGACCCAACGCTCGATCTGCCAAACCCGAAGCCACAGTGGCTAATAAAGCCGCATTAGCGCCTTTACGATTGGCTGGGGATAGCTGAGGAACTGCTCCAAAAGTACTCAGGTTCGTCGCGAGAATGATGACTTCCTTATTGCTACCATCCCCTGGAATCATCGTCCAAAGATTGGATCCTTCGACATCCTTCCAAACCGTCGTTAGTTTCAACTTCCCTTGGAGTGATTTTTTCGTCAACAGACCTTGAGCCAAAGCATCTTCTTTGCTGATAAATGCCCGTGGCACGACCATGGCCATTTCAGAAAAATGATGGCGGATATCCCATTGGCTTTCGCTCCCATCACCAACAAAGACAACGGCTTTAGCGCCTTGACTAAAAACTAGATCTAAGTGAGGAGAATCGAAACGCAGTAAAGCAATCGATCCTCGCACAACCTTACCCTTCATATCAGCCAACGTACCACTGTTGAGCCAAATCAATGGCCCAGTCACAGGCTCTTCGCCGGCGGTCGTATTGGCAAAGCCATTGGGTCCAAGGGCATAAACTCCCTTGATTGCTTTGCCATCGGCTTCTAAAACACAAACACTCGATGGCACCAAGGTGTCGTAAGTTTGCTTCTCAACTTTTAAACCAGATTGGCTTAGATAATTCTCAACGGTTTTCGACGCACTTATAAATTCAGGAGATCCAGGTAAACGATGCTGGGCTTTAGTGATCTCTTGATACAGCCTTTCATAGGCTTCATCAGCAGAAACCACCCCAAGGGCTGTTAATAGAAAAAGTAAGCTAATTAAGAGTCGCATGATTTTGATCAATGGTTGTGGCCCAAGCTGGACTTTTCGATGGTCATGTCTTCGCTGAGTTCAATGCGACCGATAGAGCCATCCTCTATCCAGATGATACGGTCACAAACCTCAAGCATGTCATAATCGTGTGTCGCACAAATGATGGTCACCCCATCGTCTTTGTTCAATTGATATAAGAGCTGATGAATCTCTTTGCCAGTCTTAATATCTAGATTCGCCGTCGGCTCATCACAGAGTAAAATTGAAGGTTCATTGATCAAACTTCGAGCAATGGCCACACGCTGTTGTTGCCCCCCAGACATCTGCTTAGGTCGATGAGCCCAGCGGTCACCCAATCCAACTCGATCAAGTTGTTTCATCCCCCTTTCTCGGCATTCATCAGCATGAACACCAGCAAAAGTCATCGGCAGAGTAACATTGTCCAGAGCACGCATCGTGCTATTAAGATTATAAGCCTGAAAAACGTAGCCTATTTTTCTACAACGAAGATAAGCTAATTCGTCGGCATTGAGCTGGGCCATGTCCACCTCGTCCATGAACACCCTACCACTACTCGGAGTGTCTAATCCGCCAACCATATTGAAAAAGGTCGACTTGCCTGAGCCCGATGGACCCATCACACAAATATATTCACCACGGTAAACTTCTAAGTCAATACCTCGAAGGGCATGGACCGTTTCACTTCCTCGTGTGTACTCTTTCTTGACTCCAGAGGCTCGAACAACGATCTCACGACCTTTGGCATACTCGACGGGATCATAGGGCATGGACTTTTCTCCTATTCAACATCATCTAACCTATTCTACCCTCATCGCTTCCATGGGAGCCATCCGAGAGGCTGACCATGATGGATAAATGGCGGCCAACATAGCCAAAACAACGCCACAAACGATAGCCGTTAATGAGCAGAGCACGACATGGCTCAATGGGAAATAATTCAAAACCGGAGTGCCCAACTGAATCAAGTTTTTAATGATGGCCACCAAGAGCCCAACCAGCATACCTAACATGCCTCCCAAAAACCCTTGAAAGCCGGCCTCGAGAACAAATTGCTTTAGAATAAAGCCATCTGTTGCTCCAAGGCATTTCATGGTCGCGATTTCCATAAACCTCTCTGTCACGGACATCAACATAGCATTCGTAATACCCACAACACAAACTAAAAAAGCAATCATCGCAAGAAAGAGCTTACGCCCCCCGATAATCGAACCGCTTCCCAGTTCCTCATTGGAAGCAACCCATCTCTCAAGAGATCTGAGCTTTCTTTCATATTTAACATTCAAAACCACTTCCTTGAGTTCCCTTTGTGAGTATTGGTCACCAAGAATCTCTTTCATTTTAGGATCCAACAACTGAATCATTTTATTAGCCAAAGGAGCACTGCTGTAAAACACTTCTCGATACTTCCTAACCATTTCCGTGCTTCTGAGTGTCGATTCAATACGGTCACGAGTGATGGTGATTCTTAAAAGCTCTTGAACCCGAGTCAACCTCTCCTCAGTAAGAGAAAAGCCTACTTCAGTCACTTTTTTACGCCACTCAGCAACACTTTTTTTGTCAGGCGAGATCAGCCACTCATCCAAAGAAACCTTTCCCATATAGCCCGCAGAGATCAGCCTAAGCTTTTCAACTTTTAGCCTCCATTTCTGAGAGAAGTTTCTCATATCTTCCCTATACTTCTCATAACCATTTAAAAAAGAACGTAGATCGGCTTCGTCGGTTGGAAGCTTCAGAGATCTCATTGGTTCAAGCTTCGTCAGAAAGCTCTTCCAAGTTTTTTCATCATATAGGTGTGTGAAGATTTCTGCCCCTTTGTTCTTTTTGATCAGAATTCGCCGCTTACCAATTCCCATGTCGCCAAAGAAATCAAGATAAATTTGCTCTGATTCACAACGAAGAGAGAGAGCATTCACTTCTTCTATCGTTATGCCTGTCACTTGTGCAGCCTCTTTCAAGACCCCAGAGTCTTCATTTCCTTGAGCTAAACGTTTTGAATGCTCCCCTATCGTCGGAACCTTCTGGATATGGCCCAATAGGACAGACGGCTCCCTCATCGCCTTAGATTCAACCTGAACCCCTTGGCTCACTGCACTTTGAATCACACTCTCTGTAAGAAGGACCATAAAGAAAGCCACGGCCATCACAACCACCATTTGGGTCAAACTCGACCTCAACATTCGGTGCTTGATTCCCTTCAAACAAAAGCGCAGACTCTTTTGAAAGGATATCTTTTTGGGCTTACCTACGTCAATGATACGCTCGGTCTTCACTTCCAATCCTTATTGAAATCAAGATTCACTTTCATGACTCACATCTGTAGTGAGGGAGCACTTCCCATCACAAGGTAATAAATAACTGTCACGAATACCTTGAGGGCCGCAATCGACACCTCACCCATGATCAAACCCAAAAAGATTGGCTTATATTTTTGGTAGCTAACGCCTCCACCAAACTTCACCACCAAGCTCTTGATTCCCCAACCAAATAAAAAGCAAGACCAAGTCCAAGATAAAGAGTAAGATCCCATCATGACAAAGAGAATAGGATGGAATGGCCATTTGGTCGATCGAAAGCGGATTAAATAAGTGACTAAAACCGCAATCAATCCAGTCATAAAGAAAGACGTAACTTTTCCATCAAAGACAAACATCGACAACTTAGAAAAGCCTGACAAAGCCTCAGTGGCCTCCAGTTGCCCACGGTCTCTGAGGGTGAAGACTTGCCGAGCTGCGGCGTCCAACTCCTTTGTCCACATCGCCGAGATTCCGCTACTGGTATAGATATGATAGATCGTCGCTCCAAAACCCACCACCAAAGCCGCGATCACTAATAGGTGAAGCCCCGTCAAAAAACGGTTTGGCTTGAAGTCATTGTCTTCTGCTAATTTGGAGGTCGTTGCCAAATAAGGCATCATCGTGGCGGCCTGATTTCCACTTGCAAGAATAGACCCAAGGTAGTGAATGAAAACCAAAGGCCCAGCCCCAATAGCAGCTGGCCCCAAAAACTTCAACAATAGCTCTGAGGGAAACCAACCAGGCACCAGAGTTGGCATACCAGACTCACAGACCAGCCTTGTGATCACCAAGAAAAATGTCAACAATAAAGACACATAGGCAAAACCAATAAAGATGTCCAAGCCCAAAGACCAAAGAAATAATATCAACCCAAAGTAGGCCAATAAAAAGGTTCGCGCAGCCAAAACGGCTCCTCCTTCAGACTCTATTTTTGGACCAAGACCAAAGGCTTTTAAAAATATGGGGAAATAATAAGTTCGTCCCGTATACACTAGGATGATTAAAAATCCAATGTAGCCCCCAGCCCTAAATATATTCAAATCACCAGAAGCCACAGGGGAGCCCGTCACCAAATAAAACTGAGCAGCCAGAATCACCGTGACCACTGGGGCAATTCCAATCGAGAGACTCACATCCGAAGGAATAAAATAAGCGATACCAATGATCAAAAAGGTGATGTTGAACCAAGAGATCGCATACGACCCCGACTTATTGATCAGAGGAAACAACGTATCCCACTTAAGACTGTACTCCGTGGGTACTTTGGGAAGAGATTCAGGAAACCAAACCCCAATGTAATTCAACAAAAGCATTCCAAATACCGGAGCAAAGCCCAACCAAAACAAAGGGTTCGCAAAAAGGCTACCATATCCCTTTTCCTTGTCTTGTTCTAACAAAGAGCTCGCGACGGAAGCCAAGGGGTAGCGCAACTGTTCGTGATGAGACCACTGACGATGCACAATGACCGTCAAACTCAGGAGGGCTCCTATGAGAAGCACCATGATCAACCCCCACTGAAGCCCTGGGCCAATCCAAGCCTCAAAAGGCACATCACTTAAGCTCGACTCAGGCCCTAAGCCTTGAAGTAATCCAATGTGGACCGTATCGTCCAACCCCTCACTCTCTCCCTTCGGAAGAAGTTCCGAGGGCAAATAAGAGAGAATATTAGCATCTTGCCAATTTGGGTTCGTCGAACCTTTGTACTGAGGAAGGGTCATTTGAGGAACCAAAACCCCCATGAAATTGGGGATCCAAGACACCACAAAGATCATCCCAACGACCACCACCAGTTCTCTTTTTGAAAACCTCAACTTGGCCGAGACACGACCCATCAACGCGTTCCATGGAAAGGAGAGCAGACAAACCAGCAACAAACCAAACGATGGAAAGTAACTCTTGATCAAGTTCTCCTGACCAAAAGAATTGTTTTTTTCGTTAAAGAAGACGATCAGCAGACTGAATAAAACACCCGCAAGAATGGACTTCAAGGTGAAGGCCCGTTCGTTCATGCCTTGACTCCTATTCTTTTCTTCGATTGGGGGACGGATGGATTCAATAATTTCTCAATCAATTAATGGGAAGGCAAAACCTTAGGAGCATATAAGAAAACTTTTTCATTTTGTCAAATTGGAGTCAAAAGTCGTTTTAATTGCTAAACCATTATGTTTCAATAAGAAGTCGAATAGAAATATCTGAGACGACTCAATCCTCTCCTCGAGGCTGCTTTTCTCGCTCCTCGGTCTGATCTTTTTTCTTTTTCATTGGAGGAGAAAATGGCTTAAACACCAGCTTTACCTCAGTTCCTGCCGGAGGGCAAACCTCAGTATTGATCTCCAATCCACTATCCTCTCCCTGATAGGGGTTTTCCAGAGTTTTCCCATACTGAATAACGCAAGAAGGGTTCATCCAAATGGCCACAACTCCACCATTTTCATTGGCGGCGTAGACTTGCTCCTCTCCAGATTTAAAGAAGAAAGATCCCGTAAACACCCAATAAGAATTGGGGTCGTCTTCTAAATCAAAAAACTCCTCCTCATCTTCAGATTCACGGTTCACAAGAAAATGCTCGAGGTCAATCCGCATCAACTCTCCTGCCTCTTCCCACTCTACGTAGATCTTAAGAAGGCAGTTGGGCCTCTCGCCAGTAAGATCCCAAATAACACTTCCCATCTGAACAAACCTAGGGTCAGGCTCCATTCCGAGAAAAAGAAGGCTCGCATGAAGCAGCTCAGGCTTAGCTTTGGTGTCGAAAATGGCCTCATGGTCAAAAGTGCCTTTAGTACAAGCTAGATATTCCAAAATCCCCTCGTCCAAACAGACCCTTGCGTCCATCAAGACCTCTTGGGCTTTAAAATCGATTGTGAACCCAGGGAAATTGGTGATGAGATGATCAGCCTGCTCTTGCTCAGCAGACTCATCTTGCTTCGCTAAATTCCCCGACCCTCCCTCAACTTCCACCTTTGTGGAATCATCCTTCTTGTCGTTTTGAAGCTCAACCGTTTCAGCACGATCTTGAGCAAATAAGCTCGAATAGCAAATCAATGCCATCGTTCCAACAAGAATGAAGCGCATATGAATTAGACCGTAGAAAGGAAGAATCATCATTCCAGATTGAGCAGAAATCACCCGTTATTTAGGCGAATCTGCAATTTACCTTCTTTAAGTTGACCACAAGGCAGGGAGACTCCTCGGCATGTCCATTCTCTCAGCCCTTGCGAGGTCACCAAGTTAGAGATCCTCTTCCAAAATAACCTGCTTCAAAACCGTTTCATACACCTCTAAAAAGCATGAGCACACCCAATTCTATCGGCATCGACCCTTCCCTAGAAGGACTCGATCCTCAATCCGCCCACCAGATCAAGCTATCCAGTGGAACTCATATTCCAGCCGCCGCCTACGGCACATTTCACTCAGACTGGGCACAGGACCACATGAAAGATGCCACCGTCGAAGCCATTCGGCTTGGCTGGCGACACCTCGATACCGCAAGAGCCTACGAAAATGAAGCTGACGTCGGCGTTGCCATTCGAGAAGCCATCGACAAAGGCTACATTTCCTCCAGAGAAGAGCTTTATATCACAGGAAAACTATGGAACGGCCACATGGCCCCAAAGGATGTTGCTCCTGCCGTCGAACAAAGCCTCAAAGATTTGGGCATTGAAAAAATTGACATGTACCTCAATCACTGGCCTTGGCCCAATGTACATGCTCCTGGCTGCCAAGGCGAAGACCGTAATCCAGATGCTGTCCCCTACATTCATGAAGCCTTTCTGGAAACCTGGGCCGAGATCATCAAACTCAAAAAAGCTGGCAAAATTGTTGATGTCGGCATTTCCAATCACACGAAAGCGACCACTGAATTACTCCTAAGAGATGTCAGCCAAAACGAACGACCCGTCCTCAATCAATTGGAGATGCACCCACTCTTACAGCAAACTCAACTCCGCCGCTACTTCGAATCCGAAGGCATCACCTGCACAGGCTACATGTCTGTCGGTTCACCTCACCGTCCAGCCAGAGATCGCTTCGTCGAACACCGCGATGACATGGCCGACCCCGTGATCGTTAAGATTGCTGAAGAATTAGGCGTTTCTGCCGGTAGGGTCTGCCTCAACTGGGCCATCCAGCGCGAGAAAAAAAGTGGAGGCTTTGTCGCCATGACAACTAAATCTCACCGCATGATCGACAATCTCAAAGCTGCCACAGAAGACCTCTTGAGTGAAGAGCACCTCACCGCCATTTCAGGTGATGGAACAGAAGGCAACCAAGGAATCGAAGCCAACAATCGCCTCATTTGGGGGCAAGTTTTTCTTTGGCCCGAGGCAGATGGGGACTGGAGAACTCTATGGAACGACAGCCAAGTTTTCGAAAGCAAAGAAAATTACCAGGCCTACAAAGAAGCCTTCACAGCCTACAAAAACGTCAAAGACCAAACCATCTACTTGGGAGGGAACCATGAGTGAAAAAATGAGACAAGCCGTCATGACGGAGCCTGGCAAAATTGTTCAGGGCGAAGCAGAGGTTCCCAACGCAGGTCCAGGTGAAATCAAACTCAAGGTTCAGCGCATCGGTGTCTGCGGCTCTGACATTCACGTCTGGCATGGCCAACATCCATTCACTCCTTATCCAGTGGTTCAAGGCCACGAATTTTCTGCTGAAGTCGTCGCTATTGGCGAAGGTGTCACCAAAGTCAAAGTTGGTGACCGAGCCACGGCTGCCCCCCAAGAGGTCTGCGGCACTTGCCCTCCTTGTAAACGCGGCGATTACCACATCTGCGACGACCTCAAAGTTCGCGGCTTCCAAGCCCCTGGCTGCGCTCAGGACTTCTTTGTCGTTCCCGAAGAACGTATCGTTCCATTTCCAGAAAACCTAACCCACGACCAAGGGGCTCTCATTGAGCCCGCTTCAGTCTCCGCTCACTCCACTTCACGAGCAGGAAACCTCGAAGGCAAAAATGTTGTTGTTTTTGGAGCTGGCACCATTGGCAACCTTGTCGCTCAAGGCGCCAAGTGCCGCGGAGCCAAAAAGGTTCTCATCACTGACATCAACGACTTCCGCCTTAATAAGGCAAAAGACGTAGGCATTGATTTCGCCTGCAATGTCGCAAAAGAGTCATTTGCAGATGCCGCCAAAGCCGCCTTTGGTGACGAAGGCTTCAGCGTAGCTTTTGAGGCCGCAGGGGTCGAAGCCTCCCTCGACGATGCCATCCAATTCATCCAAAAAGGTGGCGATATCGTTGTTGTTGGAGTTTTTGGAAATCGCCCACGGGTCGATATGTCGGTCGTTGGAGACCGAGAACTCAGTCTTATCGGAACTCTCATGTACCAACAAAACGACTACGAACAAGCCGTCGAGTGGATCGCTTCTGGAGCGATGAAGACCGAACCCCTCGTCACCAAACGGTTCCCCTTCTCACAGTACCAAGATGCCTACCAATTCATTGAAAAAGAAGGCGATAAAACTCTCAAGGTTGTGATCGACCTTTAGATTTAGGAAGCCGAGAGGAACTTCCTCCCGGCTTAATTCAATTTTCTAGCTCCCCTTACAGCCCTCGTCATGGGCCAGCATAACTCTAGGGGTGCCATTTCGGTCCTTGAGCAAAGCAAAGCCTGAGCAATGCTCACAGCTTTTATGCACATCCCATCCTTCCCAGTCGGCGAGAGGATCTGACTCAACAGCCCTGCCGAGGATCGCCTCACGAGTTGATTCTGCTATACCAGCAGCCTCCCCAATTAAGTCTCCGGGAACTCCCAACTCCGTCAGAGTCGCTCCCAAATGTCCCATCACAGCATCAAAGTGCTCATCTCCCAAGCCGGCCTTAACCAAATGAGCATGACCTTCTGCCAAGGCTTTCCCCTTGTAA
>Ga0233432_10001627_pt1 | contig 21575 bp, 17 predicted proteins | sample SI_122_August201_6_FD_179870 | JGI IMG/M metagenome (GOLD analysis project Ga0233432, IMG submission 179870) | Seawater microbial communities from Saanich Inlet, British Columbia, Canada - SI_122_August2016_10_MG | ecosystem: Environmental > Aquatic > Marine > Inlet | place: Canada: British... | reverse complement strand
CAGCTTCTTATGAACCCAAGAGGTCACGCGTTGGATATTCTCCATCAAGGCTGGCACATCTTGAAAAACGACATGATTCACCCTCTGAAGAAGATAGCGAACCTCTCGGCCCCCCTGCTCCATCGTGACGGCAAAGGTGTCATTGATGTGGCCACTCCCATAAGGAGCTGCACTCACATAGTCCCCCTGAATAGCAAAATGGGAGACGATCTCCCCAGGGGCATAGTGATTCGTGTTTTCCAAAAGTTCCTCTCCGAAGGGGCTCGACTCAGCCCTCCTCTTCTCCGATTGTTCTATTCGAGGGTGCCGGGGTAATCTTGAACCATACCTTTACCCGTTACCAATTTCTCGATCTCGTCTAGGTCGTGGGGAGCGTACTCAGTCAGATTTTCAATACCCGTCTCAGTCACCACGACGGTGTCCTCAACTCGCATGTAGATCATTTCACTATCAATCCTGATCTGTGGATCAACGGCAAAAACAAGACCTGGCTCTAAGGGGCCAGTTTTGTGCTCAACGCCATCGTGGACACTTAGCCCAACACTATGAGCTAGGTGATTGTTAAATTTGAACATCCACTCGGTTCCAGCTAAGTGCTCTTCACTAGCAAAGTCATAGTCTTTCACCTTGCCTCTCATAATTTCAACCACCTCGGCCTCAATTTCATCGCAAGTTCTTCCTGCTCTGATAGAAGAAAGTAGAGTCAAATGGTACTCTGTTAGAAAACCATAAAGAGCGCGTTGGGCATCGGTGTACTTGCCATTGATGGGCCAAACTCTACAGATATCACTTGTATAGTAGTTGTAGTCAGGAGCACAGTCCACCAAAAGAAGCTCTCCATCTTTCAGGGGGCAGTTGTTGTCACCGTAGTGAGGCCAAAAAGCATTCTTTCCGCCAGCAACGATAGGGGCATACCCCGTATCCCAAGAGCCATTGACCAGATATTGGTACTGCATCGCCGCGGCAACTTCATACTCAATCACACCTGGTTTTGTCGATTTCATCGCTTCAACCACAGCCTTCGCTGCTTGGTATCCAGCTTTTCTAAGAATATCAATTTCATGAGGGGACTTGGTCATTCTCATGTCGAGAATGATTGGCCAGATATCTTTGACCTCGATCTTAGAATTGACCTCTTTCACCTTTGAAGCTAGGTGAGCTCCACGGTTGAGACGATTGTCCCAGATGTCCAATTCAATCTGTCGCTGAGCGTCAATGGTGCTTCGGTAGTCGGTCTTCCAGCCTTCTCCGTCCCTTGGGTGCATATATAACGTTGTCACATTTTGGAGATCTGCCGTCAGGTCTTCCCTCACGCCGACGGCGTCCAGTCCATAAGCCTTAGCGACTTCACTGGTATCGTTAGCCGATATGACCTGGTCATTTCGCTCACGGGACTGCTGATTCGAAGAAGGCAAATAGAGCTTAGAAAAACCCGTTGAGCCGTCGATCAGCAAATAGGCTTGGGGAGTTTCAACACCACATAGATAAAAGAAATCGTTGTACTGACGGAAAGCAGAGTGGTCATTGGGAGCAGGTCCACCAATGATGAGTGCATGGGTCGAACCAATCCGAGCACATAAATCCTTACGTCGTCTCTTAAACTCTTCGTTATCTTTAAATAATGCAGGCAAAGTCTTTCTCCTCGTGATTCCAAAAAAGGCTCAGGTTTAGCCCCTATTCGATCGCTGGATCATTCTCCAAAACCGAGGGGGCCATTGGGCTAAAATGGTCTAAAAAATTCTTGGCCATTCAATGGCTTTCTCCCCTTTTTCAAGTATGCCTTTGCTCTAATTTAACCATTTCACAATGTGAATTCAGGCTCAGTCAAAAGAATGCCCTCCCCCTGACTTCATTGACGCTCTTAAGCCAACAAGGAATACTTTTTCAGATTAAAAACAGACCAATAAAGCCCTAGAACTCATCCTTACGAATTTGGCACTCCCTCACTCCAAATCTTTTCAGCATCCCGACCACGGCCTCGCACATGACCGGAGGGCCACACAAGTAGATCTCTAAGGATTTTGGGTCTGGATGTTGCTCAAGAAAACGATCCTTCACAACTTCGTGGATCATCCCCCTTTCACCATTCCAATCATCTTCTTCAGACAAATCAGACAAAGCGACATGGAATTCAAAATTTAGGTGATCCTCAGCCCAGGCTTGAAGTTCCTCCATGTAAAAAAGGTCTCTTGGAGTTCGAGCTCCATACCAATAACTTATCTTTCGATTCGACGACTCATTTCCAAGAAGGTCTTTGAGATGTGACTTTAGAGGCGCCATTCCAGCCCCACCACCAATATAAAGCATCTCTGCGTCACCAGGATTGATCTTAAAGTCCCCTGAGACCCCCAAACTTCTCACCTCATCGCCAGGTTTCAAATGAAACATATAGGATGAGCCAACTCCCAAGGGGAGGCCTTGTCCCTTCGGTGAATACGCCAATCGAATGTTAAACTTTAACTCTTTTTCTAACTTGGGATGGGAAGCCATGGAGTAAGTACGACTGATTTGGTGATGATTTGGCCCGGCCACCAAAGTCACACCATCTCCTGAGGGCAAACCATCCAATCCCTCCAATTGTAGCTCGCCATAAGGAGGGATCTCAAAAATCATATATTGCCCAGGCTCATAATCAAAAGCCTCATCACCATGCCTTTCAAGCACCAACTCTTTAATCGTGCTGGTCAAGAAATTGTTAGAGATCACTTTCCAATTCATTCTCGAAGGCGACCGGACTTTTCTCTCCTGAGTTCTAATATTCAAAAACAGCTCATCTCCCTCTTCTTTCACCAAGTATGTTTTCAGAGGAACACAAACAGGAGCCCTTTGGCAAGAGCCATCACTCACCTTGAATCGTCCATTGTGCTTAGGGCACTCAATCTGATCACCCTCTAGCATCCCATCGGCCAAATGAGCTCGTCCATGGGTACAAATGCCATCTGTTGCACGCCACTCTCCTTCGGCAAGTTTGTAGATGGCGAAGGTCTGCCCCTCATGATCAAATCTCGAAATATTTGCTAAAGAAGAAGCTTTTCCCTTCAACTTAATCCATCCATCCTCATCAGCTTCTGCAGCCGCCACAAGGCCTTCTGGCCCTTTTCGATAATCGCTTGGGTTCGCTGATGCAGGCAACTCTCTTTTTACATAAAGATTGGGGTTTTGAGCCTGAAGGAATACAATGGGTATGATCTCTCTCCATGCCTCCCAAAGGCTCGTGTAGGCCCTTGGGCAATCAGCTTTCATCAACTCATGTAGTTTGGGCAATTGGTGATAAGGAACCATCGGGAACATGTGATGCTCAATGTGATATCCCATATTCCAATATAAATAGCGATGGATGAAATTCATATGAACCGTCCGACAATTCAACCGGTGATCCAATACGTTTTCAGCTAGTCCTGCATGTTGGGTGTAACCATAAATTGGCATCAACCATGAGCCGTAGAATGTTGGTAAACCAATGAACATTAACGGAAGAATCGAGCCCAAAGAAAATGAAAGAAGAAGAACCGCCACATAAATCAATAGATAAATCCGCGCTTTAAAAAAGACCTTCTGATACTCACTCTCGGGCACATAACATTTTTCCGAGTCTAGCATCCGACCCCATGCATGAGTCCACATATTCTTTATGCTCGACCAAGTTCCCCCAAAAGCAAAAAACGATAACATCAGTCCCTTTAAATTTGTTGGTCGCTGAACGACAATCTCAGGGTCTCTTCCCATAATGATGGTGTCGCTGTGATGTCGTGCGTGACTCCACCTCCATGGTGTCGACTCTCGAAATACCATAAAAGAAGCTAATTCATACAGGGCATCGTTCATCCATGGAGTCTTGAAAGCCGTTCCATGGGAACTTTCATGCCAGCGAGAATCAGATGTCGTGGCATAAATCACTCCGTAAAGCAAAAATGTTGGCACGGCCCACCATGTTCCCCAACTAAGCAAACCAAACATGCCAAAGGTGAAAAGTAGGCCAAACCAGATGATGCAGTCACGAACTCCAGGCCCATCATCTCGAGTGAGAAGCTCATCCATCTTCTCTTTCGAAATTGGCGTCGTGTACCAATCGGCATTGGCCAATTTTTTCTCTAAGGAAATCCTAGCATTCACCCCTGTTAAACTGTAGTCTCGCAAGGGCATATTTTCCCTTGGGGTCGTTTCCGTTAAATCTTCTATGACGATCTTCATAATTTCGAAAACGAGGAGGACATCGTCAAATTAATACAACCATCGATTATTAAATCCATGGCTCTCTACAAACTTAAACTCAGATCCGAAGAGTTTGACTCCACAACTCACCCGTGGTCACCCCAATATCTTGCTGAGCCGTGCTACGATAAGTAGGAATAAGACTCCAGCGGTCTTTCCCCGATGTGTTTGGATAAGATGCATGGAGAAGGAGGTCAGAAAAAAACAAGGTATCCCCTGCCTTCATCTCTAAGTCAATCACCTTGGACTCGTCGATCTGTGACTCAGAAACTCGATTTCCAAAATTACCATCCTCTTTCTCATGGGTGACCTCTTGGAGATGAGAGCCAGGTATCGTCCGCAGACATCCATTCCCGGTGTTTGCATCATCTAAAGCGATCCAAGCCGAAATCTTGTTAACACTCCCCTTCCAATAAGGCCAATCCTGATGCCATGGAGAACCGTAACTCATTTCAGATGATTTATAAACAGGTTTCACGCTCAAGAACTCTACGTCATCGCCAGCAAGTTCTTTTAATGTCTCGACCATGCGTGGGTGAGTGATCGTTGAGAGAGCTCCCTCGGGCATCTTCCCAATAGACCAAACATGGACCCCACTTTCTTTGCCCTCATGATTGGCAACAGCGATAGATTTTGCTTCAGAGACTTCTTCTAATGAAAAAAGTCCTCTCTTTAGGATAAAGCCTTTTTCACGATATTCAGCGAGAGCGTTCACCATTTTAGCCCTAAAGGCAAATCAAATGTAAAAATTATAGCTTAAGCTGTCTCTCTAAACGTTCAATAGACTTACCAGATGATAGGTTTTCTTCTACTAAACCTTCATTTAGTCTCTCTACACTTCCCAAAAGCCTTGATGCAGTGCTCAATATCTTCGTCGAGGTGGGCCGAGCTCAGTTGTAGGCGAATACGAGCTTGCCCTTTTGGAACAACTGGGTAACTGAAAGCCACGGCGTAGATTCCATGCTCCTCCACCAATTTCTTCGCCATGCTACTAGCAACTCTAGCATCTCCGAGCATGACGGGGACGATAGGATGAATACCATCTGGAATCTCAAAACCAAGATCTTTCATAGAGGTTCTGAATTTCAGAGCATTCCTCAGCAACCTCTCCCGGTCCTCACCCGAACCTTCGACCAAATCCAATGCCGCCAAAGTGGCCGCCACAATCGGTGGAGCAAGAGAGTTTGAGAAAAGGTATGGCCTAGATCTTTGCCTCAAAAGATCAACGATCTCCTGACGACCCGATGTATAACCCCCACTACCTCCCCCAAGAGCTTTTCCAAATGTTCCCGTATTGATATCAACACGATCTTGAACACCAAAGTGTTCTGGAGTTCCCGAACCATTCTTCCCAATAAATCCCACAGCGTGGGAATCGTCGACCATCACCATCGCATCGTAACGATCAGCCAAGTCACATATCTCATCTAATGGCGCCAGAATACCATCCATCGAGAAAACCCCATCGGTCGCAATTAAACGAGTTCTCGCCCCACTCGACTCCTTCAGACATCGCTCCAAGTCCTTCATGTCTGCATTTGCATAACGAAAACGTTGAGCCTTACACAAACGGACTCCATCTATGATGCTAGCGTGATTCAAACTATCCGAGATGATCGCGTCCTCAGGGCCCAGCAAGGTTTCAAACAAACCCCCATTCGCGTCAAAACAAGATGAATAAAGAATGGTGTCTTCACTTCCCAGAAAAGAACTCATGCGCTTTTCAAGCTCACGATGAGGCGTCTGGGTTCCACAGATAAATCTCACCGAGGCCATCCCCAATCCATGACTTTTTAAGGCAGCTCCCGCAGCCTCCACCAGCTTTGGATGGTTGGCCAAACCGAGGTAATTATTGGCACACATGTTGAGCACCTCCCGACCGTCCTCGAGGTTCACTTTTCGCTCTTGGGCCGAACGGATTGGCAACTCGGACTTAAAAAGTCCGTCGGCTTTAATCTGCTCTAGGGTAGCAGAAAAATGTTCTGGATTGTATGTCATCAAATCTCTCCCGTTTTAAATTTTCTATTTTCTATGAGTTTATTTTTGGTGTCAGTTAAAATATCAGTCTGTGGTCCAGTCTAACACAACTTTTCCGGATTTCCCAGAAGCCATGACCTCAAAGCCTTCTTTGAAAAGAGATATTGGGAAACGATGAGTGATCAAAGGCCCGATGTCCAATCCCGATTCGATCATCACCTGCATCTTGTACCAAGTCTCATACATCTCTCGACCATAGATGCCTTTGAGCTGAAGGCTATTAAAAACAACTTTATCCCAATCAATGCCAGTGTCCTTTGGAAGAATTCCAAGAATGGCAACTTTTCCTCCATGGCACATATTACTCAGAAGGCTGTTAAATGCTGAGGGATTACCTGACATCTCCAGTCCAACATCAAACCCCTCTTTCATGTTGAGTTTCCCCATGGCATCTTCGACCTTTTCAGTGCGAACATCGACCACAACATCGGCCCCCATTCTCTTGGCATGATCCAAACGAGTCGGATTAACATCCGTGATCACCACATTTCGAGCTCCAGCGTGTTTACACACCCCAGCGGCCATACAGCCGATCGGCCCTGCCCCTGTAATCAAAACATCTTCACCAAGAACCGGAAAAGAAAGAGCTGTGTGAACAGCGTTTCCCAATGGGTCAAAACAGGCCAGCACATCTAGATTGATATTCTGGTCAGCATACCACACGTTTGTCTGAGGAATCGCTAAGTACTCGGCAAAAGCTCCTGAAACATTAACGCCTACCCCGGAGGTATTCGGACAGAGATGGCGTCGCCCTGCTAAACAGTTGCGACAGGTCCCACAAACCAAATGACCCTCTCCACTCACGATATCACCCTTTTTGAAGTCGTGCACGTTGCTCCCAACGTCTTCGATCACTCCAGCAAACTCATGTCCCACGGCCATGGGCACCGGAATGGTGCGCTGAGCCCATTCATCCCAGTTCCAGATATGAATATCCGTTCCACAGATCGCCGTCCTTTTGATGCTAATTAGCACATCATTAGGTCCGGGTTCAGGCTCTGGAATATCCTCCATCCAGAGTCCTTTTTCCTTCTTCGATTTCACCAGAGCTTTCATGGCTTTCCTTGAAATTCAATTTCTACTACTATAAACATTTGAGTCATATCTGCAACACATTAGTGGAAAAAAGTTTCCTATATGAGACAACTGAGGTTTCAAAGCCATGGAAAATGAAGACCTAAACCCCAACGAGTCCCTAAACCTACACTTTGGGAAACGAGTTCTGATCCTCCGGCAAGAGCACAACTGGTCCCTCGAAGTCCTCTCTGAAAAGTGTGGCGTCAGCCGTTCCATGCTCAGTAAAATCGAACGAGGCAACGTCAACCCAACACTCGCCCTCACAATTCGCATCGCTCGAGCATTTGGCCTTGGCCTGTCCGAACTCGTCCAAGACCAACCAGAAGAGGTCACCGGCATTCACATCATCCGCTCAGACGACGAACAATACCACTACCGCTCAGATAAACATTGCCGCATCAAAACCCTCAGCCCCCTGCACCTTGAAAAAGAAATCGAATTTTATGAAATGGTGATTCATAAAGGTGCAGCACTCTCCAATCCTGGCCACTACGCGGGCACTCGAGAGTTCATCTCTGTCACCCAAGGCCAGATTCAGGTCACGAGCGATCAAGACTGCGAAAAACTCAAAGAAGGCGATAGCGCTGGGTACCGAGCCGATTGCCCACACGAAATCAGAAACATCGGCAACAAGGAAGCCAAAGCCTTCTTAGTCGTCATCTACTCCGGTAACTGAGCAATATTTAGATTTCCCTCGTCACCCTAAAGCACCATCATCATTCAAAACGAAAACACTCCATCAAATCATATAGAGATTGGCCTGACTCTACCTCTCAGCACGACCTACATTTCAAAGTCCTCTCTCCAGGCTAAGAAGAAGCCCCTCTATGGCAACGCGATGAATATCTCTCTTCTTTCGTTTAAAAACGGCCTCCTTCAGCTAGAGGTTTCGGGCAGACATTAGGGGCTAACGAGATAACCCCTATGGTTCAATCAGCTGGACTGCGACAGGTCAAAACCGGATCGGGATCGATCCCCTTGAAGTCTTCACGACAAACCAAGAGCTTTAAATTCATAGACTTAGAGACTTTCTCTTCTGTATCATTTCAACCTAATAAATATCAAACTATTGGTCTATTCCCACCAATCCTTTTTTCTTCAGCCCATCGACATCATATCTTCATACGCTTGCATTTGATAACGCTTAGGTGTTGTTCCGAAACGACTTTTAAACAACCGCGTGAAGCGATCTGGGTCGTCATAACCACAGGCTCTTGCTGTTTCTCCTATTCGAAAATTCATCCTGAGCAGTCGAGCTGCCCTTTCCAATCGCAAACCATGGACCCAACTACCTAGGGGTTGGCCAGTAATTCTCGTGACATCTCTTCTCAAAGTCCTCAATGAACAACCACAGCTCTTAGCCAATTCTTCTAATGTAAAATCTCTCTCTCCCCATTCAGAAACTTTCAATCGAGCTTTTTCAAGATTGCTATTCGAAGTCAGTGGCTCCAAACTCTTATCACACAAGCTCTCAATCATCTCAAATAAGAAGAACATCACCATCGAAGATGCCCAAGGAGATAGGCTCTCCACAGGAGGCCTGGAAAGCAACGCTTCATACGACAACAAATCTTCCCTGCCTTTTTCATGAATATGATGAGAATGATCAAACGAGCTTAATAAGTTCTCTTCAGGACTTTTACCTTTACTTTTCAGCTCGTATGAAAAGGTTCCAAAAATCAATCTCAGATCTCGATGCTCTGGAGATGAGATTTCGTGAATCACCCCTGGGTCAGCAATAAACACATCACCTCGAGTCAAATCCCATTCCTTTGATCCATGGCGATAGAGTCCATTCCCAGAAGTGACTAAACAGATTTCATAATAGTCCTCATGGAGATGGGGATGATTGGTCCATGGGTCGTGGAAATGACAGTGAGATCCCGTTCGATAAGTGAAATCGATACCCTCAAAGTGATATTTCCCACCGTGATGTTGCACTGACTTCATTTGGCCGATTTTATAGGTTAAAAAGTGTTATAAAGGGGGAGAAATGTCCTTTTAGATAGGTTATTATGTCTTTCAGCCATCTCAAACTATTGAACATGAAACCTAGAGAACGCGTCCTAACCGCCTTAGCACACCAAGAAGCAGATAGAATACCTCGAGACCTCGGTGGTATGAACTCCACGGGAATCTCTGCTTTTGCCTATCCTAAGCTTGTGGAAGCTCTCGGACTGCCCCCTAGGAAAACTCGTGTACACGACACCTTTCAGATGTTAGCCCTACCAGATGTCGATGTCTTAGACGCTTTAGACATCGACGTTCTAACCATCAATCATGGTGTCTGCAGTCAACTCGACCAAGACCATCTCTGGAAGCCTTTTGATTTTGGCGGTCGACTGGATGCTGAAGTGAGAAACCCTGGTTCCTTCCAAGTTCAAAAAGACGGAACCGTTGTTAGGGCGAGTTCACGTATGGTTCCCAACTCCTATGTTTTTGATTCTACCTCCGGAGGCCAAGCTCTCATCCTTGAAGGAGATCTTCCTCGACCCGACCTTAAAGAGTTATCTAAAAACCTTAAGAAAAGCCTCCTCAGAGATGATGACCTTCAAAGAGAAGCGCACCTCTGCCAACAAGTTCGCCAACGATCCGATCGTGCTCTTTTTTATTCAGGGCCAATCAACACTGGGATTGGTATTGGTCACTGGGGAGGCTTAGGTATTTTCCCTCTCCTATGCCTTGAAGAGCCTGAGTACATTGAAGATCTTCACCACCTAGTGATTGAACACTCCATTGAGAACGCCAAAAGGCTCTTGCCCGTTATCTCCGAAAATGTTGATATTCTCATGCTCGCTGCCGACGACTGGGGAACACAACAAGCGCCGATCGCATCCCCCGACACCTATAAAGAGCTTTTCCTTCAGCCCATCAAAGAATTTAATGACGTCGTTGCTAAGTTAGCACCAAATTGCCATCGTTTTCTCCACTCTTGTGGAGCGATCTACGACTTGATCGACTTGGTCGCCGAGAGTGGGTTTCAGATTCTCAATCCAGTTCAGTGGACCGCCGGCGGCCATCCCTACCCAGAGTGGAAACAGAAGTGTCAAAATCGTCTGGCTTTGTGGGGTGGAGGTGTCGACACCCAAGGCACCCTCGTTCATGGAACTCCCAATGACGTTCAAAATGAATCCCATACCATCAGTCATCACTTACATCAGGGAGGTGGGTATGTCTTCTGTGCCATCCACAATCTCCTCGCAGAAGTCAGTCCCGAGAAAATCCTAGCTTTGTACAAAGGAGCCCAATCATGACCACCCTTATGACAACAACCATCAAAGATACTTTCGAACAAGACGGGTTCTACCTCGCACGCGGTCTTTTTTCTGGCTTAGAACTGGAGGAGATGCAAGAGGAATTTGACCGTATCGTCAAACAAGTCACCGCAGGTGAAGAGACCGCCAATGCCGGCTGGCAAGGCGAAGCGGCCAAGAAACTAAATGGTGAAGGCCGCACGATTGTTCACACTCACCAAGTGCAGGACCATAGTTCTGCTTACACCCGAGCTTTCCAAAGCCCAAAGTTTTTAGAAACTTCAGCTGAAATTCTAGGCCCCAATATCATCCTCCATCACTCCAAACTCTTTATGAAGCCTCCAAAAGCTGGAAGTGGATTCCCTATCCACCAAGACTGGGGATACTTTCCAACCGAGAAAGATAGCATGATCGCCGCCGTCATTCATCTTTCAGATGCCACTGATGAGATGGGATGTTTTCGACTAGTCCCTGGCTCCCACCGTTTGGGAAGAGAACAAGGCACCATGGGTGGTGGAGGAAAAATGTCTAACCCCCTTCTCGATCAATACCCCCTCGATGAAGCGACGCCTCTCGAAGCTAAAGCTGGAGATGTTGTCTTCTTCCACTATTTCACCCTCCATGGCTCCTTTCCCAACGACTCCGACCAATCTAGGAAAACTGTTTTGGTTCAAATGCACAGCGGAGATGACGTTCTTGAAAACCCCGATCAACATCCCTATGCCCGTGTAGCTCTTAAGGGGCATAACACACGACTCCTACGGGTAGGAAGTGGCCCCTCCTACAACAAAGGCTAAAGATAAGTCTTTCCCTACCAACGGAGTAAATAGGATTTGGAGCATGACTCCTTGCTCCCGCCGCTCCTTCCTTTCAGCCCTCACCATCGGGTCTGCCTCTCTTTTACCCCTAGGCTCTGCCCAAAGGACCAAGCCGCCTAAGAAACCAAATATTGTTTTCTTCCTCATCGACGACCTTGGCTGGAAAGATATCGGAGCATACGGCAGCACCTTCTACGAAACCCCCAACGTCGATTCTCTAGCCAAAGCGGGCATGACCTTCACCGATGGATACGCCACCTGCCCTGTTTGCTCCCCTTCCCGAGTTTCCATTCTTTCAGGCAAGTACCCCGCCAGATTAGACACCACCAATTACTTTGGAGGTCGCCGAAAAGGGAAGCTCATTCCTGCTCCCTATTTGGACAGACTCCCCTTAGAGGAAGTCACCCTAGCCGAAGCGATGAATGAACAGGGCTATAAAACCTTTTTCGCCGGCAAATGGCACCTTGGTGACGAAAAGTTTTTCCCTGAGGAACAGGGCTTTGACATTAACAAAGGTGGTCAGCGTGGTGGTGGCCCTCCAGGAGGTTATTTCTCTCCTTACAAAAATTCAAGACTCAGCAATGGCCCTGATGGTGAGTGCCTGCCTGACCGCCTCGGTGATGAATCTATCAAATTCATTCAAGAGAATCAAGACAATCCATTTCTCCTCTACCTATCTTTTTACAGTGTACACACCCCCCTCCAAACGAAGGAGACATATCAAGAAAAGTACAAAGAAAAATCAACAAAGGTTCTCGTTGATGAAGAGTTCAAACAAGTCACTCCCCAAAGACGTCACCAAGCTAGACAGGCCCAAAAGCACCCCGTCTATGCAGGGATGATTCAAAGCATGGACGAAAACATCGGCAAGGTCCTCAAGAAACTCGATGCTCTTGGACTGAGCGACAACACCATCATCTGCTTCACCTCCGACAATGGTGGCCTATCCACCTCCGAAGGGAGACCAACTTCCAACCTACCTCTGAAAGCCGGCAAAGGCTGGCTCTACGAAGGAGGTGTTCGTGTTCCTTACATCATCAAGTGGCCTGGCGTCACTCAACCGGGATCAACCTGCACCACACCAGTGACCGGCACTGACTTCTACCCGACCTTACTAGAAGCGACAGGTTGCCCTCTCAAACCCCAACAACACGTCGATGGCACCAGTCTTGTTCCCCTCTTAAATGGAGATGCCAAGAACTTTGATCGCCAAGCCATCTATTGGCATTACCCACATTATGGGAATCAAGGTGGATTACCTGGTTCAGCCATAAGGTCAGGTGACTATAAATTAATCGAACACTTTGAAGACAATTCACTCGAACTCTACCATCTCAAAGATGATATCGGAGAACATGTCGACCTATCTAAAAAATTGCCCGAAAAAACGGCTGAACTTAAAGAACTATTATACTCCTGGCGTAAAAACGTAGACGCCAAGATGATGAGTCAAAAAGAAGATTAGCCCCACAACTCCAAGGGCAGGGCTGGTCTCTACTTTTTTTCTTTAGCTTCCTCAACCCTATGTTCTTCCAATAGCATTTCTGCTTCTTTGAGGCGGCGCTTCATGTCAGCTTGTCTCATTGCCTTGGCTAGCGCACGTCTTTCGCCACGGTCTAGCATTTTGGATTTAGCTTTTTCTCCGAGGTAAGCCTCATAAAGCTCTTCCGCCGACCACGTATCACTTCGAAGCGTTGGAATAGGAATACCTCCATTTTTTAGATTTGTCATAGGGTTACGGCCCCAAGCGTGCCGAAAGTGCACCGGATTAGGAACCAATGGGCTCGTCAGAACAATGCGCTTCTTGTCATATTGAGGTCGGTTTCTGCTATCCTTTCCTTTTTCAAAAAACTTAGCCGTTGCCATCTGGTACTTTTTATCTTCCCCAGCAATGGCAAAGCCGTAAATCGGCCCGTCTTCATGAGGCCCAGTCTGAGCGTTCAAAGAAACAATGAGTTGCCCTTCTCCAGCCTCAAACTTTTCCAATGCTGGCGGTTCCCAAGTAAGTTTATGTCCATATTGTGTGGACAATGCCCATTTCGAGATTCTCTCGCCAACAGGAATTTTAATCTGTGGGTGATACCATGACCGCCGTTGATCGAAACTACTGGCAAATCCAATATTGGCATCACCTGCCTTCTTCAGATCTAAAAAGGTTTGATATTGAGCTTCCCTAATTTGCACACCAATATCCTGCATCTTGCCCACGTAATTAAAATGGTCTTGGGGGTCTCCAGCTGTACATAGAGAAATTATACCAAAAGGAAGTTTCGAATCACCAAGAGCTCCTCTCCAAGCTTTGATCATTTCGCCAAAAACTTGATAATACATCTTTGCTCCATCACTTCCGCTAAAGCAATTGTTATAGCCTTGGTGAAAAATGGCACCCTTCACCTGCAAACCTTTTAGGGGAGAGATCATACTAGCGAAACAATTGCCCGGTCGGTTTTGATCCATCGCTGGTCCTGGACGAAGGTCAGCGGGAACAGGTCGATTAGGCGTTTTTCCTTGCTTTTTCATCTTTGCCACCCAACCGTGATGGTGTTTCACCCTCCCTTCTAAATCTTTAACTGGGTCAAACTCCGAGATTTTTTTCTCCCAATCTTTCAGAAGTGCCTTCGTTTCAGCGCCTTCGATCTTCTCCAGCTCCTCAAGGGGTGTCCACGTTTCAACGGTCGTTCCTCCCCTTGATAGGTCAATCACTCCTATGGGAATCTGAGTCGCCATTTGAAGACGCCTCGCAAAAACATATCCCATGCCTGAGAGCAAAGGCACCGTTTCTGGTGAACATGTTTCCCAATAACCTTGCTTGAAATGACGACTAGACCAACTGCTCCATTTGTAATGGCGAGGAAATCCGTCTTTGTGTTTAGGGCCATCCAACTGTGGAATCGTGATGTGTCGGATTTTTGGAAAGTTAGCAGAAGCAATCTCCAACTTTCCATCGACAAGTTTAGCTAAATCAAACTCCATGTTGCTTTGACCTCCCAACACCCAGACATCTCCAATCAAAATATCTTCGAGACTGAGCTTGTTGCTTTTACCTTGCACAAGAAGGCTTTGCCCCTTGTCATTAACCGGCAGAGGAGGCATTTCAACCCTCCAAGAACCATCTTCCTGTACAGTCGTTTCCAGCTCTTGGCCTCCAAATGTGACCTTCAGCTTTTCTCCACTTTGGCCCCAACCCCAAACTCCAAAGGCTTTATCTCGCTGAAGAACCATTCCCGATTGGAAGATGTTGTGAAGACACAGCTGCTTTCCTTTAGAAGGAACATCGATAAAGCTCTCTCCTCGAACCAGCTGTGATTTTTCAACCGCCTGACTCGTCGATAAAGACAAGGCCAACAAGAAGACAAACATCATCCATTTATTCATTTAAAACTCCATTGGGACGTCAATTTTGGGGGTGCCAAAGAGTTTAAACGAAAAGGACCGAAATTCCCAGTCTAAATTTAAAGAAACACCAAAAAACTTCTAACGACCTCGTCCACTTCCTCTCATCGACTCCCTCAGCTTCATCATTCCTTTTAGTACGTCGGGATCGGACTCGACAGCTTTAATAAACTGAACCCCTCTTTGTGAATGCTCTAAACTTCTTTCTGCTTTCTCACTCATATCATCTAGGGTTTCCTCATCAAAATTAACATCTCCCTTCAATGATTCAATCAGCTGACTCTGCCCATCATAACGCATTTGATTAGACTTTTCAATCAACGCAGAAAGAGACTCAACCCCCGAAGCAAACTCCCTTCGCTCGTTCACTTCCTCCCATGTACTATTTGGCCCTAGGGTTGAAGAGCCCCCTCGGGTTTGTGGTAGATAAGCCAGTCCAGGCATATCAGTCGCAACCTTTCCAGCAGCCTGCTCTAGGGCTGCCTCCTGCTCCTCGCTCAACTTTATCTGGTTAAAACTTCTTTTCAGGTTATCAATTCCTGCTTGAGAAGGGTCTTTAGAGCTCTCAAGTAGTTCACGCGCCAAAGTTGTATCGACCTCAAGGGATAACTGGTTGAGGGCCTCCTCATGCAAGGCCTGAACTTTCGACAGAACCTCTTCAGCCGGAACGTTAGGGTCCAAAACTAACATATTGATCTCTTCGGATTCCTTAAAATACGAGGTCAACATCTCCTTCACTTTCTCTCGTTGCTCTTCCGGCAAATCCTCCTCACCCAAAACCTGATTCATTCGCCCATTCACCCGCCAGCCCATTCTCCGACCTCCATCGAGGTCTTTCATTTTTTTCAGGCTGGCTAGAAGAGGCGTTGCGGCCTCAGTTTCATTGCTCGCCCCTTCTTCTTCAGACTCATCTGGTTTTTCGGCTACCACCTCAGATTCGCCCAAAGAACTCAATGAAGAGGGCGATAAGTTCCCACCAGAAGTCCTTTCAAGTTGAGTTAATTTCTCTTCTAACTTGGCCAACTCCTGATTCCGCTCCCCTAGCACCTTCCTCAAAGCCTGATTCTCAGTTCTAAGTTTCTTTAGGGTCTCATCTGCCTCGACAAGCGCTTCAGAGTCCAGATCCCTCTGGGCCTCAACATCGACCTCTTCAACCCTTTGAGCTCCTAAGCTCCCCAGGCTATAGCCAATAGCTAGAACAATAACTGCTGTCATCAGGTGCGATGCTATTTTCATAATCCTCCCCTTTTCATATGATCGTTCGACAAAACAACAATCTTCAAGGGCGTGATCACTTGCGAGTGCCATAGGAACTTCTTCAATAAGATGCACATCAAAGTCATGACAACTCTTGGGCTTAAAAGGCCAAACCTCACTATTTCCCATGAAAAAAATTCTCTTCATTGGCAACAGCCTCACGGGTCACATTTTTGACACCTTCAAATGGGTCGTCGATCACTTTGCAGATGAACCCATTCTTGTTGACCAAGTTTGGGGAGGGGGCATCACCCTAGAAGGCCTTCTCGCCAACGGTCGAGCCCAAGAAGCCCTGAATAAAGATCAATGGGACGTAGTCGTTCTCCAAGAACAGAGCCAACTTCCGGCGATACCAGGTCAAGGCGAAGCTTCTTTTCAAAAATCCGTCACCCAACTAGTCGAGATCATCCAAGCCCAAGGAGCGGAACCCATCCTTTATGAAACCTGGGGTCACTTTGGCGGAGATCGTGAAAGAAAAGACCTCTACCCTGATTACGACTCAATGCAACTCGCCCTAACCAAGGCCTATAACAAAGCCGCAACAAACAATCTCATCCGAACCATCCCTATCGGTCAGATTTGGAAAAAGCTCAAATATGATGGCTCCGAACTTTTCAACAAATTAGTCGAGGATGATCTATACCACCCATCCTCCCTTGGTCAATTTTTCAATGCCTGTATCTTTTTTCATCTTCTCTTAAAACAAAATGTCTTCAACGTTGAAACTCAAGAAGGTCTTGCTCCAGAGGACTGTCAAACTCTCATCCAAATAACGTCAAAACTATAAAGCACACTATCCCCTATCATTCACTAATCCTCCCTCTCAACCGATTCCCACTCACCTCCTTCCCTTTCATCTGCAACTCAGAGATATTGTATGTCCAAACAACCCAACATCATCTATCTTCACTCCCACGACACAGGACGCTACATCCAACCCTACGGACATGCCATACCAACCCCCAATCTTCAAAAACTAGCCGAAGAAGGAGTTCTCTTTCGCCAAAACTTTTGCATCAACCCCACCTGTAGCCCTAGCCGAGCTGCTCTACTGACAGGGAGTTATCCACATGAAAATGGGATGCTGGGCCTAGCCCATCGTGGTTTTTCACTTCACAACTACGAACAGCACTTACTCCATACTCTCCGTAAAGTGGGTTACCTAACGGCTCTCACGGGAACCCAACACATTGCAATGCCAACAAAGGACAAACAACCATGGCAAGTCAGTGGGTACGACCGCCACTATGGTGAAGATCACTGTGGAAGAGATGGCGCCATTGAATTTCTAGAAAACTTGCCAGATCAGCCTTTTTTCCTCACCATCGGTTTTGGTGACACCCATCGGCCTTTCCCTCCATTAGAGGATTCTCCAGACGACCCACGTTACTGCCTCCCACCCGCCCCTCTTCCCGACAATCAAGAAACCCGAGAAGACATGGCTAGATTTAAGGCGTCGGCCAGAATCCTCGACAAAAAAATTGGTGAGGTCCTAGAGGCTCTGGATAAAAGCGGACAAGCCGACAACACTCTATTCATCTGCACCACTGATCACGGTATTCCCCACCCTCGCATGAAATGCAATTTAGAAGACAGCGGCATTGGCGTCATGCTTCTCATTCGTGGCCCCGGTGGCTTCACCGGAGGAAAGGTGATCGATGCTATGGTGAGCCATCTAGACATCTTCCCTACAGCCTGTGAACTAGCAGGCGCAGAAAACCCAAATTGGCTTAGAGGCAAGTCTCTCCTCCCTCTGGTCAATGAAGAAGTTGAAGAACTCCACGAAAACCTTTTCTTCGAGGTCACCTTCCATGCAAGCTACGAACCAATGCGTGCTGTGAGAACCTCTCGCTATAAATACATTCGCAGGTTTGACCCAAGGGAAAAACCCGTTCTCGCCAATTGTGATCGAGGAGAGAGCAAAGACGTCTGGCTTGACCATGACTGGCAAAACCGACGAGTCGTCCAAGAATCGCTTTTCGATCTCTGCTTCGACCCCAACGAAATGGGCAATCTCGTCGATTCACCAGATCACCAAGATGTTTTGAAAGATTTGCGAACACGCCTAGAAAAATGGATGAAAGAGACCAACGATCCACTCATCAATGGCCCCATTGCTATCCCTGAAGGAGCCAATATCAATAGCCAAGATGATCTGGCCCCAGGTAAAATTGTTCGAGAAAAAGAAAAAAAATCATGAGGCAGCCCAATATCATTTATATCTTTGCCGATCAGATGAGAGCCCACGCTTTGGGTTGCTACGGCAACACCAATGTTCCAACACCTAACTTTGACGACATGGCACAATCTGGCATGGTCTTCGACAACGCCATCAGCACGTGGTCAGTCTGTTCCCCTCACCGAGGTATGCTCCTCACAGGCCTTCACCCCATGAACAATGGCGTTGTCAGCAATGACGTCGGCCACAAAGATGGCTTGTCTAGTATTGCCACTGCCTGTAACGAACAGGGTTACCAAACAGGTTACCTAGGAAAGTGGCATTTGGAATGGAACCGCGAACCCTTTGTCCCCAAAGACCGAAGGCTCGGTTTCGATTATTGGGCTGCCAACAACTGTACCCACCAATACCTTGACCACTTCTACTGCATGGACACACCCGAACCGATTCACTTCAAAGGCTACGACGCTGAAGTTCAAACGGAACTGGCCATCGATTATATTAAGACTCATCAAGAAAAACCTTTTTGCCTCTTTCTTTCATGGGGGCCTCCCCACGACCCCTACCTCAAGGTTCCTGAAAAATACAAGAGTCGCATCGACCCTGACAAAATTGAACTGCGGCCCAATGTCTCTGAACGAGCGGTGGTTGACGGCTTGCTCTCCATGAGCGAACCTAGCGAAGAACTCGCCAAACGCCGCAAGGCCCGTCGTGATCGCTTAGAAGACGACCACCGTTTAAAGCACGAGGAACTTCACGGCTACTACGCCCACACTTCAGCCTTAGATGATTACATTGGAGAAATTCGCTCGGCCATCAAAGAAGCTGGTCTTGCCGACAACACGATTCTCGTCTTCTCCTCTGACCACGGAGATATGCTTGGAAGCCACCGTATGGCTCTAAAGCAAAATCCTCACGAAGAGTCCATCCGTATCCCTTTTATCGTCGAGTACCCCGACGTCGTTCCCAAAGGCGAGCGTACCCAAGCTCTCATCTCACCCATTGACGTCATGCCCACCCTCCTGTCCTTAGCTGGACTAGATTGCCCAAAGGTTGATGGCAAAGATATCGCTCCTGCTGCTCGAGGAGAAGCCCACGACCAACAAGACGCCGTCTTGATCACCAAAATGACCGGTAGTTCCAAAGGCGATCAAGGTGGAGGCCCCTACGTCATCAACAACATGCTTCCATGGCGAGGAGTAAGAACCAAACGCTACACCTACGCTCGCCTAGTTGATCACGGCCCTTGGCTTCTCTACGATAACCAAGAGGACCCTTTTCAGCTCAAGAACCTCATCAATGACCCTGAGTATTCAGGTCTCCAAGCCTCACTGGAGAAACGAACACAAGAACTCATGGACGAAGCAGGAGATCCTGGCAACACAGATGAAATTCATGCCTACATTGAGTCTAGGCGACCATCGGCTTAATCAGCCAACTCAGTTCATAGATGAGAGTTCCTGAGACATCTTCACTCAAGCGTTCACGATCATAAAACAATCCACACATCAAATCATCATGACCTCACCTAATAGCAAAGCCACCGGAATAGAAACCGAAGCGACCAACGAATCACGTCCTGAAAGTGAGGTTTGCCGAACCCTCTCCTTCGACGCTAAACACCTCAAGATCACTCAGGTTCAACTTTTTGACGTAACAGATCGTCACAATGAACTCGTTCAACAGAACAGTTGGCTCGCTCATCGCATCCAACCACTCAACCTCTCGGGTAACCTTTTCCTCGTTGAAGATCTCATTCAGGGAACGTGCTCAACCATCATTCGACAATCTCCACTTCCAAACGCTCGACCCATCAGCACAGAACATGACCTCCAGATTAGGAACAAAACTGATGGCGGATTCGAGGTTCACCTTTTGGCAGGTGGAGACACAAATTCCGACCCATGGGTTGTCCTTGAGAGCAGTAACGACCTCACCGAACGGACGAGCTTGCTCCACAACTGGCAAAGAGGGCAGCGCCCCTCAACCCCAGGTCACCAAACCCCTCGCTTTCTCAGTAATACCTGGGGAGATCGCAACCGAGATGCTCGCATCCAACATGAATTCATCGAAGGAGAAATTGATTCCGCCTCAAAGCTAGGGGTCGATGTTGTTCAAATCGACGATGGCTGGCAAAAAGGCATTAGCGCAAACTCTGCTGAGGCTCAAACCAAAGGAGGAATCTGGGATGGATTCTGGGCAGCTGACGAAAACTTTTGGACCCCCAATCCAGATCGTTTCCCTAAAGGCTTAGACCCTTTAGTTCAGCGGGCAAAAGACCAAGGCATGGGCTTGGGGCTTTGGTTCGTTCCAGACCCAACCCATGACTATGACAACTGGCAGCGGGATGCTGATTGCATCCTTGGCCTGCACAACCGTTATGGAGTAGAGCATTTCAAGATTGATGGCGTTAAAGCTGAATCACAAACCGCCTTCGCTCGTTTAAACCAATTCGTCAACAAAGTCATTTCACAAAGTCATGGGAAAGTCGTTTTAGATTTGGACATCACCGCTGGCATTCGACCTGGATATTTTGGAATGATAGAATGTGGCCCTCTTTTTGTCGAAAACAGGTACTCAGATTGGAGGGGTTACTGGCCACATCACACCATGAGAAACCTCTGGAAACTCTCCCAATGGATCGACCCAAAAAGGATGCGTTTTGAATTTCTCAACAGCACGAGAAACCTTGAGAAATATGCGAACGACCCCCTAGCCCCTTCCTGCTATTCTCCAGCCACTCTCTTTGCCTCGGTCATGATGGCTAACCCTTTAGGTTGGTTTGAAGTCTCAAATTTGCCAACTCCATGGCTTGATGAGGTATCTGAGTTGGTTCACATTTGGAGAAACCACCGGCAAAATATATTTTCTGGCACCATCCTCCCCATTGGATCTGCCCCCGACGGAGTCTCTCCAACGGGTTGGGTTTCTATCTCACAAGATATGAAGAGTGGTTTTCTTTTACTCTTTAGAGAACTCAATGAGCAAACCAGCTTTTCTTTACCCCTCAACGTCGTAACAACCAAAACCCAGTGGCAAAATCTAGCTGGATGTGGGACCATCGCCTCTGGAGAAGGGCAAATTCATGCCACAATCGATCAGCCCCTTGGCTTTCAATTTTCTCAATTTTCTCTTTGATAGACCAAGCCTAAGGTCTGTGTACTAACTTAGCGCCATATTTATCTCGATTTTCATATCAGAATCAGAAATCAATTCAATTTTAAAAATGATATCTCCACCTCTATTTTTATCGAACATGATCTATCCAAGTCCTGAACACTTTTTTGGATTTAAAGAAATAGTTATGCTTTAGACCCTTCCTCTGCACTTGATAATTTAAGCCAAGGT
>Ga0233432_10001624_pt1 | contig 21591 bp, 19 predicted proteins | sample SI_122_August201_6_FD_179870 | JGI IMG/M metagenome (GOLD analysis project Ga0233432, IMG submission 179870) | Seawater microbial communities from Saanich Inlet, British Columbia, Canada - SI_122_August2016_10_MG | ecosystem: Environmental > Aquatic > Marine > Inlet | place: Canada: British... | reverse complement strand
AGTAGAGGTCACTGACGCTGATGGGAATGTAGATTTTCGTGATTTGAATCTCATCAAAGAGATCCATTCGGGAAATGCAGTCGTTAAGGTCGTCCCTCCGGATGAAGGAGCCGATGGAATTACGGTTCAAGGGCGGGCCATGACCGTGACCAAAGGCAAGAAAGCCAAGTTCCGTCTAGGTAAGAACGTTCGATATGACGAAGCTTCAGACACGATTTACGCCACTGCCGATGGCCATGTCGAACTTGTGGACTCTCTAATTTCAGTTCAAGAAGAGTTTCGCGTGAACAAAGAGGTCGATTTTACGATCGGTAACTTGACCTTTATAGGGAGTCTAACTTTCGAGAAATCTATTCCTCCTGGATACATGATGATGGCTGGAAAGGACATTGTTGTTAAGGAAACCTGTAAAGGGACAACACTCAAAGCGAGTGGTAATATTTCTGTTGAAGGGGGAATCACGGGAAGTGAGAACACAGTTATTGAGTGTGATGGCAAACTTTCTGCTAAATATATCAACGAAGCAAACGTGATCTGCAAAGGAGACGTGGAGTGTTTCTACGAGGTGGTTCGATCGACGATCAAGGCTATGGGATATTTTATTCTTGAGAGTGGAGCGGTGCGCGGAGCTCAGGTTTACGCTTTTAGTGGAATGAAAGTAAAAGATTTAGGTTCGCCCATGGGCACGCCGACTCTTGCGGCTGTAGGGGTTGATTTTTCTGTCGACGAGAAAGTTGGTAAGCTTCAGCAGGCGATTGGCCAACTTGAGGATCAGAAGGGAAAGCTCAAAGAAGCCATTGCTCCTTTTATGAAGAATAAGCTCTTGTTAGTGAAAGCTCCGGAGTCCAAGAAAAGTGCGGTTAAGACGATTCTCAACAAAATCGATGGGATGGATGCAAAGATAAAAAAAGTCGAGGGGATGATTTCTGATCTCGAAGCTAAGCGATTTAACAAAGGAAAGACGGTTGATATCATTGGCAGTATTGAAGATGATGTCACCATTCAGATCGGGAAAAAGAGTAAGAAGATGGATAAAGGCAAGCGAAAAGGAAGTTATCTTTATGACAAAGATTCTTTTGAGATTGTCTTCAGCCGTGGTTAAATCTGGAAATATGTTCCCAAGAGGAGTGACCCATGTCTGATCTGAATTCGATGTCGATGGACGATCTAGTGCTATTCGCGGAAAAGGGAATTCTTCCTGAGGGGGTTCACGTTGAAGATAACTCTTCAAGTTCAGCTCCTGAAGCTCAGGATCTGAATGATCTCAGCATGGATGATCTGTTGGCGATGGCCGAAGGTGAAGATGCTGGAGAAGAAAGCAAGACCTCCACTTCAGATGGTGGTGAAGAACAATCTGAGGAAGCGAGCGAGGATGATCTGAGAGCTCTATTGGAGAACACGCTTGGCGAAGACGAGTTGGGAGGCGGAGAGGATCACCTTGAAGTCGCTAAAGAAATTGAGAAGATGAAGCTACGCCAATTGGCCAATCGCATCGAGACGATGGCTCCAGCTAAACTTTTTCCTCCCAGAAAAGATGAAATCTATTACTTCTTGTCCTCCGTAGCGGGCCAGTCTAGCAAGATCCGTATCGATGGGGCTGGGGAAAAGTGTGCATTTATCGGAGATGCGCTGAAGTCACTTGAGACCTTCATGTTGTCTGAGGCAGGCATGACGATTGAAGAGCAGACGGCCTTGGTTGAGCTTTTTGACAGTTCTGCTGCTGAAGCTGTGGAGGAATCTGAGCAAAGAGATCTCGTATTCAATAACTTCAAATTTGGTTGGAAGCAGACGCTTAAAAGGCTCTACAAGGATGTCGAGAAGCTCAAAGAGATGGCTAACTCTTCAAGAAAACCAGTTGGCATTGTGATGATGTTTTATGAAAGTTTGGCCAGAGCTTATGGGCTGTGTCGAGCTCAGGAAAGCTTCAAAGAATATGAAGAAGAATTGAGTACAGATATGACTAGGGATCACAAGAGGCTTATTGTGGACACCTTTGAGGCAACGGTTGAGTTGGCTCCTTTTTATGGCTTAAAATCCATTGACTTCATCAACCGCAAGCAAGCTTATGATGCTGTCGCGGCTTTGAATTTGCCGCAGATTATCGCCATGCTAAAAAAGAGATAAATCCATGGACGTCGGTGTCGTCGTCGTTGGAGGAGGACATGCCGGCATCGAAGCCTGCCTGTCATCCGCGAAGATGGGTGTGTCCACTGTTCTGATCACAGTCAGTGGTGAAAGTATTGGCCGTATGAGCTGTAATCCGGCAATTGGTGGTATAGCAAAGGGGCAACTCGTAAGAGAGATCGATGCCCTTGGAGGCCAGATGGGGCTGACCGCTGACGCTACAGGTATTCACTTTCGCATGCTGAACACTTCGAAGGGGCCCGCAGTTCAGTCGCCTAGGTGTCAAAGTGATAAGTACGCCTACTCGGAAATGATGCAAAGGGTCATCGAGAGTTCGGATGTACAGGTGGTCGAAGGGATGGTTTCAGATCTGCTGATGACTGATAGTGGAGTTTCTGGTGTTAGACTTGTTGGCGGAGATGAGATTCGAGCCAAAAAAGTGATTATCACTACGGGCACGTTCATGAATGGTCTCATACACCGAGGGAGTGAAAGAATTTCTGCTGGCCGTGTTGATGAGCCACCCTCTTTGGATCTTCCCCGTGCATTAAAGGAAATGGGTTTTGAGACGCGTCGACTGAAGACGGGCACGCCTCCAAGGGTACGAGGGAACTCAATTGATCATGGAGTACTTGAGATTCAAAAAGGGGACGAATGCCTAGGAGGTTTTTCGTTCCGAGGTGATGGCGCAGCCGGAAACAAAGTTGATTGTCATATAGCTTGGACCACTCCACAGACGCATCAACTTATTCTGGATCACATGTCTGAGTTGCCTCTTTATAACGGTCAGATTGAGGGTGTGGGGCCTCGATATTGCCCTTCCATTGAAGACAAGGTCTGTCGATTTAAAGATCGAGAGCGGCATCAGGTTTTTATCGAACCAGAAAGTTTGCAGACAGACGAAGTCTATCTCAACGGTATCAGCACCTCAATGAGTTCAGATTTGCAGGATCAACTTTTGAAGTCGATTCCCGGACTGGAAAACGCAGATGTCTTAAGGTATGGCTATGCTATTGAATACGATTTCGTGCCTCCTCACCAGTTGAAGGAAACCATGGAGACGATGGCCGTTCCTGGCCTCTATCTGGCAGGGCAAATCAATGGCACGACAGGTTATGAAGAGGCTGCGGCACAAGGGTTAATGGCGGGGGCCAACGCCGTTTTGTCGCTTCGTGGTGAAGAGCCCTTCGTCTTAGGGAGAGATGAGGCCTATGTTGGTGTATTGATGGATGACTTAGTAATTAAGGAGATCACAGAGCCTTACAGAATGTTTACGTCACGAGCAGAGCATCGACTGATGTTGCGACAAGACAATGCCGATCAGCGACTCATGGAGCATGGAAGGAGACTAGGATTGCTGGAAGAAAGACATTACGATGCGATGTGCAAGAAAGTCGAGGAGGCGAAGGGCGCTAGGGCGGTGATGAGCAAGATTCACGAGGAAGGAAGAAGTTATCTGGATCTCCTTAGGAACCCCAGGGTCACTCTTGAGAATATTCTGGAAAAAGAAAATGCTCCAGAGTCTTTGAGGAGCCTCTCGGATGGAGCCAAACAGGTGCTTGAGGTGGAGGTGAAGTATGAAGGATATCTTAAGCGTGAAGAGAAGCGGATTCAGAGGATGAAGAGGTCAAATGATCAACCTCTCCCTGTGAACATTGATTATGATGCTCTTCTGGAAATGCGGCAGGAAGGAAGGGAGAAGTTGACCCGTTTTCGCCCAAGAACACTAGGCCAGGCTGGGCGCATAGCTGGAGTCAATCCGGCAGATCTCCAAATTCTTGAGGTTTACATGAAAAGGGGTGAGTGGCCTCTTTTAAAAGAGGAGTCCCTTTCCTAGCGACCGACTTCGAGTCTCTGGGCGAGAAAAGGATCGAAGTTGGGTCGACTGAGTATTTTTTCTTGGGTTTTTCTGAAGTCGTAGGAAACCCGCCGAAAGATCACTGAGTCATCATCAATGGTGATATAACAACTCCGATTGTCCAAGTCTCTAGGTTGGCCCACACTTCCAACGTTGATAATGGACTTTTCGTTGCCAAAGAGGTAGAGGCTCCCCATGAGGTCTGACGGGGTGAGAAACTGATTGTCTTGTGTGAAAACTCCTGGGATATGCACGTGCCCTACGACGCAGTGTTTTGCTTCCATGCGATCAAAGCGTTCTTTCATGAGCCCAGGGCGTTTGATATCATGGGGAAAAATGTACTCCATAACATGCTGGCGCGGTGAGGCGTGGACAGCCATGATGCTATCGAGCTTCGCAGAGGTCGGCCACTGTGCCATTTCCTTAACAATGGTCTCTCCCAGTTGCTCCCGAGTCCATTCGATTGTTGTGCGTGCCCTTGGGTGCATGTTGGATGGGCACCCATTTACTAGAGCGTGCTCATGGTTTCCCATCAGAATCACCTCTGGATTAAGGTCTTTGACCATCTCAACGCAGGTCTTCGGGTCTGGTCCATAGCCAATGACATCGCCTAGCACAACCACACGGTCAATGCCTCGAAATTTGATGTCATCGACGACAGCCTGAAGGGCTTCGATGTTACTATGCAGGTCTGAAATAACTGCGATCAAGAACGGTTCTCCATTCCTTCTCCCCTATTTTCAATAGGGTAGTTGCCGTCCATGCAGGCGTAACAGTAATCGTCAGGGTTGGGGTTCATAGCTTGTCGAAGTCCATCCATGCTCAAGTAATTAACGCTGTCTGCACCAATGGATTTGGCAATCATTCTGTCGTCTCTGTCGTGTTGAAAAGCAAGTAGCTCTTCTCTCGTTGGCGTGTTAATTCCATAGATGCAAGACCAAGTGATATGGGGACTGAATAGGGCGAGGTGAACTTCGGCTGCTCCTGCCTTTCTGAGCATGTTGATGAGGATTCTGGAAGTTGTTGAGCGAACAAGAGAGTCGTCAACGAGCAAGATTTTTTTTCTCTGCACGACATCTTTGACGATGTTGAATTTTTGGCGAACAGCCTTCTCTCGGTTTTCCTGTCCTCTTGTAATGAAGGTTCGAGAGGCGAAGTGGTGTCGAAGAATGCCCATTTCCAGAGGGACATCCAGTGTTCTCGCAAAGCTGAGGCTGGCGATGGTCGCTGAGTCGGGAACGGGAACGACGACGTCGACATCCAGCTTGTCCTTGAGCTCGAGTGCAGTCTGCTTACCGAGTTCTTGCTGTGTCGAATAGCCGGGTTTGCCAAAAAGCTGATTGTCAGGTCGGGCAAAGTAGATGTGTTCGAAGACGCATTGGCTGAGGTGCTTCTTTTTTTCGGTGAACCTGAAGGAGTTGATTTCTCCTTCCGGGCTGATGTGCACGATTTCCCCAGGCTCGATATCTCTCTCGTAGTTCAGTTCCATGATGTCGAAGGCGTTGAGCTCAGAGGAAAATCCGACAGCTCCTTTGTCGTCTCTCCCCATAACAAGAGGACGGAAACCGTTGGGGTCTCTTGCTGCGATGAGACCTTCTTCGCTGAGGATGATGATGCTAAAAGCACCTTCTAGATTGGGGAGAAGTTTTTGTACTCGTTCGAGAATGGACTTGCCTTCCATGTGAGGGAGCAAGGCAAAGATGATCTCACTGTCAGAGTGAGAGCTGTACATGCTGGGATAGGCTCTCCTCAGGCGGTCGATTCCGCAGAGTTGGCCGTTGTGAACGACCGCGGCCTGATGTCGATTGCCGTCAGCATCCCAGAAGCGTCCACCAAAGGGTTGGGTTGAATGACTGTTTCCATAAGTGGTGTAGAGGTTCTGTGCAATGCAAGACGTCGTCTCGATTTCAGCAGTCACGCTGTTCGAGAGGACATCTGCTACAGCTCCTTTTCCTGAGTGGATCTGAAGCTGATCATCAGTAATGGAGGCTAATCCGCAGCTGTCGTGTCCACGATGCTGGAGGGCATAGAGCCCTCGCGATGCCCAATGCCCGGCTTGGGGGCGACCGATGAGTCCAACTACGCCACACATCAGTTGAAGGTTCCCTTGAGGTTAGGAGCGCCTTGTTTAGGCATCGTATGTTGTGCCTTCTTGAGCGAAACAGAGATCGATAGAGTCTCCAACCTTGTTTTTCCATTCGGTTTCAAGGGTGTCGAGTTCAGTGTCTTTGCGCTGGGGGTCATGATGAGTGAGGACCACTTTTTTAACATTGGCCTTGATGCAGTTTTCAACAGCGACGTTCATGGATGTGTGCCCCCAGCCTTTGAACTTTGGGTACTCTTCTTCAGTATATTGTGCGTCATAGAGAACGAGATCTGCCTCATTGAGAAAATTTAGCCATTTGGCATTCTGTTCTTCTATAATGTCGCTGACTTCTTCGAAATCATCGGGGTCAACGTCTTCTTCGCCTTCTAGGTGGTTGAGGTAAGGTTCGGTATCTCCGGTGAAGATAATCGTCTTGCCGTCACATGTTATGCGGTAAGCCATGGTGGTGACGGGGTGATTGGCGTAAACAGCCTGAACTGAAAAGGGACCCATTTCGACAGTTTCTTCCTTCATGTCAAAGAATTTCATGGTGGCAGCCATTTCGTCTAGGCGTACAGGAAAGAATGAGTAGGAGAGAAGGTCTGTCATGACCGACCGAAAAGACTTGTTGAAGAGAGCGGGGCCATAAACCTTGAAATTGTTTCCGGGGACGAAAAAGGGAACGAAGAAAGGATAGCCGATGACGTGGTCGTAGTGTGTGTGGGAAAAAATAAGGTGAGTGTCGAGGGGCATTTCTCCTAGAACAGCATTCCCCAGTTCTCTGATCCCTGTGCCAGCATCGATGATCAATCTTTCTCCAGAGGAGCTCTTGATCTCATAGCAGGTCGTATTTCCGCCATACTTGACCGTGTTAGGGCCGGGTACGGATATGGATCCACGACAACCCCAGATCTTAATATTCATGCGCATTCCTTTAGAAAAACCTGAGCCTTTTCAAGGGACTCAGGAATCTGAACCTTCACTTCGTTGAGGTCGTCTATCGAGAGGTTGAGACGCTCGAGGTCGTTTTCACTCACCTCGGTGTTTTTCATGTCAGTAACCAAGCCAAGCCCCATGGAGCGGACAAGTTTGTCGGCAATGTTGATTGCATTGATAATAAAAGGAGCGTTTTCTTTTTTGGCCCAACTGCGGTGCTGGGTGATATTCTTAAGGGAATCTGGGAGGCGCCAGTGAGATATGACCAAGGCTCCGATGCTCGGACCATTATACAGAAACTTGCTTTGGCACTCTTTTGCAAAATCAAAGCCTTCAAATTGATTATTTTTCAGGATATTAGTTGTTGTTTGATATTCTAGGCTGAGGAGAAGAAAATCTCCAATGTCATGCACCAGTCCAGCGATAAAATACTCTTCCAGCAGGTTTCTGGGCTGTTGGGCTTTGCTGGCAATAAGTTTACCGGTCACCCCAACTGCTAGAAGGTGTTGCCAAAGGGCATCGAATTCTGGAGACTTCCTTTGGAGCCCAGTGGTTTCCACTAGGGCTGAGGATAGGGCAATATTCTTGATTGTGTTGAAGCCCAATAGGATTAGGGCCCGGTTCAGGCTTGAAATCTTCTGTGGCATTGAGAAGTAAGAAGAATTCACCAAAGTCAAAATCTTGCCTGTGAGCATAGGGTCGAGTTTGATGATGTTCATCAGGTCCCTCGGAGAAGCCGTGACATCATTGGACAGATCCAAGATCTTCATGACCGAAGGGGAGAGTGCGGGCAGGTCTGAAATCCTTTCCGCCATGCTCAAATTCTTTGAGGATCCTTCCAACGTGGATTCTTTTGGGCGAAGCTTCAAGATACTAGCTTTTGAGGGCGAAGCACAAGCTTAGGTGGAGGGTCAAATTCATGAAAAAGCAATTGTTGTATCAAGGTATGCGCTATGCTTAAGCCTTCGGATATCAAGATTCGCCATGTCCATCCCCATGACCAAAACGGGGTTTGAGAAGCTTCAAACCCAGGTAGATGAGTTGAGAGCCCAAGTTCCTGACTTACAGAAGGCCATTAGTGAAGCTAGAGAAAAAGGCGACCTCAAGGAGAATGCAGAGTACCATGCTGCCAGGGAAGGTCTGGGCATGTTGGAGGCTAAAATAGCTGACTTGGACAACAGATTAGGTCAGGCGAGCATTATGACTTCTCTAGCAGGGGACACGGATGAAATCCTTTTCGGTGCGAAGGTTAAGGTTCTGGATATCACATACGGAGATGAGGAGACTTATCATCTGGTTGGTGATGGAGAGGCTGATCCCATGGAAAATAAGATCCTGACCACATCCCCAATAGGAAAAGCTATGCTTAACCGCAAGGTCGGCGAGAGATTTGTCGTCGATGCTCCGGCTGGATCAATGGAGTACGAAGTTTTGGAAATCACTTACGAAGGTTGATAGATATGTATCGCTCTCACGTCTTTCTTTTAACCCTATATTCGATATTCCTTTCCGGGAGTCTTTGGGCATATCAATCTCCAGAGGCATTCCTTAAAGAGGCCGATGGAATGCTCGACTCACGGAGAATGGACCGCCTCATACCTAGAGACAATCTCGTTGCTGTTGCAAAATTAGCGCAAGATGAGGACATGGAGCCTCTTGATCAGTATCTGATTTCTGATGACACCCTTCGTTTATTAAGAAGGACCAGTCTTATTGGGACTGACTTCGGTCGGCTCATGGAGGAGTACCAGGCGGAGTGCGATCGTCAGGGAGGGGACCAGAAGGTGATGGGTCTTAGTGAGTGGCGTTCTCTCTGGCTTGAGAAAGTGTCTCAGCATCTTAGGTACGTGCGGTCACTTGAACCAGTTTGGTCCTTTAGTCTCCGTCAGACTTTTGATCATACGAATAATGTCCTGCTGGCTGATCCCGATGATCCTGCTTCAGCGGGCACAGATAAGGATGACTCTGGCATGGGAATCAGTGGTGGTCTTAGTTATATGCCTTTGCTCAATCACAATAAGGACAAATCCTGGGATTACGTTGGCACCTTTGGGCTAGGGAGTCAGTTTCAGGGAACAGAAGAAGAACTCGAATACGATACAGTCAATATTTCGAACCTTTTCGTTCTTAGAGAGCCTTTTGACCATGTCAGGCGCGCGACCGTTAAATGGGATTTCTTTCGTCTCTATTCGAGTAACCCAAATGGAAATTCCTCCTCTGATTTTCATCGTCACGCTTTAACGTTCTCTCTTGACGGGAAGGCCCGAAAAATGCGAGAGGGTGCTTATTTTGATGCTTACTTGCCCAAGGTTAGCTTCCAATATCGCCTCAAGAAAGAGATTGGAGATAATCTTCTCGATGACGCGTCTGTGTCCCTTTCCGAAATAGACGTGTCAACACTGCAGTTGAAGTTTGGTTGGTCTTACTTGAGATCCAGAAAAGACGAGGCTTTTTCTTCTCTTGGTTGGACCTTCGACTACCAGCAAGAATCAGCAAATGATAAAAAATCACGTGACTACGGCTCCTATGGCCTAAGGGTCTCATATTTCAGGTCTCTTGAGGGGCTTCTCCCTTCACGAGTTCTCAACTGGAACTCATCAGTTTATTATCGAATCAGGAATTATGATTCTCCCGTCGCTAATACGGATGACTCGATTGACGAGATTCTGATGCTGACTTCATTAAACACGAGTTGGAGCGCCAGTCTCTCTTCTTCTCTGAGTTTTTCTTATCTCAATAAGAGTATTGATGTGTCTTCACCCACCACTAGGCTGGCTAATGAAAGCAAGAACCAGTGGAAAGTCATGTGGATGAACCGTTTCGTTACTCCGTGACCTCCTGAGGCGCTTGAAATACAGGGAGATAAGTTCTTAGGGAACTTGTCGATTCCCGGGCCACCTTACCATCCGCTCCTCATTCTGACCTGATCTGCCCTTCTCCTTAGGAGCCAATCTGCACGACTTTCACATACCGGTCATGGGAACTGGGCATTCGATTGATTCGCCTATTCGCGTGGCTCCATTTGGGATATCTTCTGTTATCTCGGTCGTGGATGATCTTCTTTTGGAGAGGATCCGGGCCTACTACTGTGGTGTATTCGGCTTTCCCTACGAAAAAATTGCCCGAAAGGAAGACGATGGGCGGGCCAAGAGGGTCACGGCTTATCTCGATATGGTGGGAGATATTGTCACTAAAAAGTTCAACGATATTCGTAACCAGCCTTTCTTTGAAAAGAACGATAAGGCTCGATATTTTGAAATGCTTCCCGATCATCACGAGTTGAAGGCACTATACTCTAAGCTACTTAAGATTGGAAAAGGCGAGGAGAGTCGTGAACTGGAAGAGGCTTTAGATGCTGGAATGAGGCCAGGCTCGATTGATGTGAATATCATGGTGAAGCTAGATAAGATCAACTATGAGAATGGCAAGCCAATGAGCGATGAATTTAGCGATGCTAAAGCTGCTTTGAGAGGATATGCTCAATCAAAAATAAGTTCAGGGATTGTGTTTTCCGCAGGTATTAACCAGCCTCTTTTCGGATATATGGCGAAATTCAGAGATTTTTACCGAAATGCTGAAGGGGTCATCAAGAAAAAAATTATTCTCAAGGTGAGTGACTTTCGTTCCGCTCTAATTCAAGGAAAATTTCTAGCACGAAAAGGTCTAGAGGTACACGAATTTCGTATCGAATCAGGCCTGAACTGTGGGGGGCACGCTTTTCCCTCAGACGGAGAGTTACTTCCTTTTCTGCTGAAAGAATTTAGCGAAAAACGCGAACAGCTCAAGGAGCAGTTCATGCCTTATGTCAGGAAGTTTTATGATAAGGCGGGGTGGACTTTACCAGAAATAGCCGAAAAAGAAGAGGCTCTCCTGACGGTTCAAGGAGGAATTGGGACTGCTGGTGAAGCGAAGCGACTTTTTCGAGATTATGGAGTTGAGCGCACTGGTTGGGCATCACCCTTTCTCCTCGTTCCAGAGGCAACATGTATCGATGATCCTACTGTAGAGCTACTCATTGAGGCTAAGGAAAAAGACCTCTACTTGAGTGGGGCGTCTCCTCTTGGGATACCCTTTAATAATGTGAGAAACAGCGGATCCGACCTTTGGACCCGTGGACAAGCTGAGAAGGGGCGTCCTGGTTCCGCTTGCCCCAAGGGCTTTCTGGTTTCAAATACTGAGTTTTCTGAACTGCCGATTTGCACAGCTTCTAGGGAGTATCAGTCTCAGAAGCTGGAAGTTTTACCTACAGAGACCGGACCCATTGTGGATAAAGTATTGGAGAAGGCATGTATCTGTGATCATCTGGGAAATGGTGCGTTGATAGCCTTGGGAGTTGCTAAGGAGGCTATAGCTCCTCAATCTATTTGCCCAGGCCCCAACATAGCTTGGTTTGACAGGAGATACACTCTTGAAGAGATGGTTGATCATATTTATGGACGCAGTGCTTCTCTCGTTCCTGAAGAGCGGCCGCATATGTATGCCAAGGAGATCCGTATGTACATGGATTGGGTGGATTCCTTAAGGCAGGGGGATGTTATCGATGACAAGCTAAAGGTTCGTATTAGAAAAATTTCCGAGAACTTTCGGTCAGGTTTGGAATATTGCGAATCTCTGCTTCAGACTGAATTTATGAAGGATGAGAATCAGGCCTCTCTAGCGTCTGCTTGTGAGGATGCTAAGACATGGTTGAGTGGCATCACCGAAGAGGAAGCCTCCGAGGTATGACCTCATATCCCGTGTAACGGGATACCCTGTTTTCAGTTTAGACTCTCAAGGTGAGACACTTTGAGACAATTACCGTTCAAAGTAAATGCTGGGAATGTTTCTGTTGCTAGCAAATGCTGATGCATTGGGGTTTGCCGATCCCTTGTATAAAAAAAGCATCTCTATTTCCTTATATAGTGCAGGATGGAGTATATTTTGTGATAAGAATATTATGGTAAACTCAGTTTTTGGGATCCTTTTATAGAGAAAAGGGAGGGCTGAAAGCTATGGAAAAGTCTCAAATATAGTTTTATATTAGCTAAATAACCGACTTATAGGGATTTAAGGCGAAATCCGTGTTGACAGATACTGACTTAAATATAATTGTGAATATTCAACTATAATGTAAGGAGAAGCTTATGGCCTCACTCGGTCAAATGGAGCTTTGGCACAAGCGTGCATCAGACAGAATCAATAAAGCTGAAAAGCTGATTGCCGATTCTAAGAAACGCAAGGCTGATCTCGACAAGAAGATCAAGGTGGCCAAAGTTGCTGCTGCCAAAAAAGCTGCTGAAGCGAAGAAGAAGGCTGCTGCTAAGAAGGCTGCCGCTGCTGCGAAGAAGAAGGCTGCTGCTAAGAAGAAGCCAGCTGCTCGCAAGCCTGCTGCTAAGAAAAAGCCAGTTGCTCGTAAGCCTGCTGCTAAGAAAAAGCCAGCTGCTCGCAAGCCCGCTGCTAAAAAGCCAGCTGCCAAAAAGAAACCTGCTGCTCGCAAGAAGAAGTAGGTTTAGGCTTTTACATTTTCTGACGCCTGTCCTGCATTGCAGGGCGGGCGTTTTTTTTTAGCCCCTCATTGAGACGGATTAAGCCTGTCAGTTAGCGATCATGTCTCATGAAGACAAGGCTTTGTAATCTTTGAGTCTGTCTCGCTCTTAGGCGAGAGGTCCCCTGAGGGGAGGCTCGTCTAGATTGCTTGAAAGAGGATGTCCATCAGCCGGTTCTGCACCGTGATGTACTGGGCCGCGGCTTGGTAGCTCTGTTGAAAGCGTAGCAGGTTTGCTGCTTCTTCATCTAGATTGACTCCACTGAACGCGTTTCTGCGTTCACTGACGTCTGCCAGAATCCTCGACTGATTCTCTTTGAGGGAAGTTATTCGGCCACTCTCTGAAGCGACGTCAGACACAAGGTCTTCGTAGTGTTGGGAGAAGGCTCGTCCATCTGAGAGGATGGCGTCTCGGCTTGCAATGAGTTCTAGAAGGTTGGAGTTGTCTCCTGGGGATTCGCTTTGAGCGACGGCCAGGCTTGATGGGGAATTGACAATGTCTTCATTCACCGAGATGCTTGCTGCGTCTTTTCCATCAAAGAGGTTGTTGAGGCCAAGGAAAGAAGATGCATTGGACGTGTCTTCTTTAATGAAGAATGAATATCCGTTTGAGCTGGAGATCTGGAGTCTGCCTAGGCGGTCAACTGAGGCGTCCAGTTGGTCAATCTGGGCGATTTGGTCTGCGAGATCTTGAAGGGTAGTCTTGTCGTCGCCGACGAGCGTAACATTTACCGTTGAAGTGAGGGTTTCTCCGGAAATCTCATTTCGAACTTCAAATTCCATGCTTCCGTTTTGGGGCTTGAACTGATTACCGATGGATAGCGAGTCGACGATGACTTCGTCTAAGGGGTCATCAATGAAGTTGGGGCTGACTTTAGTGTCAGCGATGATCTCAGTGAGACCTTCTGTTCCTCGGCCACTGTTGTGAATGCTATTGTTGAGCCAGATGAATTCTGCTGCAAGGTTGTCGATGTCAGTCTGTTTAGCGGTGACAATATCGTCTCTGCCCTGCACCAAGCCACCAAGAGTGCCTCCGGTGGGTTCGACAAAGCTATGGTCTCCGTTGTAACGCAGTCGGGTCGTACCATCGCTACGGTCGATGTAGACTCCTCGGCTTTCTCCATGGAAAACCAATGTGCGGCCATCGGATTGAAGAAGTAGGCTCCCGTTGCTGAGTTCTGTGGTTGTCACGTTCATCATGCCAGAAAGCTCGTTGACGAGTTCATGTCGGCGATCTCGGATGTCGGCCGCTGGGTTGTCATGGGTGGCTCCTTCTCTGCGAGCTACTTCGATGTTGAGTTCGCCTATTTGAGTTAGAAGCGTGTTGATTTCCTCGGCGTGGTCTCCGATTTCGCGGTCAACACGTTCGGCAATATTGCTGAGGCCTGTAGACATAGAGTGGAAAATGTCGGTAACTTGAATCGATGCTTCTACAGCGGTTCTTCTCAATGCAGAGTCGTGAGGGTCGAGACTGAGTTTCTCCAGAGCTTGGTAGTAGGCATCCAAGGTGGATGAGAGGTCCGAGTCGGAGAGTTCATTGATGCTGTCTTCAATCTGGGTGAGGATTTCCTCTTGTTTCTCAAGGAAACCCAAACGGCCCTGTTCTCGTACCAGATCTCTTTGTAGAGACTCGCTAACCGCCTGTTCGATTCGGTTAACGACGTTCCCATCAAAGGTGCTGGTGATATGGAGGCGTTGCCTGGCGTAATTCGGGTCATTGGCGTGGGCAATATTCTTGCCGACCAGATCGAGAGCGATCTGAGAATTGTTGAGTGCCGTTTTTCCGATATTCAGGGACATATGTCAGCCCTGTCGATTGAATGAAGGGACATGATAGCCGGGCTTCGCAGATTTCTTCTCTGAAAACCTGTCATAATTGGAGTTTTTTGTGCGTCGATCTACGTTAGAGAGTCTTGAGAAGACTTGTTGGGTGATGCCCATGGACTGGGCGAGGAGTTCGCCATTGAGCTTGGATGCATCAGCGATGTTTTTGTAGAGCGCCATCAGGTCCTTTCTCTTCAGCTTGAGGGATTCCTTGAGGTTGATTTCTTTGATCTGAGGAATGAAATCTCCGAGTTTTTCAGTGACACGATATTCTGGAGTCTTTGAGAGGTGGAGAATTGTCTCTTGTCGCTCAAATCCACACTCCTCTATGTCGTGGAGAGCTTCGTTTTCTTCCTTGGTCAGGTCGTCAATTTTGTCGAGATCGTTTTGGATCACGGCTTCTTTCTTTAGGTCGAGGAGGCGCAGCAACTTCTCTCCCAGAAGGAGTTCCGAATCAATCAGCGAGGGAAGATCTTGAATTGTCTTCATAGGTCTTCAGTCCACTCTGGTGTCGGAGTTTCTGGTTGAGGTTGTTTGCATTACTATTATCGACAGATCGAGGCTTAGGCTTTAGGAGATCCTGAGAAAGTTCATCTTCAATCAGTTGGGCAATGCCCAACCCGCCACTGCTAGCCATAGCACGTGCCCGTTCCTGAGTGAGTTGGTCCATGAACATCTCCTCTCCCATCCCTCCTCCAAAAATACCACGTGTGTCTTTGGGGTGAGCGTGTTTAAGGAGTTGTTGAAGAAAAATGGCTTCAAACTCGATGGCAGCTCGCCGAAGTTTTCCTTGGCTTTCCGCCCCATTTCCTTGGGCTATGGATGGCCCAAAGGGATTTAGAGGGAGTTGTGAGGCATTTCCGATCATTCTACGATCAGTTCAGCCTGAATGGCTCCAATCTTGTGGGCGTATTGAACGATTTCAACGATATCTTTTGGTTGGACTCTCATGGCGTTGAGGGAGTCGATTAGATTTTTGAGGTCGGTTTTCTCTGCATTGGCCTCAATGTTTTGAACGTATTGAGAATCAGCATTGGGTGCCCTTTTGGGGCCGTCCCCAACAACAACGTTGAGGTCTTTGTAGGCGAATGCAAAAGGTGCTACTTCGACCTTTTCGTTGAAGATGACCATCTCGGCACGAGAGTTAATGATGATTTTGGGAGCCACGTCGGTAAAGAGGACGGGCACTTTTTTCATCTGGGCGATGAAATTGACGGCCTGACTCTTGAAGGCTTCTGGAAGGGTGATATCGATGATCCCTGCGGTGAGAGCTATGGCCGTTTTGTCGTGACCGGCTTGTTTAGAAAAATGCTGACTGATTTGGCGAGAGATTCGGTCTGCGTCAACGTAGTCAGGCTTCTTGAGGAGAAGTCGCATTTTGCCCTGACGAAGGATGGTGGAGGGGACCGGAGTATAAACGATTCCTGAAATGGTGGCGACTGTGGGGAGTTGACCCCCTTTCATCTGCACGGGCCCCTGGGCTGTAGCAAAAATGGTCTGCTCCTGCCCCGGAGAGAAGGGGTAGTAGAGCTTTGTGGGGAGCAGGGTTCCTCCGTCGAGCGATTTGGCATCGCCTAAAGTTGAGACTGTAAGGGTGATCGACTGGCCTTTTCCCATGTGGGGAGAGAGCTTTCCTGAAACATTGACGAGTGCAACGTTTTTGGCTTCAAACGAGCTCACGTCAAGACCACTGTTATGCAGGTAATTCTGCAGCATACTGTCTTTCACAGGATTCTTTTTGTCGCCAGTGCCTTGAAGGCCAACGACAAGACTCTGGCCAGAGATTTCGTTTTCCTGTTCGCCTTCGATCTGGACAAGGTCTTTGACCGTCAGGGCCCAGACGGATTGGGTCATCCAGACAAAGAAGAGGAGTGGAAAGAGGTATCTGTTCATTAGAAAACTTTAAGCTTGTCCATCAGCTTGGAGAGAAGTCCGCGTTTCTCGTTGTCGGCAAGAGGGCCGGCGTAATCAGTCTTGACCTCCAATTGGAGGATGCGCTCCGACATGACGGTATCACTGGCGATATTGATGTATTTGGGGTTAACTCGACCACCGACTCGGACTTCGGCTTGGTTGGTCCCAGCTCTAACGGTTCTGATGCCTTCAATGACGAGGTCTCCTTGGGGCAGGATCTCAATGATCTCACAGGGAACGTCCAGTCGGACTTGAGAACCTTCTTGCTTCTGCCCTGTTGATTTTGATTGCCCTTCGGATTCAACTTCAAGATCAGGAAGGCTGGCTTTTTGTACCCCAGAAAAGTTGTCGATCAGAGACTTGAATCCCAGGGCCCAGCTCGTATCCCTTTTGTAGTCCTGTTTTTTGGTGAAGGAGATCGTGTCGTCGATGTTGACGTTGACGGTGATCGTGTCGTGAATGCGAAAATCGAAGTTTTGACGGGCTCTTGGTCTAGCCTTATAGGGAGACGTTGGAGAGCTCTTGGCGCTATCCAGAACCGGTTGGTCCATAAGCGAATCAGCCATGACTCCGGGGAGGCACGAAGCAATAAGAAAAAGAATTGCGGAGGTAAGCTTCATTGAATGAGAACGGTATGTGGGTCGATGATGGTGCCGGTGAGGTCCTCGCGCTGACGACGCACGGTGATGGTGTCGCCCACTTTACCTTCTTCCTGGCTTCTTGCAATTCCGGAGATCTCGATTCCGGGGGCTTTAATGATGATTTTTACCACGGCATTTTTTTCAATTGTGGGTGGAATGGAGACGTGTCGTCGATTGAGAACGCTTCCTTCTGAGAGGGTGCGCTCCAAGCGGAAACCAATGACATCTTCGTTTTGGGTGAAGGCGTCCTCGATAAAACGTTTGTTACTAGAAAGCTTGAACATCTCCGGTGTAAGAAGCGTGCCTCGTTCAAGGTTTCGCTTGAGGGTCAGGTAAGAGTAGGCGCCTGATTTATCTGGAGTGGGTTCGATCGTTCTAGACGTGGGGGAGGCAAAGAGCTTAGAGGGAGAAGATTCCCCTTTTAGGGCAGAAATGATCACGCGTTCTCCTCCACCTCGTATGACAGCTTTCGTGAATCTGAACCCTTTGAGGTCCAGACGTTTTTGGATGTAATTAAGTGGGATTGTTCGCTGGCCTTCGTCTGGAAATTTTCCAAGAAAAACACCGTGATAGAGTTCTGCTTTTCTGGAGTCGGTGACGAGAGAGCTAAGCCTGATAAAAGGGCTGTCCGCTGGGATTTCCTTGCGAGGGTGAAGTTCAAGCTCCGCTGCTTGGATGAAGCAGGGGAGAATGAAAAGAACCCACAGGGTCCCCAGCCAGGAAGGCCCTGAATTCATGGATAATTAACGTTTGAGTTCGTTGGCCTGACGGAGCATTTCGTCGGCTGTTTGGATGCTCTTTGAATTCATCTCATAGGCTCTTTGAGCTTCGATGAGTCGAACAACTTCTTCAACGGCTTTGACGTTGGAAATTTCTAGGTGACCGTGGAGCAGAGATCCGCGCCCTTCCTCGCCAGGAATCCCAGTGACGGGGGCTCCTGAGGCTGCGGTTTCAAAGTAGACGTTTTCGCCCTGGGCTGAAAGACCGGCGCTGTTTGGAAAAGAGACGACCTCAACCTGACCGACCTCAGTCTGAATGCCATCAATGTCTGTTATGGTAACAATGCCGTCCTTGCCAATGAAAATTTCTTTGGCTCCTTCGGGAATGGTGATCTGTGGGTCGAGGTAATAGCCCGTCTGGGTGACGATCTGTCGATCCACGTTGAGAGTGAAGGCTCCATCGCGAGTGTATCCAATCGCTCCTGCGCCCATATCAATTTGAAAAAACCCATTTCCTTGAATGGCGACGTCGAGGGATTGGTCCGTGATCTGAAGTTCGCCTTGGGTGAAGAGTCGTCGTGTGGAGACATTCTGAACACCGTGGCCCACTTCAATTCCGACGGGATGCATGATCTCTTCGTTGACGGCCGAACCAGCAGCTTGGATCTTCTGGTAGAGCAGATCCTGAAATAAGGCTTGAGATTTCTTGAAGGAGGTGGTGTTGACGTTGGCGATATTATTCGCAATGACATCAACATTTCGCTGTTGAGCCTCCATTCCGGTGGCTCCTGTCCAAAGAGATCTGATCATGGTCTATCCTGTCTGTTGAATGGATTAGGTGGCGATTTGACTGATGGCTTTGCCAAGAGTGTCGTCTTGGATGCCAATGAGTTTGGCATTGGCTTGGTAGGCTCTTTGAGCCTCAATGAGAGCGGTCATTTCCCGAATGGGGGAAACGCTGGACGATTCCAAGTGGCCCGTGAGGAGAGATAGGCCATTGGCTGCTTCTTCTTGCACAGGCTCGATCGCTTCGAAGAGGTTTTCTCCAACTTTGTGGAGTAAATCTGAGTTGCTGACGTCAACAACACCAATCTGTTCGACGGGCTCTCCGTCTGCAATCACCCTTCCAGCTTCGTCGATGACGATCTCGCCAACTTCACCCACTTCGATGGGTCCGTTGTCCAGATTGAGCACGGGCATGCCATTGCCCATCGTTAAGACTCCTTCAGCATTCAGGGTGAAAGCGCCGTTTCGAGTGTAGTAGATATTGCCTTGGTTGTCCTGAGCTTTGAAGAAACCAGTGCCGTTGATGGCAACATCGAGGGGATTTCCCGTTGGTTTCATAGCCCCTTGCTGGAAAATACTGTGACTCCGAGCTCCTTCGACGGCTCCGCCAATGGCTAGAAGGTGTCGTTGGGTTTCCTTTCCGAAATATCCTTGTCGAATGGCCTCGGGGTCTCTTTGTTGCAAAGCTAGAAAGTCTCGCTTGAACCCCGGGGTGCTACTGTTAGCTAGATTGTTGGAGATGACATCGGCACGCATGCCCTGTGTGAGAAGACCGTTGGCCGAAAGATAAAGTCCGTAAATCATAAATGCGCTGGGAAACCGCGCGAATTGTACGGGGAAGTCAGAAAAGAAAAGCCAGGAGGAGGTGACGAGACGAGGTTCAGGAGGAACGCTTTTTCCTTTTTTCGATCGGACTAAGGCGAATGGGAATAACCATCTCAGCCCATTTTGAGTTTATGGCTCTAGCTTCTAGTTTGATGTGCACTTCAAAAAGGGCTCTGGCTTCATCGTAAATGGTTGACTTTAAGTGGTTTAGATTGAATTTGGCCTGTTCGTCCTGACCTTCGAGCCAGTTCAGGATAGCTTGAGAAAGGTGGAAGCGCGGGTCTTTCAGGAGATGGGCTTTCTTGAGTTGTCTTAGGAGATTTTTGGAGAGGGTGAGGTTCCTCCCTTCGGTGCCGGGGGTCAGAAGGCTGAAAAGAGCGTAGTCGAGGATGAGGTCTCCAGAGCGAGGGTTCGCTTGCAAGGCTAAGCCAAAGCATTGGAGGCCTTCCTGATATTCTTTCTGATGAAAGGCTCTCAGTCCCTGTCGGTGAAGGTGGCGATAGGATCGCAGGGCGTTTTTGTCGAGTTTGTTCTGGGAGGATGGCTCGGGGAACTCAATGACGGCTGGGCCCGCTGTCTCGACTTTTCTGGCTTCTCTACGCGAGGAGGCCAGCAGAGCCGAAGTTAAGAGGAAACTAAAGATCAGGATGAATTTCATGAGGGGTTGATCATGGCATTGAGTTCGCTTTGAAGCAGGTTCTTGAGTTCGTATGGCAAGTCCCACTTGTCGAGGAATAGTTGGAGTTGCTCTAGGACTTCCAGTCCGGTGTTTTGATGGATCAGTTTTTCGGAAAGCCGTTCAAGAGAGCGAAGGGAGGAGTTTCTGACGAGAGAGTGGTGACGATAAATGGACTGACGGTCCATGCTGAGGTTGCGATAGCCCAGGCCCATTAGCACTAGACTCCCCCACATTTCTCCTGCCATTTCCCCACAGATGCTGAGGTCACGCTTCACTTGATCACAGGAGGTGGCGATCTCTTTAAGGGCTAATAGAAAAGAAGGGTGATACCATTTGTAGAGGTACTGGACTAGAGAATTAGTTCTATCCACTGCGATGTAGTACTGGAGGAGGTCATTCGTACCGACACAGTAGAAATCGACCATGGAGGAGATTTTGGGAATGAGAGGAATGCAGCTGGGAATTTCGATCATGGCGCCTAGTTTTGGCATTTTGAGGCGGTAGTTTTCCTGCCTGAGATCGCGAATCACCTTGATGATGTGGTCACGAATTCGACTGACTTCCTCGTAGACAGCAACCATAGGAATGAGGATCCTGAGCTGTCCGCCGGTATCTCCCATGGCCTTCATCATGGCTCGAAGTTGCGAGAAGGCGATTTCAGAATTTTTCAGAAGAAAACGGATGCTTCGGTCCCCGAGTACAGGATTGTCTTCGTGAACGAAATGAAGGCAGGGAGGCTGTTTGTCGGCTCCAGCATCTAGGATGCGCAAGGTTGTTGGCCGTTTGCCCACGTTGGTGAGGATGCGGCGATAGTTACTGGTGAGTTGTTCTTCCGAGGGAATTCTCTGGGAGGTGTAGAACTGAAACTCTGTGCGAAAAAGACCAATTTCTGGAATCCAAGGAGGGAGGTCTTCAGTATCTCTGATAAAGCCACCATTCATGGCTAGAGTGATGGGCGTGCCGTTCTTGGTTTTGCACGGGGGAAGTTCTCCTTTGTCTTCACTATTGTTCAGCCCTTCATGGGACCGTTCGTATTCAGTTAGCCATATTTCAGCTGGGTCGGGAACGACGAGACCCATCTCTCCATCGACGAAAAGTTCATGTGCACCCATGAGGCTATCGAGTTGTTCTCGTGAGATGATCACGGCTGGAATGCCCATGCTCTTGGCGAGAATAATCGTGTGGCTGTAGACGTTTTCGTCTACGAGAACTAGGCCTCCGTAGAGTTTGGGGCCTTCCTCAATGAGAACGGTGGGAGGAAGCTGTTTGACCAGATACACTGACTTCTCTTCGGGGGCATCCTCTGTGCTCATGACTTCTTTGGAGCTCTTGAGGCTGTGATAGACCCTTCGGCCGACATCGATGATGTCGACGGAGCGCTGTTGCATGTAGGGGTCGTTCATGTTTTTGAAGATCTCGGCAAGATCCATGGTGGCGTAGGTCACCGCCTGCTCCGCTGAGGCATTTTTTTCGAGGTACTCTTCTTCTTTCTCCCTGAGTTTAGGGTCTGAGAGCATGACGAGGTGAGCCCCCAGGATTTCTTCCGTCTCCTTACTGTTGCTCTCTGCTTTCATCTCCTGAAGAAAGAGTTGGGACCGAAGGTGAGCTGCGTTTAAACGCTTCTTTTCGATTTCGAAGCCCTGCCCAGTTTCCTTTGAGAGGTTAGGTCCTTCGT
>Ga0233432_10001619_pt1 | contig 21628 bp, 19 predicted proteins | sample SI_122_August201_6_FD_179870 | JGI IMG/M metagenome (GOLD analysis project Ga0233432, IMG submission 179870) | Seawater microbial communities from Saanich Inlet, British Columbia, Canada - SI_122_August2016_10_MG | ecosystem: Environmental > Aquatic > Marine > Inlet | place: Canada: British... | reverse complement strand
GGTACTGGATAGAAAAAACTACCTTTCCGTACATGTATGACAGTAATACTAGAACTTGGGTCTACCTTTCCTACCAATCTGAAGGTAACGAAGTCATCTTATTTAAATTCAGCGAAAACGCTTGGCGTAGAATTGAATAAGAGCAATAAATGATTACGATAGATTCAACTAAAATAGTTAGTTTATGTCCGCGTTTTTATTAAATGATTAAAGTTTTAATTGTCGATCCAATCGCAACAAACTAGTCATAAACTGATCGGAATTTTAAAGTGAAGTTCAAAGCAACCTATTAAAGATTAAAATCTTATATAGATATGAAAGCTTCGTCATTTTTGACTAATAGTAATAGAGAATACAGATTAAAATTTACAACTTAGTTAGCACAAATAAAACTATGGGGGACTTTAAAAAAAAAGGATCAGTAGAATGAATACTACTCGAATGGATTCAAGCTTTCAATGTAAGCTTTAACCCCAGATGCAGAGTTTCTTTGGAGAATAATACCAGTCGTAGCTCCAAGTACCTCATTATCTCGGGTTGCACCATCAGATAGACGCCATCCACCACCCGATACTATTGCTTGAGGGGCAGCACTGTAAGAAGAACCATTTGAACCGACCGTAATCGAACCTGAGGTAGAAATTGTTCCGTTTGCATCCAAACCGGTACTGCCACCTAGGCAGTAGAATACAGCGTTTGTTGAATATCCAGTACCAACTTTCCCTATTTTCCATGTGGGGGTCCCCAAGTTGCTATCAAACCTGATATCCCTTTGTGCCGAGACGACAACTTCACCAGCACTGCTTGCTATAACCTCAAAGGACCTGTTCAAATTTGAATCAACGATAGAACCTGGATTAATGGGAAGGCTTGTGCTGGCATTTATCTCTTGAGTACCATCTTCACTAAGAAGGTAGCCTTGAAGATCTGAAAAAGTTATAGTGAATCCATTAAGATCAGCAATAGAACTTGTTGTGCTGATTTTACTATATGTTTTATCAGATGCATTGGTATCACCGGTTGCGTCACAACTTTGAATAGAAGTAACAGCACCACCGCCAATATATAAGTCGTTCGCATTCATGGTAGTTGCATTATTATCAGATTCTAATGGTCTTCTAGTAGCTATTTCATGCATTGAAGTAACTGCTGTATTACCGTGATTGTGATCATACCAAAATTGTTCCCAACCTGAGCCAGCTAAAAAGGTAACAAGGTCACCGTTTTCTTGGGTAGTTCCAGCTCTAAATAACGATGAATTACCGTCTTTGGGAGCAATCATCGTAGAAGGAATTAGCTCTGCTAGCATCATGTCGGCACCATAAGGATTTTTGGCGAGGATCTGATTTCCAGATTGAGGTAACAGCAGTTTTTTATCGTCTGTTTCAATTTCCCCTTCGAATTCAAAAGAAACTGCACCACTTGTCCGTTTCGCAATGAGAAAAGCTTCATCAGGGTAAATAGCTATATGGTTTTTCAAACCAGATCTTGTGCTATTTTTAGAATACCAACCTCTAGAATATCCACGGCTGGTCCTAGTGCTATTCATAAAAAAATAGGCAACATATCCACCAAACTGAGTGTCCCAAAGGTAAATCCAATCTGAGGCACTAGGGAGACCCGAAGTCCAATTTGGGGGGTATATATCGGAGTTGAAATCTACTCCGAATAAGGAGCCTAATGTAGTAGCTGGGATTACTTCAATTTGAGTACCTGCAGGGAAATATGTCGAAATATTACTAGACTCATTATTTGCCCTCCGAGACAAGTCAATATCCAGTCTTGTGCGATTGTTATCTTCTATAAGAAACACTCTGCCATTGTAGGGACTATCATTATCAGTAATCTTAACAAAATGTGATCCAGCGACTAATTTAACTTTCGGAGTGGATGTATACCCTTCACCTCGAGTTACGACGCTCAAACCAGTCAATTTACCTGTACCATCGATAGTTGCGGTTACCTCTGCAGATACATTATAGTCAGCATCGTATAGAATAACTTCGGGTGGAAAACTTGCATTGAACCCCGGTTTGTTGGAATCAAAACCAACACTTCCACCTTCATCTAGCCAAACAACTGATGTGTTCGTATCAAGTAAGCCTGAGGAGACACTTACATTTAAAACTGGAATTTGTACATTTGGCACAAAAGCACTATCTCCAGCAAATGGATAAATAATATCACCGCTTGAGTTTGTCTCCACATCGAAGATTAATCTTGCGTTGGTATTGTCGTAGCTTGCTACAGATCCAGCATAAACAGAGTCGCTTGAAAGAGGTGCGCTTGCTACAAAGTAAGTAGTGACATCTCCAGTTAGGTTCCCTTCTGCTACAGTGAAACTTGTAGTACCCACTAATGCTTTAAGATCAACAGGTAAATAAATTGAACAAAAAAGGAGCAGGACATTTACAGCAATTCGAGGATACGGAAACAATCTCATAATAATTAAAATACGGTTTGTAGGGCTTTAGCGTGATTTACTATTATATTACATGTCAAGATAAGTATTTTTCAAAGAAATTTTTCTTGTAATTAAGATAATTTTAAAAAGGCCCCACAGGGAATAGCGAAAGTGCCTATAAACCAATAACTTAACGAAACGAAGATCTTATTAGAAATAGCGAAGAGCATAAAAATAATATATTTGGAGCCCACCAAGCTAAATAACTCCACTTATAGGTGTCTAATAGATTGGCTGTTATTGTACCGATAGCATAGAAAGATACACATATAACAATTCCAAAAAACAAGTTAAGAACTCCTTCTTTTCTACCTAATAAGGTTGATACAGGTAAAAGTAGAATCGTTATAAATAGAGGCGACATACCTACTGCTGTATTTTTGTGCAATATTGATTTAGAATGTCGAGATTCCTCCAAATTTTCTAGATCTGTTGCTTTATTAAGTAATTCAAAGAAGCTTAACCTCTTAAGATTCTTTTTTTTCCCTTCTGAAATTTCTAACTCCATTGGCTGTTTCCAATGAGAAATTTTAAGAAAAAGGTCAGATCCGCCCCGAAAAAAATCAGTTCCTTGATGAACGGGTTCGAAATCCACTTCGTGTAAGTCAAGGCTGAGAAATCCTTTATCAATTGACTTAGTAACAAATGTTTTACCCGAATTGATAACCATCTGGATGCGATTTTCATTATCAAAAAGGGTAATTCTAAGATTTTGCCAAATCTGTTCTGAAAACTCCCTAACAGATAAAGTAACACGGTTGATCTCTCCGCTTTCATTGCCTAGCAGTGATTTTAGGCTTCTCTTCAAATTGGAATCCTTACTTTGATCAATTGGAAATGAAATTTCCCCTTCTTCTACCAAGAGATAGGACAAATTTTCCCACAATATCTTTTCCCTCATCTCGTCGAACTTTGCTCGGCTAACGGGTCCCCATTCTAAAGTACAGTACAATCCCATAATCGAAAGGAGAAATGAAAAAATAAACACTGATCTCGCAACTGAAAAAGAACTAATCCCAAGTGCTTTAATTGCTAAAAACTCTCGATTGGACGCCCAACTTCCAACCATAAATGCTAAAGCAATGGTAAAACCAAATGGTATCGCCATAGAAAGTGCATAAGGCACAAGTAGGAAACTAAGTTCAAGTACAACTGCTGAACGTTGATCCATTGCTTTGAAATATACATCTTCATAGCGCGTGAGGTTGCCATAAAGAAGTAAGATTGTGAGAACTGCTACTGCTAGAAAAGTGGCTTTAAATAACTCCCAAATTATATGTCTATTTAATATCATTTTGTACCCATCAAGAAAAAGTCTTTATTTCTACAGCTTATTCAGATCCTCAGGTACATCTATGCCAATGGTGCCCTGCTGAACGACAGATACTGCAATTGAATCACCCATTTCCAAAGCCCGTAGCTGTTCTAACTTTTCAAGTTTTTCAAGTTGGCCCTGAGGAGAACGGGCAAACTTCTCGAGGAAACTTGCTTGGTACCCATACAGACCAATGTGCTTAAGAGGTACAAAATCAGTTTTTGAAAAATCATCAAAAAGAGAAGAACCTCGATAAGCGGGTATGGGTAATCGAGAAAAAAACAAAGCAAAACCAGCTTGATCCAAGACTACTTTGACTTGGTTTTCATCATTAAAATCACTTGAATTTCTAAAAGGTGTGGCTAATGTGGCCATTGATGCATTGCCACGAGCTAATCCCTCTACCAATGATAAAATATGCACTCTCTCGACTAACGGTTCGTCTGCCTGTATGTTGAGAACAGCATCCTTACAAAGTTCTTGATTTGCTTGTGCAATTCGATCAGTCCCTGAAGGCAGGTCAGGATCTGTTCGTATGGTTTTAAAGCCTTTTTCCCTGAGGGTTTCCTCCAACTCAACTCCGTCCACAGCAAAAAAAGTTTCGAACTCGCCAGCAACTTGCTGAAGTCTGTTTGCGGTATGAATGATAAGCGGTGATCCATTCACCTCCTGCAGTAACTTCCTTGGAAATCTCACGGAAGCTAATCGAGCAGGTACAATTATTGTTGGTAAATTTTGTGACATTTTAAAAACCCTCATCTTCTGTTATTTTCTTAGGTTGTCGCAAGCACAAGTTTTGATAACATGATTATGCTATATGAGTTCGACAAAAGCTTCTCACAACAATACTTTGAGCAATAAGGTTTCATTACCCGATAGTAGAGGACACTTTGGTCCATATGGTGGTTCATATGTGCCTGAAACTTTATTTCACCCTCTCCAGGAACTAGAAAGTGCTTACTTTAAAGCAAAAGAGGATTCTACATTTACCTCTGAATTGAGTAGTCTATTGAAAGAATTCGCTGGACGACCTACGGAGCTTTACTACGCAGAACAATTGTCAGAGAAAATCGGAGGAGCCAGAATTTTCCTTAAAAGAGAAGACTTACTACATACTGGTGCCCACAAAATAAATAACGCTCTCGGGCAAGCACTGCTAGCCAAGCGGATGGGCAAAAAACGAATTATTGCCGAAACAGGAGCCGGACAGCACGGGATTGCCACAGCTTCAGTTTGTGCAAGGTTTGGTTTTAAATGTAAGATCTACATGGGTGCGGAAGACATGCGAAGACAGGCACTTAATGTTTTTAAAATGCGCCTCAGCGGAGCAGAAGTGCACGGAGTTGAAGCGGGAAGTAAAACTCTCAAAGAAGCGATCAACGAAGCAATGAGGGATTGGGTAACAAATGTTCGGAGTACTCATTACATACTAGGTTCAGCACTAGGAGCCCACCCCTACCCTATGATGGTTAGAGATTTCCATAAAATCATTGGAGAAGAAACTAAAAAACAATTTGTCGAAAAAACAGGCAATCTACCTAATGAAATGATTGCTTGCGTGGGTGGAGGAAGCAACGCAATCGGATTTTTTCATGATTTCCTAGATGAAACTTCAGTTAAATTAATCGGAGTAGAAGCAGGTGGCCGTTCTTTAGAGGAAGGTGAACATGCAGCAAGGTTCGAAGGCGGAAAACTAGGAGTCCTACAAGGATGTAGGACTTGGATACTTCAAAATAATGATGGGCAAATTAACCAAACGCACTCGGTTTCTGCAGGTTTAGATTATGCGGCAATAGGACCTGAACATGCTTATTATCGTGATCAGGGTAGGATTGATTTTGCAAACGCCAGTGATGAAGATGCCATGGAGGCCTTCAAAACTTTATCCTCAGAAGAAGGAATCTTGCCCGCACTTGAAACTTCTCATGGACTTGCTCATGCATTCAAAAGGGCAGCTGAACTGCCAAAAGACAAAACTATCTGCGTCAATTTGAGTGGTCGAGGCGACAAAGACGTGATGGAGGCCGCTCGTATTATGGGAGTGGAGGGTTTACCCAAGATGACTTTTGCATGAGAAGCATGACAGGATATGGCAGGGCACAAACAGTGTTTGGGGCCGACCTGATTACCTTAGAACTAACTTCAGTTAACAAAAAAAACCTCGAAGTTGTCTTTTCTGGTCCCAGAGAATGGCAATCCTTTGAGATTCAAGCATCGAAAGAAGTCTCTCCGCTAGTTGGACGCGGAAGGATACGCATTTCTGTAGCTGTAGAATCTTCTCCGAATGAACATCCTGCCCTTTTTAAAAAAGACCAAATTGATGAGGACTTTAAACAACTCAATGACCTAATGAAAAATTACGGACAGGAACTTGTAGCAAAACCTGAAATCTTTATAGAATTATTAAGGCTCAGAAATACTAAGGACACTCAGACCGCAAATATTTCTGATGTTTCCGAAATTCTTGGAATTCTTCTACATCGATCTTTGAAAGGTTTTTTGAAAATGAAAGAAGTCGAGGGTGATATCCTTAAAAAAGATATGACTAAACGAGTCGCGGTTGTCTCTGATCTTACAGAAAAGATTCAGATTGAAAGCCAAGGGATGGCAAACGAATGGAAGAAAAAATTGCTTCTACGCCTTCAAAATTCTGGACTTGAGCTGGATGTTAATGATGAAAGAGTGCTGAAAGAAGTTTCTTTGTTTTCTGAAAAATCAGATATATCAGAAGAAATAACAAGATTAGAGAGCCATATTCTACAATTACAGGCGACCTTCAGCCAAATAGGGAATATTGGGAGAAAGATTGAGTTTTTACTTCAAGAAGTAGGCAGAGAACTTAACACAATTTGTTCCAAGTCCACCAAAATTGAATGTACTCAATTTGCCTTAGATGCTCGTTGTGAACTGGAGAAGCTTAGGGAACAAGTATTAAATATTGAATAACGACCGACTTGGTCTCATCCTAGGATTCATGAGTACTAGAAAACTCATTATCTAATTTTTCTTTACGGGCATCTAGGATTGTCCAAATAAAGTATAAAGTAGCTCCTAAAAAAATTCCTGAATCAGCAATATTAAAAATTGGGTAATCATAGTCTACTATCGGAAAATATATATCGATAAAATCGACAACCTCAGCTGGCTCCCTAAATAAACGATCAGTAAGGTTACCTGCAATGCCACCGCAAATAGCACCGAAAATGAGTTGCTGTGGCATAGATGAAAGCTCTAGTTGCTTTCGATAAATAAAAATTGCTAGTAGGGCAATCCCAGCAAGGGTAGTTAAAAACTCTGGGTAATCTGAAAGCATACTCCAAGCAGCTCCTGGGTTCGTTATGTAAGTAATTTCGAAAAAGGATTCTCTGCCTGAAATACCATCAATAATCGTAATTGGACTATCTCGTAGTTCATCTGAAATGCTTACTACCCATGCTTTGGTAAGAAGATCTAAACCAAAGATAATGGTTAAAACCCACCAAAACTTCCTGTACTTAGACACGATTGAGTAAATGAGCCTTAAGCTTAATCCTCAACGCCAAGGGTCGAATCTGCAATAGTAGCAAAAGCACCCACGCTAATGCCACCTTCTCGTATTTTTCTTTTTTCAAAAAGATCCTGTCCCTCTAGCGAAAACCGAGTAAAGGGAACAGCTTTCAATCTATTTTTCTTAATTGGTTTGTTGGTTTCTTGGCAGACTCCAAAAGTTCCATCAAAAATGCGGTCAATTGCATCTTCGATTTCATTAAGAGCTTCTTGCTCATTAGCCACCATTGATAAGGCCACATCTCGATCGAAAGTCTCAGTTCCAGCATCACTTGAATTCAATGAAAGTTCCCCCGATGACTCTCTCGCAGAAGCTCCAATTGTTTCACTAGATCTTTCTCCTAAGGCACCCTTTAGCGAGGCTCTCATATTCATAAGCTGGTCATAATATTCCTGCCATTGACTAGGAACCTTATTAGGGTCGCGTATTGGTTTAGAAGGAACAGCTGAAACTCCTGTACCAAAGCCTAAAATATCATCGATTGATGCTGTGGTTATTTTTTTAACTTTTGATGAAGATTTGGATGCAGAGACTTTTTTTACTTTCTCCGTTTTAACATTCTCTTTGTTTTCATTCTTTGAAACTTTACTCTTTGCACTCAAGATACTGCGTACATCCTCTAGGGTGAAGGCCTTACTTTCTTTTTTAGCAGTTTCATCAGTTGTGACTTTCTGAGCACTCTTCGATATAATCTCTCTAACTTTGCTGTTAACCTCTACCTCTTTTTCCTTCGGTTTCGTTTTTTTAGACTTTTCTTTACTCTCCGGACCTGCTTTTTTCTTAAGTTTTGTAGCTGCCCGTTTCACTTTCTTTTTCTCTTCACTATTATCGGGGTTCACAGATTTTGATTTCGTAGAGTTTTTTCTTTTCGTAGTCATAGGATTATTAAGTTTTAAAGATTAAGCTTAGAAAGCACCTTGGCACATCTCGGAGATACAGGTCCCCAGTCACCCGCCTCCACTAGTTCAGGGACCCATCTCCAACTCCGGGGGCAACGAACCCCAGGTGCATGATGAGCGGTAACTTTTAATTCGGTTTCTGAAGATACTGGATCAAGAATGACAGATGATACAATGAACAATTCAGGTAAATTCGATAGGCGTCTTTTCAGTACCTTTGCTATTTCACTTTCGGCAGAAAAAGTTAGAACAATTTCAGCTTCTAAGGATTGACCAATTAATTTTGACGAACGCAGATTCTCTAACGCTTCATTAATTTTAAATTCTTTTAAATCCAAAAGAATTTGTGCATCATCAACAGATTCACTATTAGCAAAGGAATTGTCCGCTTTAGGCCAATCTTGGAGTAACAAGAAATCAGAGCTCAACTTTTTTCCAGTTTTATGAAAAGACCAAGCCTCATCGGCAGTAAATGAAAGAATCGGTCCTATCAAACGAACAAAAGTTTCAAAGATTTGATAAATTGCAGTTTGCGTTGACCTACGGTATGCGTCGTCAGTGTGGAGTGTGTATAACCTATCTTTAATTATATCATGATAAGTAGATGATAAGACTCCAGAGCAAAACCTATTAATTAACTGAACCACCCTATGCAATTCATAGGTATTCATTGCATCAGTTATATCCGCTGTCAGTTCTGCAGTCTTAGATAATGCCCAGCAATCAATCATATCCAATTTATCTAAGGAAACCGAATGCTCTTCCCATAAGAAATCATCAAGGTTACCTAGTTGAAATCGAATTGTATTACGAAGCGTACGGTACGAACGCACTACTTGATCAAGAATTTCATCTGATAAAGGAATATCTCTACGGAAATCTTCCGAACAAACCCATAATCGCAAAACATCGGCACCATATTTTGTTACATACGAGTCTGCAGTCTGTGGTTTCCCATCGCTTTTCGAAATTTTTCTCCCTTCACCATCAACGACAAAACCATGGGTAAGAATTCTCCTGTAAGGTGCACTATCGAAAGATGTCATACTAGTCCAAAGTGAGCTCTGAAACCATCCTCTATGCTGATCGCTACCTTCAAGGTATAGATCCGCTGGCCAAGATAAATCTTTTTCATTTCTCAAAACTGACCGGTGACTGCAACCAGAGTCTATCCAAACATCGAGCGTATCAGTTCCTTTGTTCAAAATCTTCCCCTTCCACTGCTCATCTAGCTCATAACCTTCAAGCAAAGAATTCTCATCGGAAGAGAACCAAATGTCAGATCCTTTTTCTTCAACACGATTCGCTAAAAAACGAATAAGGTCTGCATCAAGCAAAGGGTTTCCACCTTCATCAAAAAATACCGGGATAGGAACTCCCCATGACCTTTGTCTAGAGATACACCAATCTGGACGAGACTTTAAAAAACCTTTAATTCGATTGGCTCCCCAATCAGGAGTAAAATTAACATCACCAAGCTTATCGATGCACTTTTTCCTAAGTCCATCTTTATCCAGAGAAACAAACCATTGATCCATAGCTCTGAATACAACCGGTGTTTTGCTACGCCAACAATGAGGGTATTGATGATGATGTTTTTTTTGTGCAAGTAAAAGGTTCTTTTTTTCTAAGATTTCAATCACTTTATGATTGGCGGCACATCCGTTGGATTTCTCTAAAACTGATAGACCGACAAGCTCATCAGGCATATAATCATCCGCTGAGTAGCATCCATAATCATCAAGTGGGCAATAGATCTCTAAATCATGCTCAAGTCCGGTAAGATAATCATCTAAACCATGACCTGGAGCAATATGAACGCTACCAGTACCTGAATCCATTGTGACATATTCAGCCGCAACAACTGGACTAGACCTTTCAATAAAAGGATGCCTGCAATTCTTACCAACAAGAGAATCACCAGTCTGAGTTTCTATTATATCGAAACTCTCAAAGTCACAAATTTTGGTAAAGTCATCAACTAAAGACTGCCCGATCCAATAATGGCCTTTATCAACTCGCACTTTACAGTATTTCTCACGAGGGTGCACTGCCACCGCCATGTTAGCGGGAAGTGTCCAGGGTGTAGTTGTCCAAACAACCATTGAGCATCGCTCCTCACCATCAATTTCAAAGGGTACATAAATTGAAGGGCTGACATGATCTTTATATTCGATTTCAGCCTCGGCAAGAGCTGTCGAGCACGGAATAGACCAATAAATTGGTTTTTTGCTTCTGTATATTAATCCTTTTTCAACAAAATCAGCAAAAGTCCTAAGAATCTCTGCTTCGTAGCTTGGATTCATTGTTCGGTATTCTTTTTCCCAATCCGCTAATACGCCGAGGCGCTTGAACTGTGACCTCTGAGTTTCAATATAGTTTTGAGAAAACTCAGCACAAGATTTTCTCAAACTTACATTATCGTAATCAATTTTCTTATTTCGTAAGGTTTTCGTGACCTTAAATTCAATAGGTAACCCGTGGCAATCCCACCCCGGTATGTAGGGAGTTTTGAAACCTTGTGCACCTTTAAACCGTAGAATTGTATCTTTGAGAATTTTATTAAGAGCAGTACCGACATGGACATCTCCATTCGTAAACGGAGGTCCATCATGCAAGACAAACGATTCTGAAGTTTTGTTTTTTTTCTGTACTTCTTGATACAGGTTTGACTGTTCCCAATGCTCTATCCTTTGCGGCTCATTTTCTACAGCATTAGCCCTCATAGGGAAATCAGTATGAGGTAAATTAAGGGTGTCCTTAAGCTTCTTAGCTTGATTCATAAAAAAACAACTATGATAATATCAAAATGTGGGTAAGATGTGGGAATAATCCACTAAGTCAAGGATGGATTATTTAAAGTCGATTGACCTTGCCAACAGGAAATTCGAATAATAGCAAGTTTCTCAACATATATGATTAATATATTAAACAATTTTGGTTCAAATTTAAAAGAATTTTCTTTTACAGGATACATAATCCTTCTAACAGTTTCCGTAATTACAGGTCTTTTTTTGTTAACAAAAGGAGGGGATTTCCTGTCGGATTATTGTTCAATTTTTGCTGAAAAACTAGGGATTCCGAGTATAATTGTAGGTCTCACTATTGTATCTATTGCAACATCTGCTCCTGAACTTTTTACTTCGATTTCAGCTATTAGTTCCAATGCAGGTGGATTAGTCATTGGTAATATTACAGGTTCAAACATAGCAAATATTGGATTGATCCTAGGTATCTCACTATTAATTAAACCAATAAGTACTCATGGGGCGGTAAAACCTATGCAGCTTATTTTGCTACTATCAGCAACTTTTGGGTTCAGCTTTTCTATTATTTTCAACGGCAAAAATGAACTCGGACTAGCACTTGGAATTATTTTGATTATTTTCATCCTAAGCTACCTTGCAGGACTTAGCATTAGTGCCATGAAAAACCGGGATGGAGTCAATATGAGCAATCAGGACTCAAGTGTGCATTCGCTACTATTTGTAACATCAATGATTGGCTTTGGCGGTGTAATGCTTTGGATCGGATCGGAAACTTTAGTTTACGGTTCTAAGAATTTTGCCGAGATGGCAGGGATACCTGACGAACTTATAGGCTTCACCCTTATTGCTATTGGAACAAGTTTACCTGAACTTGCTGCATCAATTTCACTAATAAAGAAAAATGAGACATCTATGCTCTTAGGCAATATTATAGGGTCAAATCTGTTTAATATAGGACTTGTTGGCGGAGTAGCAGGTATAATTGGACCAGTTTACTCAGTAACTACATACCCTTGGATGAGTCACGCGTCTATGATCTTATTTACAACCATACTGGCAATGTGGTTGATTGGAAAGAAGCTAACAGGCAAGCACGGAGTCGCACTACTCTCTGTATATGTTATAGCAACAGCTACAACATGGATGATGAACTCTTAATTTAAGAGTATTAACTTCCCTCACCGACTTGAAATCTCAAGAAGGTACCAACGGTAACATTGCATCCTATCTCATTAGAAACATTAGCAAGCAACTCACGTATTGAAGAATCAGGATTTTTAACAAACGGTTGTTCTAACAAACAGGAAGTTGAAAAGTACTTTTCAAGCTTACCAGCTACAATTTTTTCAACTGCTTGCGGGGGTTTACCTTCTGCTTGGGCAAGTGCAATATCTTTCTCTTTAGCAACTAAATCCGCAGGGACATCGTCACGAGAAACGCATACTGGGGAAGTAGCCGCGATGTGCATGCAAATATCTTTAGCTACTGTTATTAGTTTTTCGTTGGAACTAAGATCTGCATCGTCGGATGAAGTCAAAGAAATCATTACAGCAACTTTTGCACCGGTGTGAACATAGCTTTCGACTATCCCATTGGTATCGATAGCCACTGATTGCGATCTGTTAATTTTTATGTTCTCACCGATTTTACCAACTTGTTCAGCACGCTTGTTTTCGAGGTCAGCATTCGGGTTATCGAGCAAAGTTTGCCCAACTTCTTTGGCAAAAAGCACAAAATCTTCGTTTTTGGCAACAAAGTCAGTTTCACAATTTATTTCTACCAAAACTCCTTTCCTACGATCTTCTGAAACCGCATCAGCAATTATACCTTCACCTGCTTCACGACCAGCTTTCTTAGCAGCTGAAGCAACGCCTTTCTTGCGCAAAATTGAAACCGCTTCTTCCAAATCACCGTTAGTTTCTGCTAGTGCACGCTTACAATCTATGAGACCTGCTCCGGTTTTTTCCCGCAAGTCCATGACCAATTCTTTTGTGATATTTGACATCTTTTTGACTATAAATATTTACTTTTCTTCTTTTTTTGTTGCTTCAGGATTCTCTGAATTTGCAACATCTTTTGGATCTTTGGCAGGTGATTCTACGGCAACTACCTTGCTTTCTTCTTTGACCTCTACGGTTTCTTTTTTCTCATCAAAGTCGTTTTCGTCATAACCTTCCGGAAGCGTAACTTCAGGTTCACCTTCTTGATCAACAAAATCTGGTTCCTGCGTGATCGGAGTGATATCCTTTCTTTTTGTTGGTGCTTCTACACGCTTGGATGCACCTGACTGAATAGCGTCCAGAATAACATCAACAATGATGCTAATTGATTTAGTGGAGTCATCGTTCCCTGGGATTGGATGTGATAAAATACTTGGATCAGAATTACTATCAACAAGGGCAATTACAGGGATTTTCAATCTGTTAGCCTCTGCAACTGCGATGGCTTCGTTGTGCGAATCGATAACAAAAAGAGCGCCAGGGATTCCTTTAAGATTAAGAAGGCCCTCGAAATTCCGCTGCATACGAGACATTTGCCTCTTAATAGCAGCGATTTCCTTTCCGTGCATTTTATCAAGACTTCCGTCTTCCTCCATACGAAGAAAACCTTTATATTTGGAAAGGCTTGTCGATACGGTTTGAAAATTTGTGAGAGTGCCTCCCAACCAACGGTTAACGCAAAAAGGCATGTTGGTTGCTGCGGCAAGCTGACGGATAGGTTCTTCGGCTTGTCTCTTTGTACCGACGAGCAAAATCTGCTTACCTTGGGAAATAATTTCTTCAATAGCCTTGGACGCGTTTTCTAGGAGATCATAAGTCTTTTCTAAGTCGATAATAGAAATACCATGACGGTTATCGAAAACATAAGGTTTTGACTTGGGATTCCATCTGCGCAACTGGTGACCAAAATGCACACCTGCATCGAGTAGATCTTTTACTGTAATGTTCATAATAATTTTTAAAGCCCGAGCCGAACTAGCAAGGGAGAAATAATTTTCTTTTGGATAAGGTTTGGGTGATAATTGGGAGCAGGGGCAGGATTTGAACCTGCGACCTTCAGGTTATGAGCCTGACGAGCTACCAGACTGCTCCACCCTGCTACAGAAGATCCACCATCATTCACAGTTTACAGCAAAAAGCAATATCAAATATGCTTGGTTTACTTCATTCATTGCAAATAAATATATTTCATGAATTATTGAGTACATGGCTACTCTGATTGATATAGTAAAATTTTGTAACGAACGTGTGCGTACCAAAGAAATCAAAGATTTCCCTGGATCGTTTAACGGATTACAGCTCGAGAATAATGGACAGGTAGCAAAAGTTGGAGCTTCGGTAGACGCCGGGTTGGTTCCCTTTCTAAAAGCATCCGAAAATGGAGTAGATTTTCTTATTGTACACCACGGACTATTTTGGACTCCCCTCACTCCACTGACTGGTGCAAATTACAAGAAAGTACATACTTGCATGAAGAATAATCTTGCAGTTTACGGATCTCATTTACCTTTGGATTGCCATGCAGATATCGGAAACAATGCTTTACTAGCAAAACAACTTGGTCTTAAAAAGTGTGGAACGTTTTTAAAATATGAAGGCTCCGACATCGGGCTAGTGACTGAATGTCATTTTTCAAGAGATATATTAAGACACAAATTAGAGTCACACTTTCCATCGGGGATCAAATCCATAGAATTTGGATCAGTAAAACCTACAAAAATTGCAATTCTGACTGGTTCTGGACAAAGTGCCGTTGATCAAATCATGGAGGCTGGTTCGGATACACTAATTACTGGTGAATTGAAACAACAATACTATAACCTAGCCCAAGAATTGAAACTCAACCTCTATACATGTGGTCACTATGCAACAGAAACCTTTGGAGTAGATGCACTTGCCAAAGAAGTTGCTTCGACGTTTGGCTTACAATATGTGTTTATTGATTCAGGGTGCACACTCTGAATCGTTATTGCGAATCTGCTTTTTAATCTCCATCATGAATAATCATGAAAAAGATTGGTTTACTAAACGGGCCCAACCTCGATCGCTTAGGAAAAAGAGAAACTAGTGTGTATGGTTCCAAGACATTATTAGAAATTGAAGTTTTGGCATCTGACAGAGCAAAAAATCTCGGTTTATCCTTAGATATCTTTCAATCAAATCATGAAGGTGTAATGATTGATAAGATACATGAGTGGACAGATACAGATTTTAATGGACTCATAATAAACCCTGGTGGACTTACTCATACAAGCGTTGTTCTTCGAGATGCTATTGTAGCATCAAAATTAACTACCGTAGAAATACACATCTCTAACATACACGCACGCGAAGAGTTTCGTCAGAAGTCAATGATTTCGAGCGTTGTAAATGCAGTAGTTGCCGGCATGGGAATATATGGATACCTATTAGCGATAGACTACTTAGAAAAAAGCCTATCCACTCCTTAGCATTTCACTTGCAAATTGATAAATTATTAAGCGAGTAAGTGATTATTTATCTGATGATATTTCGATTTTTTGAACAAGTTCATTACCGTTTGAAAGTAAAAACGCCTCTTCTTTGTTTGAATATACTAGTCTAAGGTTACTGAATAGATATTTAGAACTAGTTTTCTCGAAAGTAACACCGTCCCACATACGAAGTTCTCCGATCTCATTAAGTTTAGCGCTTTTTGATTTAATTTTGATTATCTCATTGCCAACCTTAGTAATGGTTAAAGACAAAGGTTCGATTGTTGCAAACTTGAGAGTTTTTTTTTCTAGCAAATCATTCCATTTACCTAGCATCATATCGGCATCCGCATTTCTAACATCAAATTTAACCCTTAGATTTTCAACTTTTAAAAAAGAAATACCAAATCGAAGAAAGCCTACCTTTGGCTTTTGTGCTATTGCATTATCATATGTCAGGTTCAAAAAAGGGAATCCTAATTTAGAAAAATGAATAGAATTAAAACCTTCAATATTTGTAATTTGAATCCTGTCTGCCCTCAAATTAAATGAAGCAAGAAAGCCCAAAGTATAAATTAGCAGTGGTTTAATTATTAATTTTTTCAAGCTGAAGATAATGGAGTGCTTTAAACTCATTCAAAAATCAACCAACATTCCCACCTAAAAAGAAATCATTACCCTTGTCATCGGTTATTATGAATGCAGGAAAGTTTTCTACCTCAATCTTTCTGATAGCCTCCATACCAAGGTCATCGTATTCAATTGTGTCTACTTTCTTGATACAATTTTGAGCAAGTCTAGCGGCAGAACCGCCGATACTCCCCAGATAAAAGCCTCCATGCTTTTTACAAGCCTGGACTACCATTTTTGAACGATTACCTTTAGCGAGCATTACCATGGAGCCGCCTGCTTCCTGAAACTTATTTACAAAAGGGTCCATTCTTCCAGCGGTAGTCGGACCAAATGATCCGGAAGCATAGCCTTTGGGGGTTTTTGCCGGTCCGGCATAGTATACTGGGTATTGCTTAAAATAATCAGGTAAACCTTCGCCAGAGTTTAACCTCTCGCGCAATCTTGAATGGGCAAGATCTCTTGCTACAATTAATGGGCCGTTGAGGGATAATCTTGTTTTAACAGGATATTTGGTTAACTCAGCAAGTATTGCCTTCATTCCCTGATTAAGGTCAATCTCTACTACATTCTCGCTCTCATCTTCTTGGATCTCAGGGAGAAAGCGGCTGGGATTAGTTTCAAGTTGTTCAAGGAAAACCCCTTCTTCTGTGATTTTACCTAAGGCTTGTCTATCTGCAGAACAACTTACACCAATTCCAATCGGTAAACTAGCACCATGCCTAGGTAAGCGAATAACTCTAACATCCAAGCAGAAATATTTCCCTCCAAATTGGGCTCCAATTCCACGTTTCTGAGTCATTTTCAATATCTTAGTCTCAATATCGGGGCATCGAATTGCATTTCCTGAAGGAGTACCCACAATCGGCAAATCATCTAGATATCGAGCAGACGCTAACTTAACTGTTTTAAGGTTAGCCTCGGCTGAAGTTCCTCCAATTACAACTGCAAGATGGTAAGGAGGACAGGCAGCAGTTCCCAAAGCAGCGATTCTTTCGTCCAAATATTCAAGCAAAAGATCTTCTTTCAGCAATGAAGGGGTTCCTTGGTGTAGAAAAGTTTTATTTGCCGATCCACCTCCCTTGGCCATGAAAAGAAAATTATACTCATTGCCATCAGTATGAAGAAGATCAATTTGAGCAGGTAGATTCGAACGAGTATTCTTTTCTTCAAACATACTCAAAGGTGCTAATTGTGAAAAGCGTAAGTTATCAGAGGCATAGGTACTAGCAACACCGCTTGATAATGCCTCAACATCTCCACCTTTCGTCCAAACTAACCTCCCTTTTTTCCCTAGAATGATAGCAGTCCCAGTATCTTGGCACATTGGCAGTATTCCTTCAGCAGCTATTTGTGAATTACGAAGTAAGTCTAAAGCAACAAACCGATCATTTGATGATGCTTCAGAGTCGCTTAAAATTGACTTTAACTGAACAAGGTGACCTGTCCGAAGAAAATGTGAAATATCATGAAATGCTTCCCTCGCAAGAACCTCGAGAGCCTCCGTATCTACACTGAGAATTCTTTCCCCCTGATACTCTGACGAACTTACAGCAGAATCTAAGTTATCTATTTTTCGCCAACATATACCTTTAGAGTCCATATAATTGTTTGATCTAATCCGAACTATTTATGTCTTGAAGATTCTCTTTCATCGAAGAGTTTAAATTACCTTCATTGTTCTTCGATACTAAAGATTTTAGAAAATTTTCCGAAGAATCACTTTGAGTATTAAATGATCTCCCGGCAACACGAACGGGGATTATAAGTTTCTTTTCCTTTCTTATAACTTGAAACTCGAGAATTGTGTCAGGTTCTGCAAAAAAACTAGAATTTGCAAGATCACCATTTGAATTAATGGCGAGATTTCCAACTTTCACCAAATGATCACCAACCTTAAGGTTAGACTGATCTGAAGGAGAATTCTTAACAAATCCACTTATAACTATATCAAAAGAATTTGTATCATTTAATTTTCGTGTAGTAGATATACCAAACCATCCATACTCAACTTTTCCAGAAAGAAGTAGATCATCTCTAATACGCTGGCAGGCTTTTGTGGGTAATATAAAAGAAGATCTTAAATCCGGTAATGCAGCATGAGTGATTCCCACAAACCTTCCATTTAAATCGAAAACTGGGGCACCTACCTCCCCTGGACCTAACGCAAGACTTGATCTAATCATCTTTGTAGGAAAAAGTTTTTTTCCAAAAGAGGATTCGTAACTCTGTAATAATCCAAAAGTAGGACTAATTTGAAATTCTAAAGCGAATGTGATTCCAACTAAAAATGAACCTGCTTCTAAGTTGTTGGGACCATCATTAATTCTGACATAATTAAACGATGAAAAGGGTTCAGTTATTTTAAGGAGAGAAAGATTACACAATGGATCATGACCAAGTGCATCTGCTAATAAGTATGTGTCATTGTGTTCTATCCAAATCCTATCTGCATTCGGAAGAAGTCCAGTAGTTAAAATATGCCCTTCCTTACTTACAAAAAAACCGCTTCCCATTTTGAGAATCCTTTTCGCTTTGCCAGCGGTACTAGCTACTTTTGTTGCCTTGACACGGACAACGCAGTCAGACTTTTCTTTAAGGATTAACTTTAATCTAGACTCGACAGAAAGAAGAGAATCGTCTGAAAATAATTTTAAAGGTAAAATTGCGAAAAACAGATACCATGAACAAAAAGCTAGGGTATTGCCCACGACATTAAAAAGTATGATTATGGGACATTTCTTGCGAATTGAATGTATCGTCATCAAGACTTATACTTGTGTAAAGTTGAGTGTCGTCTTCAAGGATCATGGTTTTTAAAGCAAAACTTTTTTCATAATCGGTTGAAGAAGAAACAAGATAGAAATTCTCAACGTACTCAAATTCACTGCTAGATAAATCTTTGCTAAGCTTAGAATTGTGAGAACATTCTTCGACCAAATTAGAAGATTTCTGTTGAGTGTATGTGATCACTGAATTGTTGGAAACCGATACATCAGATAGAAGAAAATAATAAAAGGGTATACATGAAAAGAACAGAACCGAGAAAAGAATAAGATACTTGTTCGTTTTTAATGAATTGTAAGAATGGAAAGAATTCAAAGTGCGAATTTTTACATCATCATCAAATTTAGATGACACACTAAGGGAGGGTTGGTGAAGTCTTTTAGAATGAAACAATTCTTCTAGAGTAGGTTTTTTGGTAGAGCTTTTCATATTATCTAACATAATCGCTTAACAACGACTGCAATTGAAGCTTAGCATAATGTAATCGTGAACGCACAGTACCTTCTGTACAGTTCATGATTTCCGCAATTTCCTTGTGACTGATACCATCAATTTCATACAAAACAACAATAGTTCTATGTTTGTCAGACAATTTGGATAGTGCTTCGTTCAATTTTTCATGTAATTCATTAAGAAGAGTGTTTTTGACAGAAGAATTTTCTTTAGACAAAAACAACTGAGAATCTGAATTAGAAGTGTTGCCAAAAAACTGATCAAAACTAAAAAAGTATTTCGATCTTTTCTTTTTTAAGAAGGTAAGAGTTAAATTAACTCCGATACGATAAATCCAGGTAAAAAAAGAGGATTTTCGTTTAAACTTTGAAATAGAACGAAAGGCTTTGACGAAAGTTTCTTGAGTGAGGTCGGCTGCATCAGTATGATTTAAAGTCATGTTGTAAATGACACCAAATAAACGATCTCTGTAGTGAACCATAATTGAATCAAAAGCTTCAAAATTACCCGAAACGGCACGATCGACTAAAACGTCTATATCACAATTTGTGACAATTTTACTTTTGCCTAAAGATGCGTCCACACCTTAAAGAAAAGAAATTAGGTGTGAACGGCAAGAAAATTACTTGAATTTAGACTATTTAAATGTGAAAGCTTATGAGAGAAAGATTCAAAAAAAGAATTAAGAAAACTCCTCCTCGATTCATCATGCAAAGAGTTGATAAGAAACTTAGTTTTCTGGATACGACTATTGAATACATCGACACACTTATTTAAAATATCATAACGGTGCAGGTAGGAATTGAAAAGTTTTATTCCTGATTCAGATTTTTCCCCGAGCAAAATAAGTTCATCAATGTGATTTAAATCAATAGTTGATGCCTCTTCGCGTAGTAAAATAGAGGGAAGTGTTTGCTTTTGGGAAAGGAAATCAGTTCCAAGAGTTTTTCCGATTTTGGCTTCACTACCAAAAGCATCAATAATGTCGTCGAAAAGCTGATAATTCAAACCGAAAGACATACCAATTGACTCTAAACAATCTTGTTCTAACGTATCTGCATCAGAAATCAAACCACCAATTTTACATGCAGCACCAAACAGGCAGCCTGTTTTGTCGGATATAAAATCTTCGTATGAAGACAAACTAAGGGTTGGATTGCCCATGAATGAATTTTGGATTATTTCACCAGAGCAAGTTTTCCTAGTGGCTTTGGAAATAATCCTACAGACATTGTTGTCACTGAAATTAGTAGAAAGCTCTAATCCATAGCTAAAAAGCGCGTCTCCAACTAAAACTGCATCATGAGTCCCAATATGTTCATGGATAGTTGTCTGGTTTCTACGAAAATTTGCTCCATCAAGTATATCGTCATGAATGAGAGAAGCGGTGTGGACTAATTCCAATATAATCGAAGCACGAACGACGTCGTCTAAGGAAGAGTTTTGTCCACTTGCAAAACATAGACGAGGTCTAATTCTTTTGCCTCCACTACAAAGAATTTTTTTGGCTAAGGAATAGACAGGTTTGTCAATTGAAGAAAGACTACAAAGCAACTCGTCTTCGAAACGAGTTATAAAAGAATCTAGATCAGTACGAAAACAATTGGAAGATAATGATGAGGAAAGAAAAGACATAATATAATAATATAATATCTAGCCTTACCACATTGACAACTTAGATCAAAAGAAAGTCAAAGAATTACCAATCTTTCTTTTTGTGACGATTTGCTCTAGTACGCTTGCGACGCTTGTGTTTATTCATTTTTAAGCGTCGCTTCTTTTTTAGGTTACCCATTTAATTGTATTTTTAATGTTTGATAAAGTGAAAAGACCCGTGCCATCGATGAAGATGACACGGGTCATAAGACTGGCAACAACTTACTCTCACACAGCAGCGTGGCTGCACTACCATCAGCGACAGAGGGCTTAACGAGCGTGTTCGGGATGGAAACGTGTGTTTCCCCTCGTCTATGATCACCAGAGTGTATTCAAAAGTTGATATCCTGCAAAAAACAGGAGTGTTGCCACAACTTTTTTATATAGAAATAATTAGTTTAACATTTAGGGGAGCAAGCGTCGCTACGGAAAATACGACGATTAATGATGGAATCAAATGGTTCGGAACATTAGTATCAGTAAGCTCAACGCATTACTGCGCTTACACATCTGACCTATCAACCTGGTAGTCTTCCAGGGTCCTTCATGGTCCGAAGACCAAAGGAGATCTTATCTTGGGAATAGCTTGGCGCTTAGATGCTTTCAGCGCTTATCTAGTCCGTGCTTAGCTACCCGGCGGTGCCGTTGACACGACA
>Ga0233432_10001618_pt1 | contig 21631 bp, 20 predicted proteins | sample SI_122_August201_6_FD_179870 | JGI IMG/M metagenome (GOLD analysis project Ga0233432, IMG submission 179870) | Seawater microbial communities from Saanich Inlet, British Columbia, Canada - SI_122_August2016_10_MG | ecosystem: Environmental > Aquatic > Marine > Inlet | place: Canada: British... | reverse complement strand
TGATAGCCTTGCTCTAGTCAAGTTTACAAAGTCGGGTGGTTCCTTGACGGCACTGCCGATTGTTGAGACCCAAGCGGGTGAAGTATCTGCCTATATCCCAACGAATGTTATCTCCATCACGGATGGTCAGATCTATCTTGTGCCTGACTTATTTTTCTCTGGTGTTCGTCCTGCGGTTGATGTTGGGATCAGTGTTTCTCGTGTCGGTAGTGCTGCCCAAGAGAAGGCTATGAAGAATGTGTCTAAAGGAATTAAGCTCAGTCTGGCTCAGTATCGAGAGCTTGAGGCTTTTGCTCAGTTGGGTACAGAGTTGGATGCGACATCCCAAGCTCAGTTGGATCGTGGCCAGAGAATTGTTGAAGTTTTTAAGCAAGGCCAATACGCTCCTTATGAAGTTGTAGATCAAGTGTTTTCGATTTACAGCGTTGATAATGGATACCTTGATGACATTGCGGTTGAACATGTCCAGCGTTTCGAGAAGGAATTCCTTCAGTACATGAGGGATAAAAAAGCCGAAATGGTGAATGGAGTGAATGCTTCAGGCAAGATGTCTTCGGAGGCTGAGGAGGAACTCAAGTCTTCGTTGGTGGAGTTTAAAAAGATTTTCGCCTAATAGGCGTTAATTATGCCCAACGCTAGAGTTATTAAAAACCGGATCAAGACGGTAAAAAACACCGGTAAGATCACCAAGACGATGGCCATGGTTTCCACGGCCAAGGCAACGAAGGTTGTTGGTCTGATCAAGGCTTCACGACCTTATGCAAATCATTTGGACTCATTCTTAAAAGGATTGAGTCGATCTTGTGACGCTCATCCTTTGTTTATGAGCAATGAGCTAGCTGAGCGTCGGTTATTGATTGTGATAACTGCAAATCGTGGCTTGTGTGGTGGGTACAATGCCAATCTTGTTCGATTAGCTAAAGAAAGTGCCGAAGAGGAATCTAGCAGCATCTGGATGTACGGTAAGAAAGGGGTTTCGGCGCTCCGCTTTGCTGGTGTGGAGATGGAAAAAACTGCTAATGACTTGAAAGATATACCCGTTTTTGACGAGGCTCTAAAATTGGCTGACATGGCCGTTGAGGCTTATGAGAGGGGCGAGGTGTCTCGAGTAGATGTTGTCTACTCTGAGTTCGTCTCAGCTGGTCAGCAAAAGCCGAAGCTCGATACCTTGTTGCCGATGACAGCTCCTGATTCTGATGAGGTTCAAGATGCTTATGGGGTAGAGCCTATTTATCATCCAGACAAGGAGAGTTTGCTGCAGACTCTCATACCAAAGCTGATCCGGTTGCGTTTTTTCAAGGTGCTGTTGGACGCTGCGGCCTCTGAACACCTTGCTCGGCAACTGGCAATGAACTCAGCCTCGGATAATGCCAATGACATGGTCAAATCCTTGACTTTGAGTTATAACCGGGCACGACAAGCCCAGATCACCACTGAACTATCTGAGATCGTAGGCGGAGCTGAGGCTCTGAACTAGAGGAGAATGATGAACAAAGGACGCATTTCCGAAGTGATTGGCTCGACCCTGGTGGCCGAGTTTGGAGACGGCCATCTTCCCGAGATCAATAACGCACTTGAGGTGACTTTCGAAAAGGAAGGCTCTCAGGTTGATTTGACCGTTGAGGTCCAGCAGCATTTAGGCGGGAATAAGGTCCGCGCGATTGCTCTGGGTGATACCTTCGGATTAGTTCGAGGTACTGAAATTTTAGATACGGGAGCTCCTATTTCTGTTCCCGTTGGGAAAGCCACCTTGGGGCGAATTATGGATGTCCTGGGTCGACCAGTGGATGACGCAGGACCAATTGCAACTGATGAACGAAAGCCTATTCACCAACCATCTCCCCGTTTTTCAAATCTTGACCCACAGACTGAAATGTTTGAAACGGGTATTAAGGTGATTGATCTTCTTGCCCCATATGTACGTGGTGGAAAGACAGGTTTGTTTGGTGGGGCCGGTGTTGGCAAAACGGTTATTATCATGGAGCTGATTAATAATATCGCAAAAGAACACAGTGGATACTCTGTGTTTGCAGGTGTTGGAGAGCGGACCCGTGAAGGAAATGACCTGTGGAATGAGATGAGAGAGGCCGTTATCGGTGTTGATGAAAATGGAAAGAAGCGTTCTGTGCTTGATCAAGCTGCTCTTGTTTATGGTCAAATGAACGAGCCTCCAGGAGCTCGCCTTCGTGTCGCGCTAAGCGCCTTGACGGTCGCTGAGTATTTTCGCGATGTCGAAAAGACTGACGTTCTTCTTTTTGTTGACAATATTTTCCGTTTTTCTCAAGCTGGTTCTGAAGTCTCAGCTCTTCTAGGTAGAATGCCTAGTGCTGCTGGTTATCAGCCAACGCTATCGACAGAGATGGCGGCGCTACAAGAGCGGATTACTTCTACAAAGGAAGGTGCGATCACTTCAGTTCAGGCGGTTTATGTTCCTGCCGATGACTTAACTGACCCTGCACCTGCTAATACATTTACTCACCTTGATGCTCAAACGGTTCTCAACCGATCTATTGCTGAAAAGGGAATTTATCCTGCGGTAGACCCACTTGATTCTAACTCACGAATCATGGATGCCCAATATTTAGGCGATGAGCATTACTCTGTGGCTGCTGAAGTGAAGCGAATTCTTCAGCGTTACAAAGAGCTTCAGGATATCATCGCGATTCTAGGGATGGATGAATTGAGTGAAGAGGATAAGGTTCTGGTGGGTCGTGCCCGTCGTATCGAGCGATTCCTCTCACAGCCATTTCATGTAGCTGAGGTCTTTACGGGTTTTCCTGGAATTTACGTAAAGAAAGATGATACGATTCGCTCATTCAAAGCGGTTGTGAGTGGTGAATATGACCACTTGCCAGAGTCAGCTTTTTACATGGTCGGTGATATTGATTCAGTTCTGGAGAAGGCCAAGAAGCTAGAGGCCAAGAGCTGATGAATCTCGAAGTCGTCACTCCGACGGGTTCAGTGCTCAGTCGTTCGGTCAAAGAAGTTATCGTGCCGGCGACCGATGGCTTGATGGGTATCCTCGAAGGTCATGCAGATATCATGGTTGGACTGGGTGATGGTCGCTTGAGTATCAACGATGGTAACGAGTCCATTCAGGCTGACTTAAAAGGCGGAGGCTTCCTACAGGTTGATGGTGACAGGGTCTACGTTCTTGCGGAGTTCGTCTATCTGGTAAACTGACACACCCCTCGCCGAGGTGGCGGAATTGGCAGACGCGCTAGCTTGAGGGGCTAGTGACCTTCGGGTCGTATGGGTTCAAGTCCCATCCTCGGCACTCAATCGACCAGAGAAAAACATGAAGCAGTGGTCAGCTATTTTGGTCTTGTGGTTGCTACCTTGCTTGGTTTTTGCAGGGATATCAGACAGTCCTGTCCACATCATTGGTGAGAATCTTTCTTCTCACGATGTCATTCGCCAAATTGAAGGGCGGTATGATATCCGCATCGTTGTGGATGCTGAAGACCACTATGGGTATCGCAAAGATTATGACCACTGGGTGACTCTCGAGCAGTTCTTTGTTTCTCTGAAGAAGTATTATAAGACATACAATGGAGTGGAATTGGTTGTCGAAGGGGGGAAGAGAGGGCGTTATTATTTTAAGCCTCTCCGACCGAGAAATCGAAAAAGACATCACGTTACAAAAGTAGATTCTCTTAAGGAAAAGAGGGCTGATAAGAAGGTTTTTGAGTTGGCGCCTTTACGTCCGGCTTTGGTGGATCTGGACTCAATGATGACTGAGGAATCAGGGAGTCGTCAGTTAATTGCATCGCCAAAGACTGAGGTGAAGGGGGGCGGTTTTGAAGTCAGTGAAATTATTGTTGGCAATGGTGGCACTGTAGGTGGATCAGAGGTCAGCGCGATAGATGATGGTGTATCTCCAAAAATGGTGCCAGAAGATTTGATAAATTCTTTGAATGAAAATGAAACGAACACCTCCGTTTCAGAGGTGGGTAGCCTCCTATCAGTTGAGGTGATTGGATTCAAAATGGCCTTGCCAGATCTTCCCGTAAAGCCTCCTCTTATCTTGGAGGAGAAAAGTGTTCCGAGAGTTGTTCGAAAATTTTATTCTCCTGTGAGTTCTGCTCTTGGCATTCCAGGCCGTCCTTTGCTTGGGCATTTGCGTTCAGCCCCATCGCTTGCTTTGGGCGCGCCTTCTCTTGGGGAAGACTGCTTGGTGGTCAGACTGAGTCGAGCTAGAGAGAATCGTTCGTCTCAGTGGGGTCATGCAAAGTTAAATTCAACGGTTTTGGGTTTGTCTGGCTCTAGGTCATTGGGAGGAGGCTTATGGACCTCCGCGGGGGTTGAATTGGAAAATTTAAATTGGGACCTCAATTATCGAGGCGCTTCACTGGATCGTGACAGAACTTGGGTTCGTGGTTTTGATTTTGCTTTTCATTATGACATACCGCTGGAAGCTCCGGGCTTGGAGGTTCGGACCTCTTTAACGTCACGTTTGCCAGCTTTGTGGGAGAATGACCCTTGGATGCCACATCAGATTCAGGGGGGAGTGCATCTAGGAGTGAAGCTTGATCTTGGAGAGGAGAAGTCGTTTCTGTTTCAGATCAGCGGGCAGTCGCTTCCTGAATTGAGGGCCTCATTTCTTCCGATGGAATCTTTTGTCCCATCCCTTGATTTGGGATGGCAGTGGATGAATCGACACGGCCTATGGGGGGTGAGTGCTCATACACAAAGAGATGCCGCTTCTGAGTTGGGCTTTTCAGACCCCATCACTTTGGGATTTCATTGGGCACATCCCAAACCAGAATTGCCGTACGGGGCAGCCCTATATTTTGCCGCTGTCGAAGGTGGCCTTGAGGGTCAACTGACATTGAGTTGGAATTTAAAGAAAGCATCAAAATGAGCGATCATACTTATAGAACCCATCACTGCGGTGATTTGCGTAAGAAGAGTGTTGGCGAAACCGTGAGGTTGGCTGGTTGGATTCACAGGAAGAGAGACCATGGTGGTGTTCTTTTTATTGACCTGAGGGATCACTACGATATCACGCAAATTGTCTTGCATCCAAGTTTAGGGGCTCTCCATGAAGAGTTTTCTCATCTTCATACCGAAAGTGTCATTAGTGTATCGGGAGAAGTGGTTGCTCGCAGTGATGAGACGATCAACTCTAAGATGACGACTGGAGAGATTGAAGTCGTTGTTCGTGAAGGGAAAATCGAATCGAAGGCTGAGGTGACGCCCTTTATGGTGGCTAATGAGGAGAAGGTTAATGAAGAGCTTCGTTTGCAGTATCGATTTCTTGATCTGCGACGAGACAAGTTGCATAAAAACATCATGATGAGGTCGAAAGTTATTGACTACATCAGGCAGCATTTGTCTTCGAAAGAATTTAACGAGATTCAAACTCCGATCCTGACCTGTAGTTCGCCCGAAGGCGCAAGGGACTTTTTGGTTCCTTCTCGAATGCATCCAGGTCAATTTTATGCCTTGCCTCAGGCGCCTCAGCAATTTAAGCAGTTGCTGATGGTTTCTGGTTTTGATAAGTATTTCCAGATCGCTCCATGTTTTCGGGATGAAGACGCACGAGCCGACCGCAGCCCTGGAGAGTTCTATCAACTTGATATGGAAATGAGTTTTGTGACCCAAGACGACTTGTTTGCTGAGTTGGAAGAAATGTTTGAGAAGATGACGTCTGACCTGACAGATAAGAAGATAGCAAGTCTTCCTTTTCCAAGAATCACCTATAAGGATGCTATGAATAAATATGGCTCTGATAAGCCGGACTTAAGGTTTGGCATGGAGATGATGGATGTCGCTGATATTTTTGATGGGTCTGGTTTTCGTGCCTTCAATGGTCTTAATGTTGAGGGCAAGTGCCTAAAAGCTCTTGTTGTGAAGGATACAGCTGGGGAGTCCCGTTCATTCTTTGATAAAGCTGAAGTCCATGCTAAGGAGCAGGGCGCTCCAGGTTTGGGGTATATCATTTTTAAGGAAGCTGGCCCCAAAGGCCCGATCGTGAAATTTCTTAGTGAAGAGCAACTCAGTGGTCTTCGAGAGAGATGTGGCGTTGAGACTGGTGATACCGTTTTCTTTGGTGGTGGAGACTGGTTGAGCACCTGCCAAATCATGGGTCGTATGAGGACTTATTTTGCTGAAAAGAAATTAGAATTAAACAATGATACCCTTCATTTTTGCTGGATTGTGGACTTCCCCATGTTTGAGTATAACGAAGAGGATAAGAAAATCGATTTTAGTCACAATCCATTCAGTATGCCCCAGGGAGAGATGGAGGCTTTAGAGACAAAAGATCCCTTAGATATTTTGGCTTATCAGTACGATATTGTTTGTAACGGCATTGAGCTTAGTAGCGGAGCTATTCGGAACCATAAGCCAGAGATCATGTATAAAGCATTTGAGATTGCTGGTTATGGTCCAGAAGTCGTCAATGACAAGTTTGGGCATATGATCAATGCATTTAAGTTTGGAGCGCCACCTCATGGTGGTATCGCTCCTGGCCTGGACCGAATCGTGATGATTTATTGTGATGAGCCAAGTATTCGGGAGGTGATTGCATTTCCAATGAACGGAAAAGCTCAGGATGTCATGATGGGGGCACCTTCTTCGGTTTACGCGGAGCAGCTCAACGAATTGTCTATCAAGGTGGTTGATACGGAGATCTGAGTCCGTTATGTGGGCTTACCTTCTGATGCCATTCGTGACGGCAGGGATTGGTTGGGTGACTAACTGGCTGGCGGTGAAGATGCTTTTTCTTCCTCTGAAGCCCGTGGTTATTTTTCCGGGTGTAAGAATTCAGGGTTTGATTCCTCGGCGGCAGAGTGATTTGGCTCGACAGGTTGCCGAGATCATCGAGCGAGAGCTGATCAGCCAAAATATGATTCGAGAGGCGGTGCAGTCTGTCGGGATTGGAGATATGGTTGAGGAAAAGGTGAGGGCTCTTATTCGAGAAAAGCTCGTTGAGAAGCTAAAGGGGATTCCGATGCTAGGCGCTTTTATCAATGAAGAAAGTATTTCAGGGATAGAAGATTACATTGTGCAGGAGTTGAGAGTCATGTCTGAATCCATGGCTATCGAATTTGCCGATGGAGTTGAGGATCGACTTCAGGTCCGACATATGGTAGAGAAAAGAATTGAGGCCTTTGATCTGTTGAAATTGAAGAAAATTGTCGAATCAGTGGCTTCAAAAGAATTTAGAACGATTGAGATGACGGGGGCAGTTCTTGGAGGACTCATTGGAGTACTTCAAAGCCTTTATTTTCTTTTGATTCAAGGGGATCTGGTCTAAAAGATCTCTTGACGATGACAGCCCATTCCTATAAAGTAGTCTTTCATTCTGAAATATAGATGCTTAGAGCTTTAATGATCGCTCTTATGGGCTGCTTGCTGTCCATGCATTTATCTTCCTTAGAGGCGGAGCGACTAAGGGAGAACTCGGACTTCCTTGAAGTGAAAGCTGCGGAGAGTGGTGACGAGACTTCTCTTACTCCAGCAGACTTCAAAAGGGACGCAGAAAGAAGAGGTCGCCGTCATAAGAGATCGGTCGCTAGAGAGAATTCTTCTCCTATCAAGATGAGAGACGGCAGTGTTTTTGACGTAGGTAAAGTAACCAGTTATAAGGTTCTCAGGGATGATCGGGTTGTAGAGCTACGAAATCCTAGGTCTGGGCGTCTCGAAATCACCATTGTCAAAGCCTCAGCTCTGCCCGAGGAATCCCTCAATCGATATGATTTGGAGTATACCGTCATAGAATTAGACGAACTATCCATCGTGGTGGATAAGCATGATGAGAAGCCAAGGAAGGTTAAGGTTGATTGGGATGGAAACTTTCATTATCCCTTGGTTGGAAAAATTCAGGCAAAAGGCCTAACCTTGTCTCAGATCGAAAGAAAAGTGGGCAAGGCAATGCGAGAGTATGTTCGTGATCCTGAAGTCTCTGCTTCAGTCACAAAGAAATCACCTCTTGCGAGAATCCTAGTTGTCGGGTCTGGGTTTAGAGAATTTCAGGGGCATGAAAAAATCCTGGACCTCATGGGGACGGGTTATCAGACAACTCCAGAGAACGTATATGACAAAGTTTGTGTACTCCGAAAGCAAAAGAATGGATCGATGATGTGCATTGTTGTCGACATGGAGTACATGTTTAAGCGCTATGATTTTAAACAGAACATTCCTTTGATGGCTGGTGATATTATTCATATCAAACGAATGCCTCCTCTTTTTGGCAATCGGTTTAAATACTGGTGGCAGCAGATCCTTGGTTGGATGAATGAAATTGACGAGGCGACCAATGCCCTCCGGTCTATCTACAATTGGGAATTGGAGGACTGACCTTTGAGTCTAAAGGATTATATTCGAATTCTCAAAAGACACTTCTGGTGGATTTTTGGATGGGGTTTGCTCATCTTTTTTGGCTACCTTTTCTACGAGCAAAATCTTAAGAGTATTCGTTACGTAGCTTCGGCTAAATTTAGCCTTCCTCACATGCAGACCTCTAGTAGTGGTCAGAGGCCAAAGAATGGAGCTGTGAAAACAGCCGATACGTCTGGAGATATTCTTATTTATGGAGATCAGCCCGACCTAAGAATTCATAAGACCAGGATGTATGGTAACCCTGTTATGATTGTGGCGCTTAGGAAGTATTTCGAGATCCGTGCGAAGCATCAGGATGAGCGAATGATGGATCATCCGGCTTGGTTTCAAAATCCATACCCTACTTTCGTTTCTGATAATCCTACGGAAATAGCCAACATCAAGGCCTTCAGCGCTTGCATCAATATTTCAGAAAATTATAGAGACCAGTCGTTTGTCATTCAAGCTCACTCGACTAATCGACATAAGGTGAATTGGATGATCAAGTCATTCCTCGATGCTTATGAGGAGCATGAGGCTGAAAGAATGCAGAAGAGCACAAAAGACGTATTGGATAAGAATATCAAGCGATACGAAGATCATCAGAAAGATTTTGAAGATATTGATCGTGATCGGGAGATGAAGAAGGAGCAACTGTTTAAGCAATATGGAACTAACATTGCTTGGGAAGATGGTGCCGAGCGAAAATACGAAGAGCGGGATTCAGTGTTGGCTAAGCTATCGGAGGTTAATAAAAATCTCGTGACGCTATCTTCTGAGATACAGGAATTTGAAGTCTATGAGCCTGATCGTTGGCTGATTGAGGATGGCGAGGGTCATAAGATCGTTGAGCTTCAAAATGAGTTGTACGCCAAGAGAGAAGGGATGCAGCAGGAGTTGGCCTCACTGAGAGTTGATTTTACAGATAAGCACCCAAAGGTTGTTCGAAAACTCGCTGAACTGAACTCTTTGAATGAAGCCTTTCCGCGTTTAGCTCAGGCAATCATTGATAGAAAAGTGAGATCTCTCAGTCGCGAGTTGAAGAATAGCACTTCTCTTAAATCAAAAATGGAAGAGGATTTGCTAAGATTGAACGGTGAAATAGAAGTTATTTTAAAGCAAAAAAGAATCTTTGATGATATGGATGGGCGCCAAGGCAAGTTTCGTGAGGACATTGCTAGATTGGAAGAGCACATCGACGGGCTTCAAGATGATTTGACCCGAAAGAAAGCATCGATGGAGATCCATCGTCCAGCTCCTAAAGAGGGAATTCAGCAAACGGAGTCTCCGAATATGAAGTATTATATTTTGATATTCGGTGTGATTGTTGGTTTTGCGTTTGCCTATCTATTAGACTATTTGGACGACACGATCAAAACTCCACACGATGTAGAGAAATTTGTTGGCATGAGGGTGATTGGAACGGTTCCTCTTCTAAGTCGAGGAGAGGAAAAGTTGTTACACCGGATTGCGCTGAAGTCTCCTATCTCTGAGATGATGAACACGCTTTCCATGATCATTCAGTCGTGGATGCTCAAGATGAAGGGGCAATCATTATTGATCGTGAGCTCTAAGCCAAGTGAAGGAAAATCAACGTTCATTACGAATTTGGCTGTTGCCATGTGTCGTGGGGGAGAGAAAGTTGTCCTGATTGACTCAGATATGCGTAAACCTAGCCTTCATCGTTTCTTCGGGGTGGATAATTCTGTCGGTCTATCGAATTATTTAGAAGACTCCTTTGAGGATTCCGTTGAGGAATCAGAAGAGGCGAGGATTGCAAAAATTGTGCATCACACTGAAGTTGAGGGGTTGTTTTTGATCCCTTCTGGTCCTATCCCGAGTAATCCAGTTGGCCTTCTTAAAAGTGAGAATATCGATCGCCTTTTGAGCCATCTAAAAACTTACATTGGTGTCATTTTGATTGACACACCTCCCCTGGCGATGATTGATGCCGGCGTTTTGGCAACGAAGGTGAGTGCAGTTGTCACGGTGATGGATGCTGGGAAAGTGACGAAGAAAGAAGCTTTGGCTGGGAAGCATTTGATTGAGAATGTTGGCGGAAACGGTATCGGAGTAGTTCTGAACAAGGTAACATTGGAAGGCGAGGAGTATTATTACTACTTCGAAGGCTACTCTTACTACTATGGCAACAGTCGAGCTCGTAAGAAAAAGCCCGTTTGATCAGATAAACCAGGGAGCTTTCGAGAAAAAGTTTGTCCTGAGTCATTTCCTGGTCATCGCTCTTCTTGGAGGGGTGGCTTATTGGGCTCAGAAAATGGCCCCGGAGGAATTGAAAGATCAGGCCATGTATTTGGCCGGTGCTGTTTTTGCGATAGCGATATTTAAGAGCACCGTCTTTGGTTTTGTCGGATTAGTTTTTGCCATAGGCCTTTCTCCTGACTCGGTCATTTATAACAATATTCGGCTAGAAGATTATCTTCTGCCTCCTTTGTTGGTTGTTTGGTGGATAAAACGTTCGGCTAAAAAGGAGGAGTTGCTCAAGTCAGCTGTGCTGTCTGCGGTATATATGTATTTGTTTATTGCTGCGATATCAACGATGAAAGGGTTGATCGCGGGTACCGTTTGGGGACAAACGTTGGCCTTGAGTTTCTACTTCAAGTACGTCCAGTACTTTGTAATCATGTGGTTTGCAATGAATGGACTGAAAAGAAAAGAGGAAGTTGTGATCTTGCTCTTGTCGGCATTTATGGCCTGCGCGGTTGTGGCCTACATTGCCAAAGCTGGACGGGAGCAAGTTCTAGAGCAAGGGCTGAGAACCTTTGTTAGAGCGAGTGGTCCTGAGGGGGAAACTCCAAATGTATTGGGGGGGTACTACCTCATTCATTTGATGTTTGGTTTTTCTTTAATTTATGCGACGAAGAATTATATTTATCGCTTGGTGCTATTGGGTTTTATTCTAGCAGTTGCCATGCCACTTCTCTACACTTACTCAAGGACATCTTTTGCGAGCTTTTTTGTTGGCTTGTTGATCATTTGTATTTTTGTGGATCTGAGATACTTACTGGTGGTTGGTATTTTTGCTATGTGTCACCAGATCTTATTGCCTCACCTACAGTCAATCCCAGTTGAAGAATCATTTATCGACCGGTACAGTACCATTTTGGATATCTTTGGCAGTGAGGAAGGAAAGCCTAGTTCTTGGACGGCTCGCCTGTCGGGTTGGTATATATATTATTCAAAAACCGTTGATTATGATCCCTTTTTTGGAAGAGGGGTTGGTTCGACGACGATGATGGTCGATAGTTCTTTTGTTAAAAAGTTTATAGAAACAGGCGCTTTTGGCGTGATGGCTTTTTTGGGAATTTTGGTTCGGCTAGGAAGAACTGCAATGGAGGTGATTCGGAATACCGATGATCAACTTATAAAATCTGTCTGTATTGGTTATATGGGAGTTCTCTCAGCCATGTCAGTTCACTCGATAGGGGTGTGCTCATTTTCAACGATTAGAACAGCAGAGCCTTTTTTCCTTTTTTCTGGAGTTCTTTTGGCGGTCCATGGGATGTACCAGAGGTCGAAGAATTTTGAGGATGAAGATCGAGAAGAGTTGGCTCGAATGAGATTCGATAGATGACTTTAGTACAAGGTGATTGGCATCCTCAGTCCCTCAGCATTATCATTCCGATTTTTAATGAGAATGGAGTTGTAGATGCATTTCTCCCTTCCCTTTTTGAGGAGATAGAAGTTCTAAGGCCTCTGATAGAACTGGAGTTAATTTTGGTTGATGATGGATCAACCGATGGCTGGGAGGCTTCGGGCTTGCCAGATTGGGCGAGAGTGCTGAGGCACCCAATCAACATGGGAAATGGAGCTGCCGTTAAATCAGGGATACGATCTGCGAAGCATGAATATTGCCTGATTATGGATGGAGATGGACAGCATCAGTGGAAAGATGCTCAAGCGATGTTTCCGTTTTTAAAAGATTACCCCTTGGTTGTTGGGGCCAGAGACTTTGGGAATTCGGGTTCTGCTCATCGTAACTTAGCCAACCAGGTTTATTGCTCGTTGGCCTCTTATGTTTCAGATTTTAAGATTGAAGATCTGACGAGTGGACTCCGAGTATTTAGAAGGGATTTGGCCTTATCAATGGTCCATCTGTTTCCAAACCAATATTCTTCGCCAACAACGATGACCTTAACTTTTCTAAGGTGGGGCCATCCTGTTAAATATGTAGGGATTGAAGTGCTGGCTCGGAAGGGCACTAGCAAGATTAAGTTATTTCGCGATGGCTTCAGATTCCTTCTGATCATTTTAAAAATATCGACTCTTTTTTCTCCGATGAAGATTTTCTTGCCGGTGTCGGCTTCATTGGCGTTGGCGAGTTTTTTGAGTTATTTATTTTTCCTCTTGGCAGAGAGTCGCTTCACTGTTTGGACGGTGATACTCCTAACCAATGCCGTGACTATTTTTATGATCGGGTTGGTCGCTGAGGAAATCGGACAGCTTAAAATGCGACCGGAAAATAAAAAATGATCTCTCCTGTTAAGGTTGAGGGTCTAGTGAAATCTTATGGCTCCAAAAAGAATAGAGTTTTAGACGGTGTCAGTTTTGATCTGGAACCAGGAAAAGTTCTAGGTCTACTTGGGCCAAATGGTGCAGGAAAAACAACACTGATCAAAATCATCTTGGGCTTGGTTAAGCAAGACGAAGGGAAAGTCTGGCTTTTTGGAAATGAAGGTATTGGGAGAGAATCTAAGCAAAACTTAGGTTTTTTGCCAGAGGAAAGTTATCTCTATTCGTTTTTGACCATTCGTGAAACTCTTCAGCTTTCGGTGAAGCTTTATAAAAAAACAGGGAAGAAAACGGTCGATGAAATGCTGAGCGTCATTGGATTGTCGAAATTTGGTGACAGAAAAATATCAGAGTGCTCTAAGGGAATGAAGAGAAGGGCGGCTTTGGGGCAAGCTCTCATTCATGATCCTGAAGTGCTGATACTTGATGAACCGACGAGTGGTTATGACCCAATAGGAATGAGGGAGGTGAAAGACCTTATTCAAGAATTAAAAAGAGAAGGAAAATCAATATTGATCAGCTCTCACCAATTGGCTGAGGTTCAAGATCTTTGCGATGGTATTGTGATGCTTCATCAGGGAAAAGTGGTGGCCCAAGGTTCTTTGGAAACTTTGCTCAAGCAGGAACAGCAATATTTAGTTCCTGAGGAGATGATGGATGATGAGGTGAAAGCAGCTCTTATTCAAAAGGGTTGGGAGCCAGGTGATGGAAGTCGACCCTCTGAAGACTTGGAGTCATTCTTCGTGAACAGGGTTAAGGATTGGGAATCGTTTCTTTAGAAATAGTTTCCCTCAATACGAAAGCTCTTTTTCGTAAATTAGGAAAAACTGGGTTCTTCATTTATGGATTGATGTTGCTATCTCTATATAGCATATCGCTTCAGGGCCTTGAGGGTTGGGTTCTGCAGTTGAACCTGATTTTTTTAGCTTTGCTAGTGATGGTCAGTTACTTGATGCTGGTCATAGGGGATGAGGGAAAAAACCTTGGGACGGACCTCATGCTGGAAATTCGTCCAATATCATTGGGTGAAGTACGTCGATCAGAATCTCTGGCAGGTATTTTAATGTTGGTCGTCTTTTGGCTGCCAATTCTTGGTTTGTCGTGGGTTGAAATTCAACATCAAGGATTGGGAGAGCTTAGAGAAAGGCAGGCTTCACCCGTGTGGGAGAAAGAAGGAGGTCGGTGGGCCTTGAGGGTGTCAGCCTCAAAAGGTGACGAAACGTTGGAGTTCATCCCGAAGTTATACGAGATGAGTGGGATGATGTCGGATAAAACGTTTATGAAGGTGCAGTATCAAATTGGAGGAGAGTTGAGGAGCCAAACTCTTAAAATGAATCGTTTTAATGAATTAAAAGGCCAACTGGGAGAGATTGTTATTCCCGAAGGGGTGAAGGACCTAAGGGGAGTTGTTTATAGGTTTGTTCCAGGTGAAACCATTCTTTGGAAGGAAGGTCAGTCTCTTTTTCCTTCCTTAATGGCCTACGGCTTTCATAAGTTATTCCTTGGGTCATTACTATTGCTGACACTGGCTTGGGCCTCTAGGAGTCTCAGTGTTGAGATGGGGCTTTTTGCAGGTTTGGGAGCTTGGTTTTATTATAAGGCGACGACAATTTTGGGTCCAGAACTTTATGAAGAGAGTTTGGGGAGATTGGAAAGACTGGGGCCTCTTGATGAAAGATTTAGGAACCTTTGGTGGGAGCCTTTGGCTCATCAGTTAACTCAGTTTAGTTCTTACGCTCTTGAAATTCTCCAGACACTAGAGTTGTCTCGACTGGATAAGCTATTGGAGAAAGGGCAAGTAGCTACATTTGAGCTCAAGGGAGTGCAAGTTTGTATATTATTGATGGTTTTACTTGTACCTCTAGTGATAAATAAATTGAGCCGGAGGAGTAGGTGAAGCTTCTTGTGGTGATTGTTTTGCTGACTTTTTCGCTGATGGGTGGGAGAGGGTTGGTCAGTGGGAAGATTGAGCTTGGCTCAGAATTCACCATTGGAATTGAGTCGATGGGATTGCATAGGGTTTTGGGTCCCCTCAAGGGAGTGGTGTCTGGTTTGGCATGGGTTGAGGTCTTTCGCTATCAACGAGCTTTTCAATTTGAAGAAGTTGACGCTAGGACTCGATGGATCTGCGCCCTTCAGCCCCACGTTGTTGAAGGGTGGGACTACCTTTCCTGGAATTTGGCTTTTAACCTTTTTGCCGAGGCTGGGGAAAGTGATGCAGAAAGAGAAAAGTGGTTGAGGAGGGGTTTGGAACAACTGGATCTGGGTTTGTCTCTTAATCGTGGGTCCTCTAGGTTGTTGTATTCAAAAGCGGTGACCCTTTTTATCCGGTCGAAAGATTCTACGGTTCTTGAAATGCTGAGTTTGATTCTGAACGAGGACCCTGTAGAGTTAGCTGCAGATCTAGGGGTGGCATCTCAAATGCTTAAAAAGGGAAATTATCCCGAAGCGACCATGGTGGTTGGAATGCTTCAAAGAGCGAGTCGATACGAAGAGGCGATTGCAGCTTGTGATGCCCTTGAAAATAGATTCCCAAATCAAAGAAAAACGTTACATAAACTAAAAAGGCTTTTTGCCGAGGAAAAGAATGCCGACTCCTAATGAATGGTGCACTTGGCTAGAAGACCAAAAAGCCGAAAAGATTGAGGTTTACGATGTTGAGGGCATTAGCCCCGTCGTGGACTCAATGATTTTGGCAACGGCCTTAAATGGGCGTCATCTTGGAGTTTTGGCCGAGGAGGCGATGCTTCATTCAAAAGAATTAGGGGCTGGACTACTGGCTGCAGATGGTTTAGAGGGCCGAGAGTGGGTTGTTTTAGACTTTGGTAACCTCATGGTTCACCTGATGCTTCCTGAGGTGCGGGAAAGGTTGAACCTCGAAGATCATTTATCCAACCTTTCTTCATTAATTGAAGAAGGGGATTGAGGCCTGTAGCCTTGATCTTTTAGCTTCAAATCTATAAATCCCTAGCTTTTTACAGCAAGGTATCTAACAGGAGATCATCTTGAAAAAATTGATGAGTTTTTTGGTTGTCGCTGCTTCCATTCTGGTGGCGTTGGCTTGTGGTGGGTCTGACGGCTCAAATTCTTCGGCGTCTAATTTAACTGTCGGCACTGGCCCCAGTTCTTACGCTGGAACCATTGATAAAACAACGATTCCAACGGCATCGACTGTGCGTGTTGGTGCATTTCAAGATGGAGACTTAATTTCTGAAGTTGTTCCGACTCAAGGTTCTGGAGACGAAGACCACACATTCACCATTGCAGGTCTTCAAAATGGAGATTACACCGTGAGTGTTTACCGCGTGATTGGCTCAACCGTTGATACGAGCTCTTTTCCTCCAATGTCGGAAGACGATCGCTTGGTCTTGCTTTCATCTCCAGCAACAGTGACAGGAGCCGAAGGAGTGGCTGAAGCCGTAAGCTCAAAAACGTCTTTTAAACGTCAAATTAATGTAATCACTACTTTTGTAGTCAACAGAATCGCCAATGACAACACTGGAGCAACTAATGTTAGCACTGTGCTGACTGAGCTCTTTGGCTCTGTCGTAGCAAGCCTTGATGAAATCGACATGTCTGGTGGAGAGATCAGTTCTGGATCTGAAACTCTTTTCGTTAGTGATGACACGATCTCTCAGGCGATTCAGTTCATGTCAACGGCTATTGCAGCTACATCAGTTCTTGGAACTTCATCTATTACGGATTCTGTAAAAACAAACGTAACAAGCACTTTCAGTCAACTGAGCTTGGTAACGAATTCTCTGACGGCCGCGTTGAGCTCTTACTCAACGCTTCTGGCAACAGCTTCAACTGAAAATAGCTCAGCTGTGACTTCATTGATTGCGGCTGCAAGTTCTTTCGTGAATGATGTTTTAGATGGAGACATCACAAACCTTACAACTAGCTTAACCCCTGCTTCTGTGGCAGCAGCTGATGCCAATACTTACAAAGTTCTTTCTTTTGGCTTGGCGTCGGGTGCAAACAATGCTTACGGAACAACTTCAGGAGTTGGTGGAGTTGATTTTAGCCTTAATACTTTGGCTCCTGTGTTTAAGTTGTCTTTTGTAAGTGGAAACACTTTGACTGAAGCTGAGGCAAAAGCTCTATTGACAATGACAGTTACTGATGGAACGACCACTTTGACAGAGTCAGGAACGGTTTCTAGCCAGCTTTCAGACTTGGTCGATGTTGTTGCCGATAGTCCTGATGCTACAACTGGAGAAGCCAGTACATTTTACCTACTTGTTAAGAAAGATTATTCTTCGACGACAGCTGCAGCCTTGGAGCCAGGAAAAACATACACCTACACTCTCACGGCAACGGACAGCCCTAGCAAGTTGCGTTTTGGTAGTGCATCAAGTCGCTCTGGAACCATCACCACCAAAGACGTCACGATCACGTTGCCTTATGCTGGAGCTTCAAGTCCAGATGTTGCTGCCATCAACCTTTCAGGCAATGCGACTCACTCGGGACTTTCCGCAGATCAGAGTCTTGTTCTTTACGTAGATGCAGCTAATGGAGTTCAGGTTGATCAGACAGATGCAATTGGTTATGGCATCGTCGGTAGTGATAGTGCTCTGAACATTTCAGTCTATAAAAATGGTTCAAAAACGGCCTCCGCAACCGATAGCAATGTCGAAGCGACTGACGTCATGTTCTTTAGTGACGAAACTGGAGCTTCAGTTACGTCTGGAATGTTGACCTTAGACTCAGCTGTTATTGAGGCAGGCACTGAATACAGCGTGACAATCAGCACTGAAGATGGTCTTCTTGATAGCAGTGGAACAGCTATCACTAGCTATCCAACTGCTCTTTATATCGAAACCGAAGCAGCTGAGTAAGATCTACTAAGCTGAATCCAAAACCCGTCTACGTATTGCGTGGGCGGGTTTTTTTATGTTTTATTTTAATGAAAGGCTGAATGAATAAGCTCTTCGTCGTTATCTTTTTTGCCTTGGTGTTGGGGTTGCTCTACTTTCTCCTGAGCGCTTTTACGGATATGGAAGAAGGGGGAGATCAGTACTTGCTGACAGCCACTTTTAAAAATTCCGGTGGCATCAATGAGGGAAACCCCATCAAAATGGCTGGAAAACTCATTGGTCAGGTTGGGGCCATTGATTTTGACATGGAAAAACGAGGGCTGGTGATGAACCTTTGGGTCAATGCGGGCGTCAGAATTCCAGATGATTCAGAACTGAAAGTTGCCGAAAAAGGAATGCTGGGAGAGATGTACCTGTCTTTTGAATTTGGAGAGTCCAAAACTTTTCTTAAAGAAGGGGCTGTTTTATCGGGAGAGCCTCCAACCAATTTATCAGATGTGATGGGTCAGGCTGGAGCCGTTTTGGATGGAGCTGGAGAGACCATCAAGACGGCGGGAACAGAACTGGCAGAGATGCTGACTCATTTGAACGACTTATTGGAAAAAGATAGCTTTAAAGAGAACTTAGCTCAAACGATGGCCACACTTCCTCTCGTCTTAGGGGAAGCTGAAGCTCTTTTGAGGGAGAATCGACCTCAGATACAAGCTTTAGTAGAAAACCTTTCATCTTCATCGAATGCTTTGAAGGGAAGCCTAGAATCGCTTGAAGGGGAGCTCCTGATTCTTTCAGAGAGACAAACGATGACGAAGGCTTCTCAGGCTGTTGAAAGCTTTGCCTCAGTCGGCAAAGCCCTTGAGAAAGTTGCTGAAGATGATTTGGAGGAAGTGATGATGTCACTGAAGACAATGTTGGGGAAGGGAGAGGTGACGATGTCATCGGCATCGGAAGGAATGGAATCGTTAACCGCGTTAGTGTCATCGCTTAGTGGAGAGGGTGAGACTGGCGGTACGATCGGCAGATTATTGAATGACGGCCAACTATACGAAAATATCAATCGTTTTCTGGAGTCAGGAGAGGCTCTTCTGAGCCTTTTGGAAGAGCAACCCAATTCCATTATTTTTGGAAAACGTAAGCGAAAATCAAAACCCAAGCGCAGTGAATCCTCTGGCGCTGGCATCATTGTGAGTGAAGACAAAAAATGATAACAAGATTGTTTTCTTTATGTTTATTGCTGACGACGTTTTGCTTGGCGATTGCCTGTGGTGGAGGCGGTGGAAGCGACGCGACCGCCAGTTCAACGGTGTCAGGCGCACTGTATTCAGTGGATTACTTAGAGTCAGTGGTGAACCAGCCGTCTATGACAGGGTCCTATGTTAGCTCGACTAGTTTTGGTGAACTCAAAGGAGCAACTTCGGGGGCAAGGGCTCTCTATGTGGGTGCTCAAGCTGATGCTGGCGAGCTTCAGCCTCAGCTAAAGTTAGCTCTTAAATATGGAGCGATTAGCAGTGCCAACCTAACTGGTACTTATCACGTCGTTGCATACGGCTTGGCTGACTCTGCGTCTCAAGTTTCTGTAGCTCAGTACAGCCTAGATTTTTCTTCTGAGCCTCCATCTATTGTGACCGAAGGCGTTGCTTCAAATGCAGCTGGAATTTCTGGAATGTTACCCAGTGGGTCTGATAATTTTATCGTTGGCCTAGACGGGAAAGTGACATGGGGTGATTGGGTTGGGGGTGTTTCAGAAAATGAAAAGACTTTACTTTTGTCTAAGAATAAGGTTTTTCTTTTGGGGTCGAAAGTGGCGACAGCGCAAAACCTGTTAGAGGGACAAACGGCTAATATGGTTCTTTTGTTTCAGTATGATCAGCCATCTCAAAATACTGGGAGTGCTTATGGAAGCCTCAGTTTTTCAGGAGGCGAGATGACGTCGACGGTGCAAGAAGACAATCTCACGACCTCTTCTGACAGTAATTTTCCAAACTCTGGTTCGAGGTACTTTGCTCAAGATGGGAGTGCTTCCTCTTTGATTAAACTTTATTCGAGTTCAAGCTACGTTTTGGGGACTACCACACCAAATGAGCAGGGATTTGTTGGTTCGGAAGAATTTTTAGTTGTGATTAACCCAGATAACTCAGTAAGACCTAGTTTATCTATTGGAATCTTCGAAGACTGATCGTGTCAAATTGACGCGTTTTTAGTTTTTGTAGACTATTCTCTTCAAGAAAAGAGATCTCTTATGACCCGAATCTTAGCCCTTCTTTTTGTACTTTTTCTATTGGGTGGGTGTCAATCCTCCGGAGTGGTAGATTCAGAGCCTCTTTTTTCAAACATTGGGCTGACTCATCACCATAAAGAGTTGATTCTCAAGGACATCCCTCTTCCTGAAGACTTTGTTCTACTTCCCGATTCTTTTTATTATGCGACGCCGTCTTTCCGATACGGAGAGCTTCAGTACCGTGGTAGCCTTTCGGTGGATGACCTTTACTTCTATTATAAAAAACAGATGGTCTCCATGGGGTGGGAATCCCAATCCCTCAAACAATTTGAAACGAACGCACGTTTGAGTTTCAGCAAGGGTGAAGAGGCCTGTACCATTCTTTTGAAAGAGGGTTCATCCCTTAGCGATATGAAAATCATTGTTGAGCAGAAAAAATCATGACTGACATTCCATCTAGAATGAAGGGCGACAGGATCGTAGAGTCTTTGGAAAGGGGTGAGCATTGGTTCACCCAGCACCGAGTTAAAATAGCGATTTTCACTGGGGCCTTTATCATTGCGGCGTTCGTCTCCCAATATTATCAAAATCAGAATAAAGAAGCTCAGGCTGCTTTGTGGAATGAGGCCTCTAAACTGACGACGAGTCAGCAAAAAATCGACTTTGTTTCGGCTAATCCTAGTGCAGAGGCGACTCCCTTTCTGATGCTGCAAACTTCACGCCAACTGCTCGACGAGGGAAAATTTGCCGAAGCAGAAGCCACGATCTCTCAATTTATTGCTGAACATACTTCTCACCCAAAAGTATCTTCCGCTTTGATGGTTAGAGGGTATGCGAGAGAAGAGCAAGGCGAAACTGAAGGTGCACGAGCCGATTATCAAAAAGTTCAAGGCATGGAAGATCAGGTCAACCAACTGCTCGCGACTGAGGCCCTAGCGAGGCTTCCTTGAGCGGGAAAGGTGGCCAAGCGTGTACTCAGTGAAGAGGAGATCGTCAAGGAGAGGCTTGCCTATTTAGGCACAATGGCCGGGGGCTTAGCCCACGAAGTCCGCTCTCCTCTCAACAGTATTCATTTGAATGTTGAGCTCTTAGAGCGAGCTGGTTGCCACCCTTCAACGCCTGAGCAGGAATCAAAATTTTTTAAGCGAGTTGGTCGCGTTAAAGAGGAAGTTTCTAGCTTACAGAAAATTCTGACTGAGTTTTTGCAATTCGCTCGACCACCAAGGGTGAAACGCCTAGCCACGGACATCAGAGATTTTATTTACGATGTTATTGAATTTATTCAGCCTGAGTTGGAAGCGGGGAAGGTGAAAGTTCGTTTTGATGTATCTGATCATGAGTACCCAATCTTGATCGATCGACGCCAAATGGAGCAGGTGATCAACAATATTCTTTTTAATGCCCGTGACGCGATGGATGGCGGTGGAACCATCATCGTTGGCACCTATGAAGAAGGTCATGACATTGTTATCAATATTGAGGATGAGGGACCAGGAATTCCTAGTGATGAACAGGATAAAATATTCGATGCTTTTTTTACAACGAAGGAGATGGGCACCGGGCTTGGCTTGGGAATCTGCCGGCGTATTGTTCAGGAGCACGGAGGGAGAATGCAGTTGAAATCTCCGATTAAAGATGGAAGAGGGACTTCCTTCAGCCTCTTCCTGCCCAAGGAAAAACTCCTCTCATCTTCGCCTATGGATACCCCAGTATGAAACTGAACGTTCTTGTCGTTGAA